>Ga0325414_1002248_pt1 | contig 19398 bp, 12 predicted proteins | sample PopdelMetagenome_8_FD_206183 | JGI IMG/M metagenome (GOLD analysis project Ga0325414, IMG submission 206183) | Populus deltoides microbial communities from Bellville, Georgia, United States - Leaf-PdKOR-R3 | ecosystem: Host-associated > Plants > Phyllosphere > Phylloplane/Leaf | place: USA... | reverse complement strand
CTTAATAACATAGATATTAAAGTTTGATGGTCAATTAGGGACTTGATTAAAGAAATCTGAAACCAAGGACCAAACTAGAAAAATGTTTGTAAATAGAGGGGCTGAAATTGACTAAATTAGGGGCCAAATTAAAGAAATTAGAAGTTTATTGATCAATTGAGGGTTAAATTGCATAAATTCAAGACTAAGGATTGAAATGAAAAAGGCAGCCAACTTCAGGGTCGGAAATTGAATTTGACAAGGCCGTAATTGAATTGATTCTTAAAATCAAAATTGCAATTGAGGACTTGATTGAACAAATCATAAATTAAGAACTGATTTGGACTTTTGCATGTTTTTGGCGCTATTTTTTTTAAATGAAACGGCACGTTTTGTACTAAACAACATCATTTCAGTGCATTGTTCACCAAAAAAAAAAGGAAAAGGGGAAAACGGTGCTGTTTTGAACAACATTGTACTTCTTCTTCTTCTCTTGGACGCACACAGGTAGGGGAAGAAGAAGGAATTCTCTCCTATATTTTCCCTCTCTCCCCCCTCACTTGCTCAAACCCTGACATAACCCACACCCTTCATGGCCTATAACCATCATGGAAGGGGCAGAGGAGCCATGCTCTGCGAGCACCTTTGGGGCGACTTACAAAGGCCACCCCAGCCACCCTACCCTGTCCCATGACTGGACAGGGGTAAGATAGCTCTCGCTCCCCTGCCCTTATAAATACTCCCCTCACTAGGTGGTAAGGATGGTGGGATGAAAAAACAAAGATTATTTAGAATTGTATTTGGATTCTATTTTCTATTTAGCTTTGGACTTTAAATTTAAATAGTATTTTATTATTTAAGAATGCTAATGCTAAATAGATTATATTAGATAATTAAGTTTTAATTAGGAATCCTTTTGTGAGGATTTTAGTTTTAATTACAAATAACTTCTTATAAAGGATTTTAAGTCTATAAGTAGTATATATAAATAAGAATGTCTAGTTAATTTTATTCATATTTAGATTTTATAAAATACTAAAATTTTCTCTAAACTTCTCTCGCAATTAGATATGCAATTAACTGTAATACTTCCATGCAGTATTCGATTGAGTAAAAATCTACTTACCCGTAGTTGCTTGGATCAGGTTTCATACTCTCTTCTGGTATTCTTTTGTGGAATGTTTATCACGGTTGAGGGCTTCAATAGAACAGGAATTCCTAGCAGTCTCTGGAGCTTGATGGAGCCTCATGCACGGATCGATCATGCCAGTGGGATTGCAGTGCCGGCCATTGTAATACTTGTTCTCTCAAATGTTGCTTCGAATGTACCTACTGGTGAGTTGATGCCCTGATTCTCTTCCTTTGATTTAACTACAGCACTACGGCTTTAGAGTCTTATAGAAGGGCAATAGTAATTAATTTCCAGTTGCCATATCACTTCATGGCAGACAATTGAGATCTCCATGGGAGGAGAAATCTTGTTCATAGGAGAAATCTCTTAAGGCAGTATTTCTGAGCTGGAGAATATGTCAACTTCACCGCTGTCTTGCATGCTATTAATTTCCAGATACAATGTTTAAATATCTGAAAACGGTCCCACCCCCGGTGGCGGAGCCACATAGGTACAAAAGGGGTCAATTGTCCTCTTAATTTTTTTTAATATTTTTTTATTAGAATATTAATATAATAATTTAGTGAATGGTTGGGATAGGAAAGTAGTTATTGCAGCTCATTCTTTTTTTTTTTCCTTACTCTAATTATGCAAATTTCTCTTTTGTTTTCTCTGCCTCTCCCCCATATATATGTCCAGCTCGTTACTTGCTCTCTCCAATATATAAATTTATCTTCAAGTATAGTTAAATAATTAACTTTTTTTGCTTTTTACTTTATATTTTAAGTAAATTTCCTTTATTTTTTTATTTGTTTTATTATCTAATTTTAATTTTATTTTTTTATAATTAATTATTAAAAATATTAGAGTTTATGATAAATATTTAAGATTGATAATGAAGTTATTATGAAGCGGTTTTAAAATATAAAAATTAAAAAAATAATTATAATGTAAGTTTTTTTATTTTAAAATATTTTAAAATTAATTTTATTTATTATGAATAATTATATATATTTTGAATTGATTTATAATGCATATCTATATAATATAATATTTGTTAATAATTTACCCTTTTATTTAAAAAACTCTTGGTCCGCAGCTGCCCACCTCATAGGTTCACCTGCACACATAAGTCCTGAACTGTTAACGTTGTTATATGATGTCTCAGTAGTAAATTTCCCGCTGGCTGCGACTGATCCAAATTCCATATCAACTAGCACAAATATCTGTGCTCTAGGAACACGCATTTATTTTTGGCTTACAAGTTCTTTTGCTTGGAGCAAAGGTAGCTGCTTGTGCCGCTGCAATATCTCCTAGTAAAGAGAAGAAAGCTTGGCTCATCCTGGCATGGGTTAGCACAGTTGCTGGAAACCTCTCGCTATTGGGTTCTGCCGCAAACATAATTGTGTGTGAACAATCTCTTCGTGCCCAGCCTAGTTACAATATCACCTTTTGGAGCCATTTGAAGTTTGGTGTTCCATCCACGCTTATTGTCACTACTATTGGCTTAGCTCTTGTATATTGCTATGATGTTTGAAGGGCCTCTTTAAATTGAGCTCTTCTTTAGGCATTGGATCTTTATAGAGTTTTAGGCCTTCTGCTTGTAATTAGGTTCTTAAGCACATGTCACTTTAACTCAGATTTTCAGCATGGAATGTCATGCTAAAGGTTACTTTGGAAATTGTTTGCTTGCTTTGAAATGTCTTCGGCTGCTTTGACTACTTCAGAAGAGAAAATATCCAGCATCTTCAATCCATTTCTTAGCCTCTCATTCTGATGCGTCTTTTAAACGTATCATGGAAATATTCATATGAACTCATTTATCTTTCTGGTTCCGCAATCCTTTTTGGAATTTTTTAAAAGACTTTTAATAAATTCCATATCAACTAGGAAAAAGATGTGTGCTCTGGGACCACGCATTTCCCTTTTGCTCAAAAACTACTAGATTTTCAGCATGGAATGTTGGAAATTGTTTGCTTGCTTTGAAATGTCTTCGGCTGCTTTGACTGCTTCAGAAGAGAAAATATCCAGCATCTTCAATACATTTCTTAGCCTCCCATTCTGATGCGTCTTTTAAACGTATCATGGAAATATTCATATGAACTCATTTATCTTTCTGTCTGGGTCCACAATCCTTTTTGGAATTTTTTAAAAAACTTTTAGAAACTTCCATCTCACTAGCTCTTAATAAATTTGTACTTTTACTCTTTTCTCAGCTGGTTGCAAATACTGGTTGAGCTACAGGGTGATATCTTCTTCTTTCAGAGCCAGTAATTTATTGAAGTTGCAATGGTGGAGGTCTGCTAAGTGGTAGCTCACAAACAAGCTTAATCGTGTAAGTTACAGAAATGGCTCTGGGTCCGATTAAGAAGGTTGTCTTAGGTTCACTTGCCTTCGCTGTCTTTTGGATTTTGGCAGTTTTCCCAGCAGTTCCTTTCTTACCCATTGGAAGGACAGCAGGTTCCATCCTCGGGGCAATGCTTATGGTTATTTTCAAAGTCATCACCCCTGAGCAAGCATATTCTGCCATCAACCTCTCTGTACTGGGCCTTCTCTTTGGAACCATGGTTGTAAGCATCTATCTTGAAAGAGCAGACATGTTCAAGTACAGAACTCCAGTGTTCAATTAGGTTGACAGAGTAACTGTGAAGAGAAGAAAGCTTGGCTCATCCTGGCATGGGTTAGCACAGTTGCAGGAAACCTCTTGCTGTTAGGTTATGCCGCAAACATAATTGTGTGTGAACATTCGTGCCCAGCCTAGTTACAATATCACCTTTTGGAGCCATTTGAAGTTCGGTGTTCTATCCACGCTTATTGTCACTGCTATTGACTTAGCTCTTGTATATTGCTATGATGTTTGAAGGGCCTCTTTAAATTGAGCTCTTCTTTAGGCATTGGATCTTTATAGAGTTTTAGGCCTTCTGCTTGTAATTAGGTTCTTAAGCACATGTCACTTTAACTCAGATTTTCAAAGATGGAATTATGTTTTCTTTTTTTCCTGCCTAGGATGAAGCGAACTTTTCTTTAGAAGAGATGGTGTCAAAGAAATGATCTTTCATTTGTATACCATATTCCACTGCAATTGTGTGCAAAAATCCTAGGCAAGGTATACTAAGCAGTAAGAGCCCAGAAAAGTTGTCACAATTTGATATTGTTAGACTCACAATCCTATAATATAAGCAGTGTCATGTCAAGAAATCATCAGCAATTAATAGTTTTTAATACTTTATAAGTAAGCAGGTATGACCTTCATATCTTATATAGTGGCAGGGTGGCAGCTGCATCCCTCATCTTAAATGTGGGTGGCAAAAAGATTGAAAGTATAATTTCATATCTGATTAGGAATTCTTAACAACACTCTAAGAAAACTCGACCTAGCCCAGCAGCTCAACTTAATAACATGTCATTTAGAGCTTAGCTTGAACTAGGTTTTACTTTGAATTATTTTTATTTTTTTTAGCCAAAACAATATTATTTTAAATTTTTATATATAAAAAAAACTATAATTTAGATAACTCACCAACTTATAAATTAATCCACTCAAACTGTTAACGGGATTTAAACTAAGTTAACTACTTAAGTTAGATTTTATAACTATATATCATGTTAAATTGTTTGAATAGCATTTACTAGTGTCTATTGTTAACGTTTCAACATTCTCAAATCCGTAGGCCATCCAACCATAGACATGATAGTTGTTGTCATCTTTATTAAAAGAAACTAATTTGCATTGGAAAACATTATTCACCTTGATTTAGAATCATTGTTCATCGGAAAGTTTAATAATGGTTTTGCTCTTCCCACAAAAAAACCATTGAATTGTCTATTAGGGGTAATACAGTCTTTCCATAAGATCCAATTATAGCAACCTTGATTTTCTATGTCTTTTTTCGCGATACATTAGAAATTTTCAGGTAAATGTTTTTTTATACAGGTTCCACTAAAATTTCTGCAGAGTCTCCCCTATATTGGGAGGTCTCAAGTTATTGACAAAATCATATTACACTTTTAATTTTATTTCACATCTCGATCCAATCATCCCGGATCTCAACCTAACTCATCATAATCAACACAACACATCTTATTCAATAACATCATATAATATAATTCAAGTGAAAGATTCGATTTCAACTATAAATATGCATGGTTAAATAGGTACTTAGAGTTACAAACATTAGATTAAAGTCATACATTTAAATTTACAGATTAATATTACATTTCAAGTTTTAGGAGATAAGTCTCTTAAATTACAAATAATTACATGGTCAAAAGCAAAAGGTAACTAAACCAATATCACTCCTGACGCAACCCTGATGGACATAAAAATAAAAGTTAAGGTGTACATATAAATATAAAAAGGTAGTAACAAACAATAACAATGACAAGTAATAATCTCCATGGAATTTCTTTTGATACATCTAATATCCTATCCCATTTGTCGAGAATAATTTCATCTTGGAAATCTCAACACAACTCAATAGTTTTCGAACATCATCTCCTTATAAATCAATTCTCACTTGATATTAAGATATTCCTCTCTTGGTATCATTAGCTTGTCTCATTCTTTTGGAATAACTAATCAATATTTCCCCTCCTATTTTCTGAAAGGTAGTTACCAATACTAAGAAATCTCATTAGTATCATTAGTCTCTCAATATTGAGTTAGACTAATCAATTACATTCACGTGTCGATATCAATACAACCGATTGCTATCATTAACTATTCCTTCCCTAGAATAGTTAATGAAATCTTATTCATATCTGGTTTACCATCAAAGTTGATGATGTCAAGAACCCTTGACATCATTAGCCTCCTAACCTAAAGTAGCTAATCACATCAGAAATTATTGTCGATACCAATGTGACCCATTGATATCGTTAACTATTCTCAACCCAAAATAGTTAATCAACTTATCCTTTTCACTTAATTAGGAGTAATCATGTCGATGTTAGTAATCTTTACTAACATCATTAGTCACCCAATTGCTCGGGATCGACTAATCAATTAAAGAAATGTTAGCACCGATAAAACCCCATCGATACCATTAGCTATCCAAACCCGGATAGCTAATCAATATCATCTGAAATGTCAGTACTAATGGAACCTTATTGATACCATTAACTATCCAAAACCAGATAGCTAATCAATGTCATCTGAATTTTCCATTTGTACCAGTCCCCTTCCATTTTTCTTATAAACATAATATGCATTGTAACCACGGTTGCCAAGTATCATTCATATACAATCTTAGTTATCGACACTACAGCCACTAAGCATCATTCAAATAATCTTGTCACCCTCATCATAGTGCCAAGTATCAATTTATGCCCTTAGCCACCCTCATCATGGTGCTAAGTATCATTGTAATGCATCATTAACCACCGACACTATGATGACCAATTATCTATCATTTCTCCTTCAATCTCTAAGTCATTGTGAATAAATTGATAATGAGGTATGTAAGATAATTACGTCTATTCCAAAGTTATCATGACTAATTCGATACCTATCAATGTAAGGTAATTGTATCCATCCTAATAATAATATAATTAATTTGATACATAACAATGCACACAAGGTATTAATATTCTTTCAAACATTATCCTAACTAATTGAGGTATACTGTTGTATGCAAGGTACTCTTAATCATTCCAATAATATCATCACAAGTTTGATACATATCAATGTATGTAAGATACTCATACCATTTCAATTATATCATAACTAGTTGATACACATCAAAACATGCAAGGTACACATATTCATTCCAATATTATCGAAGCAATAAAACAATAAATTCTGAAATTTATTAATAAGTTACACAAATTAAAAAGAAAATGTGTGATGCACCTACCTAGAGTATATGCACATGTTGCCACTCCATGCAATTGTTAGATCCCCAAAGCTTCCCCTGTACCACCAGGGATTTAGTTTTTATCAACAATACAACCAACATCACAACTTCATTTAATTCTCATTCAACTAGTATTCTCAAATTAATCACAAGAAATTTTCTTAGAATCTCATACTCTTACCCATTTTCATGTTTATATTCACTCTTATTTTATTATTAAAACCATCACTCAACAGCAATTCCAAGTAAAGCTTAAAAATTGTCTAATTCTAATCAATTTAGCTTAACCAACCCAGAACACTATCTAGTGTTTTAATCATAACTAAAGCTGTAAATCTTGGTTTTGGCGTGATTTGTCTCTATGAAAGGCTAAAACATAGAAATATAACTTTCATGTAGAAATCAGCTCCAAATTATTTTGTTTTAAGGCTCAAAATCAACAATCACAATAGCCCCTCCTTTATAGCTAAAATTTTGGACAACGAGGATTTTTATCCCTTGGAAATTCTTTTCAACTTCCAACTTATTTTCATGCATAAGCAACATTATCCAAGGTCATTTAGCATCACTAAATCACAAATTTAAACCAATTCTAAAACAAACTATTTAAACAATTTCCCTACCTCTATAATATAGCAAGATTCAGCCAAAATAGGGGAACTCATCCCTTTGGAATTTCTCCTATTTTTTTTACACATGCTACATATGTTATTATCCTTGTTTAGCATTATTAATACAACAAAACATTGAACCATTTATTTTTTTTCACTTTCTCCTCGTGTAATTAAACATATACGACAAACCTTAACAATTAATATTATTACATCATTATCACAACAATAATTTCACCCTACTAATTAGAATCCATGATAATCTTCATTAACTAATCAATTTGTCAAAAATATACTTATGACTAGCCTTAAATATGTTTTATTTTCCAAATTTTTTTCATTTCAATTTCTTCATGGTTCCACCCCATTCATATCCACACAGCTAACAAGTTAGCCTTTTATTCAATCAGCATGTTCATATAATAATGTTCATTCCTATTCTTACACCATAATCATTCTACCCTACCTATAAAGAATACACAATTAATCTATAACAATATTAATAACAACATATTTACCATTACATCTTCCATAAACCCTAACACCTACACAATTCTAATTTCATCAAAACATGTATTTAATCAAGTTTCCTAAATTTTGCCCAAACTAACAATAGATTCAAAAAGCAATAAGTCATCCACCTTAGATTTCATTTTCTAACCCAACGGTCAGAATATAGATCTTGGCGTCGTGCACAATATATCTCAAAATCAGAATGATCCAACGATTAAGTCTCCCTAGATCTGAATAAAACCGAGCTAACCTAAAAAATGATGAGCTATTGTTTAACATGAATGACACCCTTCCAAAGAGTGTGTTTCCGATCTCCACCATCCAGAATGAAGGAAACATCTAGGCGCACTACATATCCAAATATAGATATGATCCAGCGATCGAAGATAGAGAAATCAACCAGCCATCAAAACTACCCTACAGGTGTATTTCCTTTTGTTTTCCAGGAAATTTTCGAAGATGATGTCAAACGGGTTATGTGATTTCAAATCCCTCTAGCTAGTTAGTAGAGGTGTGTGAGAAGAATAATATATCTATAAAGTAGCATGATCCAACGGTGGCTTCCAACGATATGGCCACCAGAGCATTATTGCCTTCTTTGGATTGGCTCCAAATTATGCACTTCTCTTTCTAGCCGAATTTTCTCTATTGTCTCTCACCTTTTTTTCTAGACTGGTTGGATTCTTTGTTGTTTTAAAGGCATATTTTCCATTAATTATAATTTTATGCCTTATTTATGCCTTTATGTATTTTATTTTATTTTTCACGTAAACTATTTGGTTTGTTTCTACTTAAATCGCTAGTATTTACCAAACTCTGATTGGGATGAAATCTTTAACCAAGGTAGAAAAACATATTAATAGACTTTATGCAAAATTGCATCTCGATCTGGCGATTGGATTGAGAGCTTTGCTCTCTAATGTAAAATTGGTCAGTTTATTACTTTTCATCAACAACCTAAATTTTCTTATTCAATCTTCACATAACATCATATCAATTATCATTCTAAACCTTTAAGGTCATTTTATTATTTTGAAATATATCCATTTTAAAATTTTCACTTTTATTTATTTATCGGGCTTATTACCGTTTTAAAGTAACGTCACTAATTTTTAATCGGTGTTTGCACCTTCAGTCTTGCCCTTTTCATTGCATTATCCTTTATTATAATTTATTCTTTATTACCTCACTTATTCCCTAGAAACATTATGTCATTTTATTTATTATTTTATTCGTCAAAACGTGTTACCAATTTCTCTGTCCTTATGAATTCTAAACCAAAATTCATTTTATGAAGGTCATCTCCTCCATTATATATCATATTTATCTATTATTTCTTATCTTGGTTTTCATCACTCATCAAGATCGTACCACTTTCAGCCTTATGTTTACATGGAAGTTTACACATCCGTATATTTAAATTATAAATTTCTAGGGTTTCACACCAATGGTCATTATCATATTGTTCGGGGACAAGTAAGTCATTTCGCATTTTAGAAGCACAATGAAACAACAAAAATATCTTTCTTTTCATATTGATTTTTTTTATGACAATTAAGTTGGATAAAATATAATTTGGTATTTTAATAAATATAAAATATAACTAAGAAACAAAAATGGTTGACGCATGGAAGGCATGCACCAGTGTGTGTGAGGCACTTGCACTATTCAAGATGTGCATGTGGCACCTCTCGGTGGCAAAAAATACCTTTTCACCATGTCATTAGAATTTGTGTCATCATCTTTCTTTTAGGATGACTCGTGGTGTCAATAGTGGCACGATTTATAGTCAACAACATTTTCTTTCTTTTCCCCTCTTTCCTCTCTTTCCCCTCAAAATTCATGATGGCAATACAAAAATTCAAAGAGGTCTTATTTATTAAGAGCTTGCCAATTCCTAATAGCTACTTGATGTGTGTTGTTGAATAATCATAACTGGAAGAGGTCACATAACAGGACGTGCTTATGTCAAATGCATCGTGTTAAGAATCTATGATGAGGTGACCCACACAAAAGTATTAGGAAACCACAATAGGGTGAGCCACACATAAAAAGATATTTGTGGTGTTTGACAGTTTTTAGCTGAGATTTGAGTAGTTCTTTTTAGCCTGAAAATACTGATGCAAGAACTTAAAAAAAAAAACATATATTTTTCATAGTTAATTTTATGTTTTTCTATTCGATATTATTATGCTTTTTTAATTTTTTTCCTATTTAAAGGGAATATTTTCCTAGTTTATTTTTCATATTCTGTAATAGGGTTTTTTAGTTTTTCTCTATAAAGGGTTATAATAGTTTTTTGGAAAATAAAGACTTGGACGAGTAAAAATTGAATATTTTAGGTGTCTCTCCTATAATTATGGAGAGTTTTCACTTGTAATAAATCTAGTTATCTTTTGCCTTGTTTGTGTCAAAAACACACAAATATCATAATAAAACTTGAAAAAAAAGAAACATTTATCAAAACATTACATAGTTTTTTTAGTAAATAGAACTTCTAAATAATTTATTTATGATCCATACAATCTAAGAGCTAATATATTTAAAATAAAATTCATTAAGGTTAGTTAATTTAAAATTATTTAAGATAATTAATTATGTAATTAAATATTAATTAGTTACTATAATATATTGTTGGTCCACACTATATTGCAGGTCGAATTAAAAACATTTAACATAAAAAGCAACATCTATGTGTTTTTAACATTTTTCTAGTAGAAAAAAATTAAACTGTGTGGGGATTGATCAATTGTGACCTAGTCAACTTGGCAAGTTCAAAGACAACCCAGACGACTAATAAAAATATAATTTGATTTAAAAAACTCAAGACGACATCTTTTTTAAAATATTAAGATGACAATATATTGGATCAACCTAGGTCAACTAAGGTTAATCCGCCAAATCCAACACGCGTGTTATGAGACCATGATAACCCAATATAAAGCAAATCAAAACAAATTATGTAGTTCAATTCTTAATCAACTCAATGTTGAAGGATGAAATTGAAAAAATAATTAATTAAAAAAGATAAAAAAAAAAACTAACTCGAGTCAACCCGAGTTAACTCATGTTTCCTGCTAAGTTAAAAATTCATGACTATTGGAAATTGAAAAGACCTTTAAATAAGACTCGAAAGTTATTGTGCATGATTGTTTTTATTTACCTTGTTATATTTGGATTCTTTTTTCTAATTATCTTAGGACTTTTAATTGAAATAGTATTTTATTATTTAGGAATCCTAATGTTATATGGATTTTATTAGTTAGGTAAGTTTTAATTAGTGAACATGGGTATAGCTCATAATTTTAGAATGGGAAGAATCATAGTATGTAGGAATACGTAGAAAATAAATAGCGTAGAAGAAAAGAGAAGTAAGGTTGGTAGAAAACTCACTTAGGAATCGCCGATGAATTTTGGGCAAATTCATCATGCATGTTCTAAGGGATATTTGGGCCTCAGAATGATAAAATTTAGGAAACACCTCTCAGAGAAATTGTATCATGAAATGTTAGCTATCCAACGAATCCGACCTCACTCGATTTGGAGCTCTAAAGCTCCAGATATATGTGAATATATAAGTAAAGGTCAAACTGCCGCCCTTGCTGGCAGATTTAACGAGAATTATTAAAATAGTGGATTTTGCCGTGATAGGGACGGAAAACCAGTTTCCTTCCCACCAAAATTTTTGTAACATTGAATCCTGACCCTAGTAGGGGATAAACCACATTTAAAAATGAAGTTGATGATGTGCGTAATGATTTAAAACAATGAAACGTAAAAAGTAAATATTGTTGTTGATGCCTTGCTATTTGCGAAATGGAAACTGCACATGACTAATATGGTATGCTTGTGAATTCAGGAGGAACCGTAGAGAGAGTACAACAACAACAAGGGAACACAAATCGAGCATCAGTGGCAAGTAGGTGTTCCATGCCTACACTCTCCTTAATTGATAATAAACCTTGTATTCAAATTTATGTTAGAGTCAATACTTATGAATATGGCTAAAGAAAGGAAAGATATGGTGAAACGGACATGGAATGAAATCTGATTTTTGGTCATAGACTCTTGGACCTTGATTTCGAATAAGGACCTATTTGAAGAAAAAAAAACCTAAAACAACCACCTTTAGACTTGATTAGTTGATCTCCAACAGGGGTGGCTAATGATGTTAGCAAAAATTGTTAACATCGGCATGATCTTGATGGAATTATAATGAATATTGAACTTGATTAACTATTTGTATCAAGAATAGTTAATGATACCGACGGATAATGTCAGTATCGGCAATCCCATAACAACTTGATTAGTTTCCTAAGGAGGAAGTTAATGATGTCAAGAGAACTTGGCACTGGCTTTATTGGAAACACCTCCAAATGAGATGGAAAGGAATTGATTGATTATTTCGAGTTGGAAATAGTCAATGGTATCGACCGATTAAATTGGTACCAACATTACTAAGGATTTAATTAGTCGGTCCGGGTAAGGGTGACTAATGACACTAATAGGAGTTATTAGTGTCAGCAGTGACCTCCTCAGAACTTGGGGCAGAGTAATGAGATGGATGTATCCGATGAAGAATAATATGTGATAATTAAGAGAAAACCATAGGTGGTTGTGGAAGGATAGGCTCTATATATAGTAAAGGAAGCGTCAAGTGTGTTCTTTTTTTATGGATCAACGATGTTATGCCCTATTGGTTGTGCACTTGTATACATAGATACATGTAGTAGTGACCCTCCATTAATTTGTTGTATTTTATTTATTTAATATAATTATTCTCATATTTTGATGTTACGGGTCTCTCTCATTCATGCTAGGAGTAGTGTCCTAGATGTTTACTTCTTTTGCACGAGTTAGAAAATTAGCGCCTCAAATTCTTTTGTATGAATTAGGAATTTCATTTTCTTAATTCCTTTTGTATAAATTAGGGGTCAGCATTTCTACTTCTTTTGTATGAACTTAGAATGAAATGAATATTGAAGTATGTTGCTTTAATTAATTATATGACTTGAGTGATGTTAGTATTTTCTTATGTAAATCCTTGAGACTTAAGGCCTCTATTAATTTATGTTTTTAATATTAATGTTACTAATCAAGTTTATTACTATTAGTTTGTGTTGTAAAACTCTATGCTGAGTTGAATCTATAGAATTCTTATATTATGACTATTAATGGTTGTAACTACGATGCAACATAAATATGTGGTGACTATGGAATGAACATAAATTATGTGCGGGATGAATTGTCGATAACTTGAAATCTTCTGATACAGGAGAAACAACCAAAATTTTGGTAGAATGTGAAATAAACCGCTATAAAAAAAATTCTACCTATAAAATTTTAGTAATAAACCACTTGAACTAACCATTATTGATGGAGTGGAGGCCCCCTAATGCACTATACGGGCTCAGGAGCATAAAATAGATCGTTGGGAACGGAGGTTTAATTGCTTGGAGCAAACCATAACAGATCTAGCTCAGCTAATGGGTTTCGCAAACAAGGATCGTGAATATGAGAGGAACTTGCCTAGAAATTTACCTCCAGATAGGCCAAACCCCATACCTATTCTTGAATTCGATGGGATTACATTCTATGATAGGAGATTTTTGAAGAAAAGATTGATTACATTATTAACAGAATTGGAAGTTTACTTTTATTTCAAAAAGGTTCCATATCATTAAAAGGTAAGACTTCTCACATATAAACTTTATTATGGTGCTAGAGAATGGTGATTTGAATTTCTAGACTTTAGAACTCGTATTAGTATGTCTTTAATTCCAGCTTGACAAGATTTGAGACAATCATTAATTTTAGGGTTTATACAAGATGATTATAAAAGAGATTTTATATTGAGTAAATAAACAATTATATTGTTATTATTTGCTTTTTGTTAAACCTTCCAAAATAGCAAGTAAGAAAATTATAGAAAAGGTGTCGTCTTTTCAAGGCAGATAGTTTCAACATCACAACAATGACACCAACAACACTGCTGCAAATACTATTCTAATTGATAATGTTTCATCAATTAATGGTAAAGAAGAAATCAAGAAGGCTTCTAAATTAGTATTTTGTAGTGATTCTGAAGATCTTGCAAAAAAAAACATGGAGTACATGGTAATTTCTGACAATTCTTTTAAAGATATACATTATGAAAGATTATTTTGAAGTTTATTTACATACAATGGTTAAAGTGTTGAAGATCATGAATGAACTCAAGTTTGAAGCATAAGAATGTGGGAAGGAACTATAAGTAAACTTCATAGAATTATAAAGTATAATATTAATATGGATTATGTTTTAGAAAGCACACATCATAAATTAGATTTTGGAGTTCACATTTTAAAGACATAGTACTTCGTGAATATATTGGTTACAATGTTATATATTTGTTCCTTTAGAGTAGAAGAGTTCAGTTTTTGATAGATAACTTGAGGACAAGTTTTTCAGAAGTAAAAGGAACTGACATGTTCATTATTCTTGACATAATAATGTTTATTACATTATTTCATTAGTGGTTAAGACTACAGGTTTTAAAGAGTTTAAGAAGAGTTCAAGATGTAGTTTGATAAATCAAATATAATTTTTAATCCAATTGTTGTATCAAGCCAAACTTTTAACAAAAAGTTCTGAAAATCTTGTTTTCTACTAGGTTAAAATTTTATGACAATCAAAGATCATGAAAGCTTTAATTGAGGATTTTAGTTTTAATTAGAAAATTTTCTTCTAGAGAATTCTAAGTCTATAAGTAGAATTAATTCATAGAAATATCTAGTTAGTTTTATTCATATTTAAAATTTATAAAATATTATAAATTTCTCTAAATTGAAATCGTAATATTAGAGCTCGAAAAGCGTCAGTGGACATCGTGAAATTGAAATCCACTTTGTATCCAGGCCATTTACTAAATAGGTAGAGCCAAGTGAACATCTTGCTATTAACATCTATTCAAACAAAGCAAAACAAAAGCTTAAAAGGGGAGAAAGCAAGGAGAAGCTGCAAAATCCTAAAATCTTCATTGAGTTCTATACAAAATAATAAACTTAAAAGATGGAGAAAATATGAACTCTACTCATTCAAGCCTCATTTCTTGCTTGCTTTGAAATCTCTTCAGCTGCTTTGACTGCTTCAGAAGAGAAAATATCCAGCTTCTTCAATCCATTTCTTAGCCTCTCATTCTGATGCGTCTTTGTAAACGTATTCATGGAAATATTAATTTCCAGTTAATATCACTTCATGGTAGACAATTGAGGTCTCCATCTGTTTCCTCTGTTTGTTGTTGGAGGAGAGGGTTTGGTTGGGAGTGGGGGGGAGAAATCTTGTTCAAGGGAGTAAGTTTAAGATAATATTAGTTCAGTAACTGTCTCAAAAATAAAAAAGACAAAGGAACATTTTTCCTTTTCTTCTATATTTTAAAAAGACATAAACTCACTCCAAAATTGTTCTAAAAATATATTTATTTTATATTTTTGTTTTCATCTTTTTATCCAAACACGAGTCTGTTATTTCTATATTTATTTATTTTTTAATCTTGAAATACTAACCAATCACATTTTAAAACAATTTTTATTCAACCTAAACATGCACTCTCTTTTTCGAGGAGATATCATTCATTGAATTTGAAACATGGTTAAAACATTTTGGGTGTGGGGTTTTTGGCTTCAAGAGAAAAACAAATAAACTAGTTACCATCACAAGACTTTAGAGTGAAAAAGATATTTTTGTTTTTTTATCCCCTAAGCAGCTCAAATTTAATAAAAAAAAAAAACATTCCAAAGAAAATGTTTGAAAGTAAAGTGTACTTTTTTTATTTAACACAGATTATAACATATATCATTGCTTCAAACATGTTGTTACAAAGATTAAGAAGCCGAGCTCATATGGTGACTCTATTTTCCTAGAGCCATGTATTCGTGTTGGTCATGTTACGAGGATCAAGAGTGTGCGTTCATGCAAGGATCAGGTACGTAGAGTCTCTTAAGGCAGTATTTCTTAACTGGAGAATATGTCAACTTCACTTCTGTCTTGCATGCTATTAATTAATTTCCAGATACAATGTTTAAATATCTGAAAACGGTCCCACCCCGTAGGTTCACCTGCACACACAAGTCCTAAACTTCTTACGTTGTTATATGATGTCTCAGTAGTATATTTCCCGCTGGTTGCGAATGATCCAAATTCCATATCAACTAGGAAAAAGATGTGTGCTCTAGGACCACGCATTTCCATTTTGCTCAAAAACTACTAGATTTTCAGCATGGAATGTTGGAAATTGTTTGCTTGCTTTGAAATGTCTTCGGCTGCTTTGACAGCTTCAGAAGAGAAAATATCCAGCATCTTCAATACATTTCTTAGCCTCCCATTCTGATGCGTCTTTGAAACGTATCATGGAAATATTCATATGAACTCATTTATCTTTCTGGTTCCACAATCCTTTTTGGAATCTTTTAAAAGACTTTTAATAACTTCATCTCACTAGCTCTTAATAAATTTGTAGTTTTACTCTTTTCTCAGTTGGTTGCAAATACTGGTTGAGCTACAGGGTGATATCTTCTTCTTTCAGAGCCAGTAATTTATCTGAAGTTGCAAAGGTGGAGGTCTGCCAAGTGGTAGCTCACAAACAAGCTTAATATTGTAAGTTACAGAAATGGATCTGGGTCCGTTTAAGAAGGTTGTCTTAGGTTCAGTTGCCTTCGCAATCTTTTGGATTTTGGCAGTTTTCCCAGCAGTTCCTTTCTTACCCATTGGAAGGACAGCAGGTTCCATCCTCGGGGCAACTCTTATGGTTATCTTCAAAGTCATCACCCCTAAGGAAGCATATTCTGCCATCAACCTCAACCTCCCTGTACTGGGCCTTCTCTTTGGAACCATGGTTGTAAGCATCTATCTTGAAAGAGCAGACATGTTCAAGCACCTGGGAGTCTTGCTCTCATGGAAGAGTTGGGGTGCGAAGGACATGCTCTGCCGGATCTGCGTTGTTTCTGCCATTTCAAGCGCTCTGTTCACTAATGACACCACATGTGTCTTTCTTACGGAGTTCATATTAAAGATTGCTAGACAAAACAATATTCGACCCGAACCTTTCTTGCTTGGGTTGGCTTCAAGTTCGAATATTGGATCCTCTGCAACTCCAATCGGCAACCCTCAAAACTTGATAATTGCTATTCAAAGTGGCATCTCTTTTGGGGAATTCGTATTGGGACTTCTTCCCGCGGTGCTTGTGGGTGTCTTTATGAATGCTTTAATTCTTATATGCATGTTTTGGAGGTTGTTATCTGATGTTAAGGAAGAAGAAGATGATGCTTTGTATGAAATGATTGTTATGGAAGAAGAAAATGCTTTGGATGAATTGATTGTTAAGGAAGATTCAGCTGTCCATCAGATTTCGCTTGCTACCATGTCATCTCCCAAATCTTTGGAATCTCACGAATATGATCCCATTGCAGAACATGTGAACTCCCAGAGGTTGTGTGAGTTGGATATGTGCAGTGATTCCAGTGGTGAAATTGAGCTGAAGAAATCAGTCCTTTTAAAGAAGGAGGCAACTGATAATATAGGAGAGCAAATGGAGGAAAGATTTGCAAGGGGTGGAGTACAAGGGACCATGGAGATGATGACTGATTTAGAGCCCGGGCCGCAACAGTCCGCTGAAGAAAGTAAAGGCCAACTGAATAGATGGAAGAGATTGTGTATTTACCTTGGTACTATTGGAATGCTGGTTGCTTTCCGAATGGGTTTGAACATGTCTTGGACTGCACTCACAGCAGCCCTCATTTTTGTGATTCTTGATTTCAAAGATGCGGGGCCTTGCCTAGAGAAGGTAAATCAACAGGTCTTTCACAAAGATTCTATCTCCTCTCCTAAATATCTTTTCATCAACTGTAATACTTCCATGCAGTATTCGATTGAGTAAAAATCTACTTACCCGTAGTTGCTTGGATCAGGTTTCATACTCTCTTCTGGTATTCTTTTGTGGAATGTTTATCACTGTTGATGGCTTCAATAAAACAGGAATTCCTGGCAGTCTCTGGAGGTTGATGGAGCCTCATGCACGGATCGATCATGCTAGTGGGATTGCTGTGCTGGCCATTGTAATACTTGTTCTCTCAAATGTTGCTTCGAATGTACCAACCGGTAAGTTGATGCCCTGATTCTCTTCCTTTGATTTAACTACAGCACTACGGCTTTAGAGTCTTATAGAAGGGCAATAGTAATTTCCAGTTAATATCACTTCATGGTAGACAATCCAGGGAGAAATCATGATCAAGGGAGCAAGTTTAAGGTACGTTTGGTAACTGTCTCGAAAATAAAAAATCACAGGGATAACAAGGACAAAAGGAACATGTCTCTTGTACTTTTTATTTTAAAAATATAAAAATTCATTTTAAAATTATTTCAGAGATATATTTATTTTATATCTTTGTCTTTTTCTCTTTATCCAAATATGTCTGGCATTTTTATATTTACTTTTTTTATCTTGAAATACTAACCAACCACATTTTAAAACAATTTTTATTCAACCTAAACATGCACTATTTTTCAAGGAGATATCATTTATTGAAACATGGTTAAAAAATTTTGGGTGTGGGGTTTTAGCTTCAAGAGAAAAACAAATAAACTAGTTACCATTACAAGACTTTAGAGTGAAAAGTATATTTTTGTTTTTTTATCCCTTAAAGCAGCTCAAATTTTGAAGAAAACATTCCAATGAAAATGTTTGAAAGTAAAGTAAGCTATTTTTTAACACATTATAACGTGGATCATTGCTTCAAACATGTTGGTTCAATGTTAGTTGTGTTGGAATTGAAAACATGGTTAATGAATCAGTTAAAAACAAATGATAATATGTGTTTCCCTTTAAAAAAACATAAAAAATTAATTCATTTAAAAAAATAATCAAGGCTAGCTCGAGTAGTCATCATCAATCAAATTATTTAACTTTTTAACTTCAAAAATCAATTATAAATGAAGTGAAGAAAGAGTTCAAGACAATGCTTTTTTTATTTTTAGTACCCTTCCTTTCCTCAAATCATAGTGGTTTTTCTCCTTATTTTTTAAATTTCTATATTCCTTTCAAATCTAGAGCTTAGGTTCATTTTAATGAGAGACTATTGAGTTCATCTACTTTATTTCAAAAATTTTGTTTAAAAATGCATGTAAACTAAGATGGTGTTGAATTATAGGAGGTTTATTGCAAATAACTTTTGCACCAAGAAAGAAGCAATAAAGTCTAAAGAATAAATGATTCATTATTGACAATAACAAAAGCTTTATTATTTAAAATGCTTCAACAAATAAGTATATTTTTATTTAAACATAGGTATATTGC
>Ga0325414_1002247_pt1 | contig 19404 bp, 8 predicted proteins | sample PopdelMetagenome_8_FD_206183 | JGI IMG/M metagenome (GOLD analysis project Ga0325414, IMG submission 206183) | Populus deltoides microbial communities from Bellville, Georgia, United States - Leaf-PdKOR-R3 | ecosystem: Host-associated > Plants > Phyllosphere > Phylloplane/Leaf | place: USA... | reverse complement strand
TAGATGTATGAAATGGTTGCACCAGAAGATGAAACACAGCCTAGAAACCGGTTAGGTCACTCCAAAGTGGATGGCTCGACTGGATCCTCCTTTTCCTCCTCATCACTCTCTAAATTAATTGCAGCATCTATACCATCACCTAGTGGAAAGTCTCTCACGACATGCCTTGATAGACTGGAAAACTGAGTAAATACAAAGTTACTACTTATTACCTATAATTTGTATAAACAATGATGTCAACAGACATGAAAATTAATCGCAGTATCTACAACTTTCACGAGCAAGCAATCTTTCATCAGCCCTGCATAATTTAATCTCATGGTAAGGGCACTTTCCAAGTTCCAGTCATCTGTAGCATCCTACATATGTATGATAACAGCATCTCCCATCGTTTCCCTGTCAATTTATGCACAGGATTCTGCTTGCGACTTTTTCACAAATGCCGACCAGACTTTGGTGCTGCCTTCTGCTTTTGATTTGCGGTTGTGCCCCAAACACAAACAGACGAGTGAGCAAGACAGAGTTGGTACCTGTCCATGAAGACTCAGACGAAGACCTGTAATTCTTAAGAATCATCTGGGTTCTTATTTTAACAGAAGATGATCCATTTTGATTGGTAGTGGCTTCCCCAGGTATCTGTAACAGCTTAGAATAAGAAGCACCACGGTTTTGGTCCTTATAATTAAATGCTTTCCAGTCTATCAACGGGCACGTCATCACGGAGTCTCAGTTATTTTTTACACTTGGTGGACTTTTTTGATCTGTAGTGAGATCAACATCTGTTTAAATGCTAGGCCCGTGCTTCATTTCACTTGACCTGGTTTTCTTATTAAATTTCCTCATGGTGTTTTCTTAAGACAAAGTCACCAGCAAAAGCTAAATTAGCATTTGGAGAATTGGCATGCAAGATAGCCTCCCTTCATACAAATCCTTAGATTTCACCAAATCTCTATGTTCTTTTTCAAAAACAAAACGGAACACTTAATTTCACTCACGGGATAGGCAATAATATTTTGCAATTTTATTCTTAAGAAAATAATTAGCTTCATTTCATTTTGCTTATTGCCAAGATTGATGGTTTTCGAAATCACGCCTTTATTTTTTTAGTCACACTATCTTCATTATTTTTGGCACAATTAATTTTATTATTTTATTTTCTTAGTTGTTAAGATTTTTTAGATGTTGATTATTTTCAAAAGAGTTTAACATACAGTCCAATGAAAACATACATAATATTTTATCTAACAGTTATATTAAACTACAATTTGGCCAGATTGAGAAAGATTAAAGTTGTGAAGGGCTTAAGAGGCAACGGAAATAACCTAATCATAGAAGCTAGATCATTAAGAGTAAGAAATGATAGCAATGTTAAATTGCTTGGAACATGTAATTTGGCTAGTGGGAGGCAAGAAAAGAGGATCACGAAGAGTAGAAGAACATGTTTAAAGAGTTATTTTAAAGCACGCCTAACCCCAAACCTATTTATGAAGATCCACCTTTCTATGTGGAGGGTGTTGGTAAACACGAGGTTGATAGGGATCATGGGGGTTTGGTAGATTATGACAAACCACCACATCGCAAGAGATAACAAATGAACAAATTATAGATAAAAGTAAAAACCTATACCATCAATTGATATATGAACATAAAAAAGTTCCTTGATTGGATCATTGAATGTGATAAGGTTAAAAAATATGTGAGTATTATAGAAAAGAAGATGACAAAACTTGTCTTGTTTAAGCTAAAGAGAGGGAAGACAACCTATTATGTTATATATATATATATATGTATGTATGTATGTATGTATGTATGAGATAGATGATTCACAAAAAGGTTCATTCCTTTTGATTACAAGCAATATTTATTTAAATGGTATCAAGGTTAATCGTAAAGAAATAAATCCATCAACAAATATAACACCAAGTTTCAATGGCTAGCATAACATAATTGACTTCAGGAGAAAAAGAATTAGTAGGTGGTGAGTTTTTTAGGGGGATAAAGCTAGCAATCCAAGGAAGGATGTGAGTACATATGTTATTTACACTTACCAAGGCAAGCAATATAACATTAATGGTCGAGATACTAATGAAAAAAAAAGGCTGCCAATAGTGAAAGATTCAATTCTTTTAGGATGTTGTAGAGCAAAGTGAGTAAATTTAGTGTTATTGACAAGGAAAAAAACAATTTAAACTTCGTAGCAACCTCTTACTAAATAAGATGTTGGTAAAGGTAACAAAACTCTAAAAGGACAACTTGAAGTCACTAAACATGTTGAAAAACCAAAAACACATAAAGGATGAGATTTGAGGAACAAATTAAAGTTAGTGAATAGATTGAGATGAAACCGGTAGATAAAAAGTCTTAACAATTTGTTGAAATTGCTCAAGATATTGAAATTGATGTCAAAGAGGATTTAAGTATAGATGTATCATCCAAATCAAACATATTATTAAGAGGTTGGATCAATTTCCTAAAATTACCAATACAAATATTGGTTAAGACATTATTGTTAGGGATACCCATACACATAAATTAAAGTTGCCATCATCTTAAAAGATATTTAAATATGACCTTGACATTTTAGTTTTTAAGAAGTTTTGCGTAAATTAAAAAAATTATATAAAATTATATTTGCTAAAATAGTGTTTAAGATATTGGGAGTGAGCTATCTCGTGCATAAATTGATAACAACACTATATTAGAAGTATAAATTTTTTTGGGATGAAAGAGTTAATTTTTTTACAATTAAATCGAGGATGAATTTCTTATAAGGGGATGGGACATTGTCTTTATTATCCTTGACAAAACTATTTTTATTATGTTACTTTTTTAATTGTCAAGATTTTCTAGGTTTTGAGGAGCTTCGAACAAGTTCGGTGCATAGTCTAATACAAATAAGCATAACTTTTAATTTAATTGTTGGATTGAATTTAAATTTAAACAGATTATTCTAAAGACCTAACTATACAGGGGCAATTAGTTTACAACTATTTTTGTTTTCAGGTCCAAATTAGTTTCGTAAGCTATTGTTTCATAATTTTATTTATTGTTTTTTCTTGTTCTTTTTAATTCTTTTTTTCATGTAGTTTTTTAATTTAAATTTAATCAGGATTTTTTTTTGTATTAAAAAAAATAGAAGAGAATTGATGGTACGAAGGCCTTTAAGAATACATCAAAGTTTTGTTTGTAATTTTCTCTACAATAAAGGGAATTAATCTTAATGCTTGAAAACTCTAGTTTTTTTCTCTAATGTAAAAAACTTTAGGAATCGATAAACTCTATCACCGCTAAATGTGGTGTCTGAGAGTCATGTAAAAGCTGTACGTCACACTAGAAAACAATGTTTTTATTTTTATTTTTATTTTTTTGCCCCCTAAAGATTCTTAAAGGTCCGAAATTACGTCGTTATCTCTTGCAACATGTAAAGTTTCAGCCTGGCTTTGGAAAAGGCACCACTGCAGCATCCAATAGGGGACCAAAGTATGGTTGGAGATCTTGACCATTGGTTTCTTAGGACTAAAGAGACCCCTTTCTTATGTGTCCTCTAGCAAGGAAAGATCTCCATTAACAAAAGATAGGCTTTATATTGTTACTTCAATATAGCGACTAGTCACCAATGAAACTCACCTGGTTCTTTATGGAACGCACATGGTTCGACATGGTGTCCAGGACAAGCCTACAGTGTCTAGTTCATGAGATTTATGATATGCATGTCAGGTTGAATCATCTTTTTCAATCCTCAGCATGGTCTAATAAACCAAGAATACAGATATGTAAGAGGTACATGTATTTATTGCTCTTTGCATGGAAATATCCCAGCATCTTCCTTCTTCTGTTGGGAATTGTCTCAGTTTCTTCTTGCTGCGAGGGACTTTATGCAGCACAGAGATTCATCATTGGGGCTTCACTGAAAAAGTCGGGCCATTTCCCGGGTCATTTCAAAGAATCTTCAACAGTTAAAGTCGGCACAGCGAGTCCATGGCCATGTTTGGGGTCAATCAGATACATATCCCTCATGAGAGCATAAACCAGCTAAAAGTATGGGAGGACAAGACAAACTGATTTTACGAAATAGGAGAAAAGGCAAGTTTATTATATTGTCAGAATCTATTTTATATGGCAATGGCACATCAATAAGCTTTATGATGGCCTACTAATTGCATAATTTAGTTCCATTTGTAGATGGTCCTCTTTTTTGGTGCTCTTTGGAGATGAAGTTTAAGCTTCCACAACACACATTTGAATTTAATCAAATTGTCTTTATAAATGAGTTTGATTGCAATGTGTCTTATCAGCTATTGGTGATGAAAATGTAGAATCTTAGAGTCGGTTGTCTTATACTTCCTCCCCGAATTGGTTACAGGTACCCGAGAAATCTGCTCAGCAATACTAATCAAGATCCCTTTGGATTTTATTCTATTCTTTGTTCTATCTCTGTAATCTACAAACTACCAAGTATAACATGCTGATAAAGTTGGGAACAGATTACTTCAGTGCACATGCTGTTCTCTAATTGTAACATTTGAATTCTGTTTTGAATGATAAATTCTGAAAATCCTGGAAATTATCCTAGCTTGCATACGAGTCTTCTGTTTTATCTAAGATGGAAAGTTGTTAGTTAATATTCTAGCACTAGATAAGTAATCAAGTAGGGTTACTGGCATGTTTGGAAAAAACAAGGCAAAAAGATTGCAATCATCGTATACTTTGTGTTGGAAAATCCCATTTCCAAGTGATTGCTTCATCCTAAATTCGTTCACAGAAGATTCGGGGGGCGGCAACTGAATATTCCATACATTATTAGCAAACACTCACAGTGATATGTTATTCCACTATAACTGCCGGGAAATTCCACATCCACAAAATAGAAATCGGCAAGAAGAAATCCTTACTTGCGTAAGCTTCCAATTACTGATAAGCTCTGAATCCCACACACACACACACACACACACACACACACAAAAGAGAGAGAAAAGAAATAACAATCTCATGATATTAAAGCAATTGGATTAATAAAGATCTCACATTGAAGTAGATAATGCATAGCTCTGATGAGCAGACGCAACTTATTTTAAAAAGTGAAGTTAACAACTCCCTCACTTGAAATCCTCTTTGAAATAAAAGAGATTTGAAAATGTCTCTTAAAAGACTTCACTGCAATTTCCTCCCTTTTCTACTCCTTTACTGTCTACAGGCATCTCCCTCCATATCCTGCATTTTTAAACAATGCCTGTTTTATGTGTTCAGAACTTATTAGTGTTCTCTGCTCCAATTCCTGTTATCATCACAAGAAAGAATACAAATTAGCTATACTTCTTAATCTTAAAAAAGAAGAATTAACCCATATAGCAACGAATTGAATTTGTACCTCTGAGCAAGAAGCTTGCATTGTAAAGTCATTGAAACAACTAATCACACACTGCTGAATCTCAAGGCCTAATGTTTCTAATGTTGTTACTGATGATAGCAGTAACCCTGGCTTTGTTGCACAGCAAATATCAATCCTTGTATCCTCATTTCTTCTTTCCACTTCAAACTGCAAGGCAAATATTGAAAGAAATGTCTGTTCAGCGATGCTCAGCCTTTTATTGGGAGTCTTATACATGGATTAGTGCAGGCCGCAGAGTGCATACCTTTGGTGAATTTCTCACAACAATTTCATTAGGTTTTGTGTCCTTGAAAATGCTAATCATCTTCAACTCCTCTGAACCCACTTCAATCTCTTGTTGCAAGTTGTTGATTCTCTCCAATAGTTCCTTCATATAATCTATTGTGTCTCCAAGTATTGATGTTCTGTCCATCTATTGACAAATTGCATTGAAACAACCAAATTAGCCTTTAAATGAACATGAATTTTTCACACAGTCACTATTGAATCAATCTTTACCTTGCTGATTTTAGGAACAATTGATCTTAGCATTGAAAGCCGGTCATTTAACCTCTTTCTTCGCCTTCTCTCTGCCATTAGGTTCTTTGATGGTTGCCCCTCCATCTTCTTGCCTCTAATCTTTCTTTCTGGACAGATACCAGCATTGAAAGCCGACACCTCCGGGGACTGAATGGGCTCAACTTTGCAAGCACCCTGCATCTGCAAATTCTGTTGATCATTAGCAAGCAGACCCAGCTCCTCATCTTCCATCATGGACATTGGAGTATCGTCTTGAACAGGAAATGGTGGTGTGTCAAGCGTGTTATAGGAAGAATCGGTGAATTGCGGGGCTGAAGAGAACTCATCTGTGAACTGTGGTGCTGAGAACTCATCACCAAATGGGCAAAAGACTTCATTAAAGTAGTAGTTGTTGAAGTCTTGTTTAAGAGGCGATGAAATTAATCCTTCAGGACAGAAAGAAGTTTGTGGGAGTGTAGCTGGGATTTCTTCAAAGCAACCATGGTTGAAGCTACCAGAGAAAAGCTCATTCATTTCTGTTGGATAATTTGGAGTGGGTTGCCAAGATTCCCTACTTAGAGCTATTAACTCCTCTAAGAAATCATGTCCATTAATTTCCATTGCTCTAACAACAATAATTCTCCCTTCCTCACTCTCTCTCTCTGTCTCTCTCTCTCTCTTTCTATCTCTCTCTGTCTATCTTGGGAAATGATAAATACCTTGATAATGTGAAGCTGGATCAAGTTGGAGTGTGTGTGTGTGTATATATACAAGTAAATGTTTTATACAAGATTAAAATATGGATTATGGCATGTACTATGTTGTATTTATTAGCACTAAGAGCCTAAGATTAAAATGGAATCTGCTTTTTCCTTCTCTCTCACTCTATAGGGGTGATTTTATGTCTTTTTCACCGAAATCTCAAATCAAACAAACTAAATATTAAATTTTTGTTGTCCTGAAAGCTTTGACCCGCCATGTCCGTCTGAACCGAAAAGGATGGAGTTAACGTCACAAACCAGCTGACAGGTTCTTTGTATGTTTGAGCTTATGTAATACTATTATTTGGCCATGAATACAACAGAAACCCTTGTCCCTCTCCCTCTCCCTCTCCCTCTCCCTCTCCCTGAAAAAATTGCTAAGCTGGGTCCCATCCCCTGTGCCTCAGGCTCTGGAATTTTGGGTTAGCTCACAATTTCAATGGGGGTAGGCTGGCAGGCCCCCTTTTCTTTTGCTTCTTCCCTTTTCCACTGTTCCTAGACTTGGAAGTTTTGCGTCTAATAAATTATTCAATTTATGAAATCTGAAGTAGTTTTATATTAGAAAGACGATGGCTTGTATACCGAAATCATTCTTATAACACCTATGAGATAAATTTACTATGAGGCAGGCCATGAGGAGTATGGAAAACATATTCGTGTTACTTGATCAGAATTCATACCCTGAATAAAATAATGCAACTTAACATTACTTAAAAGGCCCCTTTTTGGCTGATGTATATGACCTTAGCGAATACAAGAATATGCAGACATTATTATTAGTAATAACATTTTCAAAGGTTGTTTTGGCATTATCGATCTGATCAACGAGCACTGGCATTCCCCGTTAGGGGCATTTGTGCATGCAGCTGGGTTCTTCACTCTTGTCCATAATCAATAGAGGTCTCGTGCCCCTATCCTAGCTAATTGATTTTCCAAGATGACAAAAATGCTTCTCATCATTGTTATTTACTATTATTCCTGTTGTTTGTATTCTAGTTTTTTCCGATGGTTAGTCATATTGAAAATGATCAATTAATTAGCTCTATGATTCGCTTCTGAAGGCAAATGGCCACTCATGTATGAGGCTAGAGCTAGAATTATCCAAAGTGAAGGTACAGGTTGACTTCTCGGTAATTATAATGATAAGGGATACTTCCATTTTCTTTGTTTGAAATGAAACAGATTGAAGGTTTATTTGGAAGAAAATGAGTCTTTTTATGACTCTTTCTCATACAAGCGAATTGATCATTACCTACAATGGACAGTGATGAAGCCTCTGTTTCGGGCTTCAAAAGATTAATAGGTCCTTTCTGGCAGGTTGATAGGTTTGAAATCTACATAACAAAGTCTGACACTAGCCCGCTCGGGTCTTGAGTGAGAACGCATTAAAAAATACAAGTCTTTTACTGGTGCTGATGGATAAGCATAGCAGCAATGATAATTGGAAATATTTGGGAACGAAATACTTGCAAAATAAGTTTTTTTTAGTGTCATAATTCATATGTTTAAAAATAAGATTAATGTGTTTGATAATTGATTAATTTTTAAGTACAAGCAATTTAATTTATTTTTTTCAGCTAAGATGTTTGATGACTTGAAATGAAAAGTCTATGTGGTTGGAAGTTGATAGCAAATGATGCATGGTACGTCAATATAATTGGTACTTGCAAAAAGCTTATTTTAATGGATATAAGAACACTTCGATGCATAAGCTAATAACTTTGTAAAGAGAAAAAATATAATGATATTTTAAAGAGATAGACTTCAAAAATATATATCCTGAAAGTGTTTAGAATGAAGAGATTGTAAACCTTAAGTTTGAAGGATTCACGGTGAATTTATAACCCATGAGTTTTGTCATTTTATGGAGAGGAGGGGCTGAAATATAATTTTATCTTTGTGATATTTTGAGTTGTATTCTACTCAAAATAATATGTATTGAATCAATATAAAATATTAAAAGACCCGCCTGGGGTTGTGAAAAAAATTCTCAAGAGAGTATTAGGCTCAGCCAAGGTGCTTAAGGTGAAAAACGGGTCTAAATGTGCTGTCTGAACCCAATCATATTGAGCTCAAACGTGGTAACCCAAGTTTACATGGGAGTTGAGGTGCATGCCCAACACTAGCTAGATAACGTGCCCAACAAGGCTAGGAGTGTCAGGTTCAGCATGTTGGGTGTTTGCTCGGCATGGGCTCAAACTACCATGCCTAAGCTTGGGTTTTTTTTTTTTGGGTTTTGGGTTCGTTAAATTTAGACCCATCATTTGTGGAGTAGAACTCTCCAATACTTAAATTAATACTCATTTATAAGAGAAATACACGAGGGAACAATATATAATCAATGTAGCCATTAGAAAAATGACCCTTCTTTAATACTCTTCTTCTGAGGTTTATGTACACATCTTCCTTCACCTCCCTGCATGGGAATAAGGGTAAATAATGAAAAGATTTTATGCTTTATTCTAGGAATAATTATGTAAGATAATTTTCTTAATCTTGAAAGTTTACGATATTACGTATAAAAATATGTGATTGGTGGATGAGATTTGGGCAAAACGTGCCTTAAAGTCGTCAAATAGGCCCCACTTTGGTGGGGTCCTTAAGCATCTAACAAAAAATGGTAGTTATGCAAGGACTTAGAATTATGCAGGGGGTTAGAGTTCTTAGGCAGGATGATCTATGAGCATAAAGATACTAAACTCGACTTTAAGGGACTCATCTAAAATGGATCATTTAGAAGATCATATCGATAGGCTAAACGAACTTCTTAGAAAGGGATCTCATGCAGGATCTAACTTGAGGTCGAGTGAGGAGTGTTCTTGGACTCATTCAGTAGAATCCTCAACCTCAAGTTTGTGTGCAAAGATATGGGGCTTATTTAAGCCTAACATCACACTCATGGGTTTAAAGTTGTTAAGCTTAGGCATGCTAGTTGCCTTTCCAAAAATTTATGATTGAAACGACTTGAAGACTTAAGTATTGATGTTTGGTTCCTGGTTCCTAGGTTTTGTTTCTTCATATTCCTATATGTGGATATGACATAACACATGAAAAAATCAAAGAGACATAACAAGAGCATGTGAATAAAAGGCTAAAGCCTAAGTCATTTTAAAATTTAAAATTATCTAAGAAGAAAATGTCACGTGTTTGGTTTATGATGTGTGGGTGAAAAGACACATAGCCTTTAATTAATGAGGGTTAAGCCAATATAAGTCCTAAAACAATTTTCTTTAATCATTTTTATAAGTATAGTTTATTTTTTTTCTTTTTGTCTAAGTTTCAAGATATGAATTATGCAATCACATTACTAAAAAAACACCACAAAAAATTATCTAGTTCTAATTGAAATTGAAACTTGGGACATGTTTGATTAATGAAGACTATATTTAAGGCATTAGTATCCAATTATCATGCTAGTAATACGTCTGAGCATTCGTGATAGGGTTAAAAAATTCTTATCATTTCTTTGAGATCTTATGGTGTATAAGAAATTATTGATCTTAGTAGACCAACATATGGGTTCAAGGCTTTTATAAGCAGAGGAACTTAGGAACATCTAGATCTAAGTTGAGGAGTTTAAGAACGTCTAGATCTAGGCCTAGAATGGTTGAAACAAAGGTTAATAGGCTCTTTAAATGAGAGCACGAAGAGATTGTGAAATAGATAAAGGAACCTCAAACACTAGGAACTAAAACTTTGTTATGGGTAGGTAGTCAGAGAATCAATTAAAGGAGACTACAAGCTAATACTCGGTTAGAGAATGGGGATGTAGCTTAAATCCTCTTATTGCAGTGAGGATTTGCAGACAAATTAAGAGTGCCTTCATATTAGGGTAAGAGATAACAAGTTTTTTTGCGTGTGTTTAAGTTTTGGTATAAGTTTTTCCTTTATAGCCTCACAAGTAGATTATTCCTTAAGTATTAGATCTGCATAAGCTAACTACACCCAAATAGATGAGTCACACTAATTGTATTTGAGAAACTTATAAGGCATAAAAAAGATAAGCTATCTTGGAATGTGTTAAGGTATTACTATTCCTTGTTGGGGTGTGTTGAAGAGGCTTGAGGTCTTACTGCATTGTAGACAACACACACACGCACACATATAAAATAAAATAGATGAGTGTTTTATCATACTTCGACCTCTTATTCATCATCTCATATTTACATGTTCATGACACTATTTATAGCTATTTTTTTTCTTTTTAAGTCTATGAAATTTTTATTGTTTTGCCCTTCGGTCATTCAAATTAATTTCTTTTTCATTTCATCCTTTTAAGTTATGTTGGCATGGTTTAATGTATTGGGATCTATTTTGATTTGTTTTCTCCTGCTTATTAGATATATCATATAATATTTCAAAGTCAGCTAAAGATATATTTTACAAAATAAAATTCAATTTTGCAGGTAAAAAAAATTTGAAAGAACAAAGGACCAAAAATAACACCAATAAAAAACACATAACTATTTTTTGGTTTAATAATTCATATGTCTAAATATCATAGTAGTTTTAAATTATGCACATTAGATTAGGTTTTTTCATTTTGATCTAAAATTTCATTTTTATCACGTTTCAATTCCTATATATGTAGGGATGAAAATGAGAGATGAAATATTTGAATGACACTCATATTCCAAACACAAAAAAAGCTCATGTTGGTGTCAATGAGTTTGTCTTAGAGAGCGAGTTCAACTGAGGTGGTTCTAAAAAAAATAGACCAGGACCTATAAATTTATTTTGATTTGGTTTAATTTTGAGTTTTTAAACTGATTAGAAAGTGTTTAATGTTGAAAATGTCATTATTAGAGTTTCTAGGAAGTTTTAGAGGTATTTTTTTTGTGAAACATAAAAAATAGGCTTCTAAAGTCCAAAAACACACATTCTAGTTGTTTGGTCATCTAAGGTGATCAGAAACTATGCTATAACATAACATGTTGTTTTTCCATATGGATGATGTGTCGTATATTATATTAAAAAATTGAGTGAATGATATTCTCCCTTTTTTTCTTGAAAATAAATACAAATGAAAGGTCATTTGTCGTATAAAAAATAATATTGTTGTCAACGTAGCTTGAACCCGTGACCTTTGGCTAATTAAAGACACGCGTTTGACAATTAAGTTACAGGACAAAAATGTTATAAAATGATTAACAAAATATATCAACCTAGTTCATTGTTTATATGAATAGTTAAATTAACCCCGCGACGTGTATATAGTATGATATTTCATAATAGATAATAGAACCAAAACATCAATTAAATTTCTTGATTGTAAACATGTTTGAAAAGTGTATTTGAGCTTGCTTTTCTATTGCTAGACAAGGCTTCATGTTTGTCAACTCGATGTCAAGTAAATTAAACACATGAGGTTCACTCTATCTATTAAAGATGTTTGAGATTGTGATGTAAGATATTTTTTAATATAGTTTTTTGTTTAAAATACATTAAAATAATTTTTTTTTCAAGTTTGTTTTATTTTTAATATTAGTATATGAAAACCATCTAAATATACTAAAAAATTATTTAAATATCTTTTCATTTGAAAAATATTTTTAAAAATTACCTTAAAAAAATAAAGAAAATAGAAGTTGTGCTAGGGATGGGGGGAGCTGGGGTAGAGGTAAAGACTAGAGCACCTTCGCATGATGAAAACAAGAAATTATGATCAAGGCTGGGATGGGATAATTAGGACTTGGGAGAATCTGAATATATTTCTTTATTAGCAGCCTAGTGGTCATTCGATGCACCAAATGATTGAACGTGGAAGATGACTATTGATAACTTCATTTATAAAGAAAAGTAACATTGAAAACTTAGCCATACTCATGAAAAGGCAATTTCCTCTCTTCCGAATAGATTCTGCTTTAGGAGCAGTTTTCAGACTGAGTCACTTGTTCGTGTGGAACTTCGACATGGTCAATGGCTCAAATCAGGAAGAAGAGAATCGATCAGCAAACTTCAAACTTCGAGGACAACATTGCATTATTGGGCCTCGAGAATGTGAACGAGAGTTGTGCATTTCACAAGTGGCTTATGCAAACCCTCCACGCGTCCTCTGTACGGAAATACCAGCGTTAGATGTCGGGTCGGTTTGTCAATCAAACCAAAACCAACGGCGTGCAAGCGCAAAACCGGAAAATGAGAGTTAATAACCTCAGGCTCGGGATTAGATGGCTGATTGAGAGTTTCGACAGAGATTTTTCTCGGAGTATTTTTTTTCTTTTAATTTATTTCTAATATTATCATATTAAAATATCAAAAAAAACACAAAAAAAAATTAAACTAAAAAATGTAACTTACGGGAGTGTTATACACCATCTAAATCTCAGATTCCTTTGAATCCTCCCAAGGAAAAAAAAATATTTCACAGGTCACCGGTCTGTATATTATAGCAAAATGAAAATTGCACAGCAATTGACACAAAGAATTCGTGTCCAATATATACTGCCTTCAATTAATTCGTCGGGCCTTGGAACTCTCAACATTCTGCATATTTCGACAGTTTTATCGAGGAGCAAATGTTCCCTTGCCTTTGTTTCAATGCAAGGAAAGAAAACGAGAAATAACAGGGGTTGTTCTGTCTTTTACTCCTGCATGGCCTGCACGAATCAATACGGCACCGCAGATCTCACGTACCTCATTGGAACTGTACACGGAACATGGCGAAACAAACATGACCGTTGCCTTATTGTTACATACAGTAGTGTATTTTTTTGTACTTTTACGTAAATGACGATTAAAGCTCTTCAGATTGCTTTTCAGAAATACCATTTAATGCTTGTCAAGTTTTGAAGCTTTTTTTTTTTCCCCCAACAAGAAACTCAATGGGTCAGAGGCTGCATAATAGAGGGTGGTGGTGGTGGGTGCCCTCCCGATCCGAAATCCTCACCCATTACCCCTTTCGGAATTTGAAACTAAGTTCCATTTGAGTAAAATACCAAATTTAAGCATGATATTAATTAAATTAGTGAATTTCAGCGGAAATCAAGTGTAAGTTTCCTAACTCGCGGTATGCATTCATTAGGTTTAAAAAACGAAAATGAAAATTAACAAAATCATGAAAGGATCTGACTAAATTATTATAATCATAATAATCACAAACGCTTTTTACTGAAATATAGTTTTATGTTTTCTTTATTTTTTCCTTTCAATTTCATACTTTAACAACAAAAACCTTTTGTATTTTAATTAATTCTAATCTTCAACATTAGATTTTCTTAGAAGTAAGATTTCATAATTTTTTAAAATTTGCTTATGATTAATTTATATCGATCTCATAATACAAGTCGTAGGTTTAATAGACTAACTCATATAATTTTTTTACCGCTTTTTCTAATTGATTTTTTTTATCTTTCAATATTGAGTTGGTAAAAAATTGGACATCGTGATTTTTTTTATCTGCATTCAATAAATTTGTTCCGATCTGATAGTCTAAGTAGCGAGTTTAGTAGGTTGACTTTGTTTATATATTTTTTTTAATTGAATGTTTGTTTAATTGGGCTTCATATTTTTTTTCGATTTGCTTTTTGTATGTTATCCTAATCCTATAACTCGGATTACTGGTTTGGCAGGTGTGTCCAAGTTAACTCATTTTATTTTTTTGGATCTTTTTTAAATTGAATATTTCTTTTTTAATCTTACCCCCCCCAACAACTCAATCTTCTTCTTTCCTATTTATTTTTTTTTAATTTTATCATTCAATATTAGGTTGTTTAGAAATTGAGCTTCATATTTTTTCTCAATTTACTTTTTTTTGAATTATTCTAATCTCATGACCCAAAATGTGGGTTTAACAAGTTAACTTGAGTTGACTTAAATTCTTTTTTTCTTTTTTTAATTAATTATTTTTTACTCTATCTTTCAACATTATCTTAGTTGAAAACTGGACTTTGTAATTTTTTTTATTTTTTTATGACGTTATCTTAATCTCATGACTCAAGTTGCGGGTTTGACAGGTTCACTAAGGTTGACTAGGATAGTTTTTTTAATTTAATATTTTTTTCAATTTTATCCTTTAATATTGATTTGATTTTGAATTAAACTTTATAGTTTATTTTGATTTACTTTCTATAGGATTATCAATGTCTTATGATCTTGGTCGCAGATTTGACAGGTTAACCCGGGTCGATCCAATATATCACCATCTTAATATTTTAAAAAGATATTATTCAATATGTCATTATCAATAGTTAAAAAAGATATCATCCAATATGCATTATACTATGGGTTCATGATTAAATTTTTTTTATTAGAAAACAAGTTAATAACACTTAAATATTTTTTTACATTAAAAAAATTGATCTGATCCACAACAAATTGTGGGCTAATAATCTAATAAATTCTGAATTTCACAGATAAGGGAGTACCAAGGTTATTATAAATTCATGTTCAAACTGTATTTGAAGGACTGTTTGTTTTTGTGTCAGTTTCTGCGTTTTGAATTGACCACACAAATCAAGTATTTGGTTACCATTTCAACCATAATTTTAGAGTGTGGAACCTTGTAAAATTAAAGGTCCAACCACGGACTCACGTGAAGCAGAAGATTTTTGCTTTTATTGAGTTCCAACCACAATTATTCATCTCTCTCAACCGATAACTTTTGTAAAAAAAAAAAGAATAATTGTTGCAATAAATGACCAAAATACCCCAATCGTCCTCCCAAACAGCCTCATCTTTTGTAACTTTGAGGGATATGTGGTGATATTTGCTTTATTGCTTTGCTTCTCTAGTGTTATAAGATTGAAATCCTGAGGTCACACCTCTATTTGTTCTTTCCAAAAGGAAATTATTACAAAAAAATAAGTGAGCAAACTTTTGAAGGGTAGAAATTACCTTCATCTTCTTTCAATAACCATAATATCCTTCCACTGTATGTTCTTGGTTTTTCCCTTTTTCTAATCTATTTTCACAAACCACTGTCATTTACATTAATAGATCTTGGTAAGCTAACATTGATAATTTATTACGCTCATTTTCACTTTCTGCATTTCAAATGTTAGATCATTATTTCTGATGCTGAAATCATCACCTTCATCTTTGTTATGTTTAAACTTTTGATTTCGTGCCATTGCATGAATGAAAGTTATTCCTTGTTAATTATTGTGGTACAATAAAAAGAAGAACAACCTAGATAGTGAATATAAATAATAGATAAGGGATTGCTAACTAGTTAGGCAATCCAATTTTTTTCTTATAAAACCCTCAATTAAAAACTATATTTTGAATAGAATCAATTATGTGATGTTGCGAATTGCATGGATCGCATATGTTTTCAGCCCTTTTTTTTTTATCTTAGACTTCATTCTCTTACAATTATATATTTAGGTTTTCAGGTAATCTATGCTGTTTTTAAACAATCTTGAATTCAAAACTATATGTTAGATGAAATGTATTGGAACTTGCTAGTTATTTTATCTTTGATCACCATTGTGATCAACCTTATGTTATTGCCTTCTTTGACGTTTGAATGATAAGTTATCAAGGTGATTGTGGTTCAAAAAAATAAGGTTATTTCCTTTTTATATTTATCTTATTATACCAAAATATGTAAATAGAAAACAAATATTGCTAAGGTTTGTTTACCTTAAACTTTATTTTTTTACAATTATTTTCCTTATTGAGGCAATTGATACAAGTAGATGTAGATATTGATTGTTTCAATCTTAAATGCTTGTTTATTTTTAATTTTAGAAAACATTTCCTTGATTTTTAGTGGCAGTTATACTTGTGTTTCACACAACATTTGTTTGCTTGTTAATAGACCTTTTGACAACTATTTTTAACAACATCCCTTAGCTTCTCATTGGAAGTTTTAGTAGTTTTTCTTCTTATTGTTTACGATGCAATATGTATGTTATTTTTAGCTTTTCATTGAGATCATAGTATGATGTTTTTTATGCAGCATTCCGTTTTGAGATACAGAAACAAGTAAGTAGCACTTTAGTTTTTTGAGTTATAATTGGCATCACATTCATTACATTGCATAACTTTTTTTGTTCATTGCTGGTCAAAGTTATGTCTTAAAGTTATGTTGTGTAAGTCAATATTGTGTTTGGAATGATGCGACAATTTAATTGGTAAAGTTCAATGTTGCTTAACGCTAATATAAGAATCTATGTATACCTAATCGTTTGCTTTACTAGAAGAATCATGCTCCTCTTCCTCTGTATTTTATGGTGGATTAAATTGACATATGAGATGGTAAAGATCATTTGATCCGGAACATTTACTATTTCTAAAAGGATAAAAACATCTATGTTAGTTGAATTATATAACTTTTTCTATTACCAAAATTCCCCTAGGAGTGGAATTAACAACATAATTCTAAAAGTTGAATGTTGAATCTTTAAACATCATATATTTACATTATCAAATGTTCTGAACATAGATACTAACAATGCATCAATTTTTGTACACTGAAGTATTAGCAATGTGTTTTTCTACTTTAGACATCATTAAACAATTGAGATGTTTAAGAATGAAATTTTGAGTTTCCTTTTTTGTTATTAAATATATGAGTGTGTATGTGTGTGTTTGTTCCTTCATTATATTTTACTTGCATCAAATGTCCTTTATATAATGTGGAATTGTGGTAGGTGTAAATAAATTATTTTTACATCAAAGTTCATTTGATAAAATAAATTATTTTCCATTGTAAATATATACGCACGATGGTCTAATGATCTATTTGATTAGAATTATGATAATGTAATGAATTGTGCTATTGATTATGTTAAGTGTGGTGGTGATGGCGACGGTAATAATGATGGTGGTTGTGATGATGACAACACACATGATGTTGATAATGACAACGACAAAAAAAAAATGATGTTGATGAAGAAGGTGATGGTGAGTTATTTTGGCTGTGAGAGTTTAATCGTCGTAAATTAGTATTATACACAGTTGGAGCTCTTACTATATACTATAATAATTGCATTTATAAATAACCTTGTATGGTTTCTTGCAACATATGAATGCGATGATTGAATGAAATTATACATATGAATTGAAAATATTATGTTAATATATTTGGGATTAATGCAATAACATTTCAAAATCTACCCAGTAAGGGTTAAAAACATCAAGATGGATGAGTTTTATTGAGAAAGTTGGCATGTTTCTTTATACATTAGCATTAAGTATTTCAAATATAGAAGTTTATGAGAGATTTCAACATTCCAAAAAATATCCAATCGTGTTCATTCTTCAATACATTGTGTAATAGAATGTATATTTGGAGTGTGGAAGAAAAGGTGGAGAATTTTGCAAAATATGCCTACATTTCCTTACAAAACACAAGTTCAAATTGTAGTGACATTCATGGCACTACATAAATATATTAGAAGAAAGTCGCAGTAAAATGTGGTATTTATAAAATTTGATCTTCATCTCAATTTTTTTTTTGAGGATATTTTAACCGATGTGGTTCCACATTCACAAGCCCATGAAAACCAAAAACTTTCACGTATGATTATATTCATGATGAGATTGTAGCAAATTTAATGGGACAATAAAACTAGTATTGTAATTTATATGATTGTTTTACAATGTATTCATAATTCAATACACATTAATGAATTTGCAAAATAAAAAAATTAATATTTGTTCTTTTGGCCATTTTATTAACAATATTAATTCCAACCACAATTTTAATCAAATATCTTTGACATGTTTTTTTGTTAAACAACAAATTCAATAATAGTTTTAATGAAATAAAATATTTTAATCAAATTAACTACAACTAAAAATAATTTTTTAAAATTTATTGTTTCTCAAACGACAACCATAAAAATTACTGCAATTCCAAACACATTTAAAATTATGTTTTGAAAACTACTGGCAAACTGATGTTATAAAAAAAATATTGAACAATATTATTATTCTGCATGTAATTTTTTGTTTTATTATTATCAACTAAACATACCTTGCGTGGTATGTTTTATTAACTTCAATTAAATCTTCAAATTAATTTCAATCTTTAAAATATCAATTATTCATGTATTTTTCTCTTCAAAGAAAAAGAAGGATGACTACACAAGAAAACGAAAGCCTATGTCTAAATATTTATGAATTTATTTATTTTTAAAATAAAATCGATTAAAAGAATTACTTTCTTCTTGTAAACTTACAATTACACCTAGTGGATATTACAATTTTTTTAAAAAAAATAATACAATAAATCACGAAAACTATATTTTTTGAGATACAAGAAGTAATATTAGACTTTACAATAAACAATATAGAGAGAATAAGTTGTTTAGTCATTTACCAACAAAGTGTTAATATAACGGTTAAGATAGCATTATATCATTGTAAGGATAAAAATACAAGTTTGATCTCTAAAAAATACATTTGTTAGAAGAGGTAATGATAAAATCCGAATGAGACTTAGTTCAATTTTTTAAAAAGAATGTAGGGATACCTAGGTAAATGATCAAAAGGATTGTTTAGTCATTTACTAAATAGCTAATTAGTGCTTTTCAATAAAATTATTGATGATTATCCAAAAAAAAAAAATAATGGAGATAGAATAACATTATCAAAAAAGAAAAGCTTGTTTTCTTTATTTTAATACAATGTTATCCAATAAATTTTATTAGGAATTTTGATTTAATCTCGGTTTATATGTTTTTATTAACATTTTATAATTTAAGTGTTAATTGATACAATTAGTTATTTTTATTGAGATTTTAGTTGATAAGTTTATTTACTTTGAATCGGTATCGAGTAGTGATATGAGATTCATTTTTTTTA
>Ga0325414_1002246_pt1 | contig 19408 bp, 12 predicted proteins | sample PopdelMetagenome_8_FD_206183 | JGI IMG/M metagenome (GOLD analysis project Ga0325414, IMG submission 206183) | Populus deltoides microbial communities from Bellville, Georgia, United States - Leaf-PdKOR-R3 | ecosystem: Host-associated > Plants > Phyllosphere > Phylloplane/Leaf | place: USA... | reverse complement strand
AAACATAAATAAACAAGATAAGAACATAAATGAGAAAGAAGTTAACTAAGTAAAAAAAAGGAAATGAAAGGCATAAACAAGAGATTAATATAAACAAAACTTAAGTATTACAAAAGAGAGAGAGCAAAAGCATGATCTTGATCTGAACACCAAGATGCCTAAATACATGGCAAATGCCTCCTTTTATAGGCCAAAATTCAGAACTATTGATTTGTTGACTAATAAATAAATGGGTGGTCACATCTTGACTTGGTGACAATTCTTATCTTCTTGTTTGCCAAAAACGTCATTGATAGCGTCATAATTTGAACATACTTCAATCATGAAAGTTATAGAAAATTGTCTCATCTTTCCAGGGTAAAACGTTGAGATCATTTGGACTTCTAGAACTCGAGATATGGGTTGAACACTGAATAGTGTCTGAGCTGTAGGACAGATTCGGATGTCTTCGTTATTGCTACAATTTGGACTTGAAAACGGCCTCGTTAAATCTTGGGCTCCCCTTGAAAGTTGTAGGCCTATGTCTTACCTTTCCATCCATATAAAGTAGACCTAAATCCAAGATCTACAGCTGCAGATATGACCCGATTACCGAACAATATTCCAGTTTGGACTGCACCAACATCTCTTTTCTAAGTTTGGCCATCTCTTTGTCCTTTCAATTTCAGTACTTCAACTCATCAATCAATTCTTTCATTTATGTGATAGGCCTGCATTTAAGATGAACAATTACCATAAATTAAAGGTATCTTATGGTATCAGACTTGTTATTATAAAACATGTTTTAGTTAAGGAGTTATTGATACTTCAAGTGCAAAATGATGATATAAAACCTTGATAAAAATGCACTTTTAAGTACTAATCAATGGTACATATATAAGGAGGTTCAAAGAAAATCCTAAAAGAATAACGCTTTATCAAAGCTACTATTAAGTCGAGAATGGCATAAATGGGCTATCAAACTTGATAATGTCTATAAAAAAAAGTTTTATATTGGGCTTAAGGATCTTTTGATGTTTAAATAAACAACCTTAAAAGTTGTATTGTGTGTTTGTGTGGTAACAAAGTAGATTAGAATACTAGAATATAAGAGAAGTGGTCACATTTAACTCATGGTTCATGAAAGTATATTCATATCTATGAACCATGTCTACATGTATGATGATAAGGGTGAAAAGAGGAAATGACTAACACCTAGGCAAATAACAATCATTTTGATGGAGGTCTTTATAGGTGGTGGTGTTCTCTTAAAAAATAAGATACACACACACACACACGAAACATCAACTAAGCTTAAACGCGTCTAATGTGACTAACACCACTCAAATGGGCCTAGTTGTGACAGGATGATGTGGGTGCATCAAAAGCATATGAATGCATTTTTGGGTAAGGTATTTAGACCCAGATGTGGCCTTATTGGCTGAGAGGTGACTCCGAGCTTGTTAATATGAATGCATTTTAGGGCAGGGTATTTAGACTCAGGTGTGGCCTTATTGGCTAAGAGGTGACTCTGAGCTTGTGATATAGTCACTATAATTTTTTGGCGAATTAGGTCAGTAAGGAGTTGTGTTATACTTGTTAGGCTTTTTGGAAGTTGTGTCATCTTACCTAGGTCTATAGTTGTGTTGTGTCATATAGCGTGTTTAAACTTCAAAGGAGATGAATTGCATTTGGGTTTGGTGAGCTCGGGGGTACATCATAACCCATCAATTGATGAGCTCTGGTTATGCCTCTTGCTCTATATTTTTTTAGGCCAGGGTTATGCCTCATATTATATATATATATATATATATAGGGTTTGGTCTTCTATTTCTGATTCAGAGTCATATTGGTATTCTAATTTTAAGAGACAGTGTTGTAAAATAACAGTCTTTTGTTGGGCTTGTTTGAGCTTTTGTAATTTAGTATTAAGAGTTTTGATTTTAAATTGTAGATCTGGGATAGTAACAACAGGTTTGGATTTCTTCTTTTTATTGAGAATTTTGGATGGGCTATGGTGTTTCTAAATTATTGAAAGAACTTAGAAATTTATCTAGGTAGGTTTTTTGTAGCTGAGGGTCATCAAATTTTTTGATAGTTTCAAGAATAAACTCTTGATATTGGGTTAGAACATGTATTTGTTTTAAAGTAGTGTGGTTTGATGTTTCTGAGTTAGAATTGGATATTGCTAACTCATTTATTTAGAAAAGTTCTTCAAAAGGTTTTGATAAGTTGGATTTAGTATCAGATGCCTTAATCAAAAGGTTTTAGATATGGTGAATGACTTCCTCCTCTAAATGTAGTTCATGTAATTTTGTATTGATCTGACAGAATCTAAAGGTATGACCTTTCTGGCCACATTTGTAACAGGTGATGTTTCTAAGGTCAAATTTTGGTTTGGGTTTTGATATTGACTAGAAAGGTTTTGTGGTCTTTTTATAGTAAAGTTCAGTTTTGGTATAGAAATATTTTTTTATATTTGTGAGCTATTCTTTTATGAGGTGGCTTATTTGGCTTTGAGGTGGTAGGTTTGAAGCATGAACCATTACAAGTTGGCTTTGGTAGGGACAAATCAAATTGTTGACAAAAACTATCCAATTTTTGTCAAATTCTTCTCATCTCCCACTTGAGGTATTTTTGAAGTTTAAGGTCTTGACAAATATTAAAACCTTCTTTTTAGGTAAAACTAACAAGCTCCTCATATGTTAACTAGTTATAAGGGACTATTTTGGAGACAGAATTATCTTTAATTTTGTTTCTGACTCTTTCTCCTAGAAGGGCCAATCCAGTAAGGAATTTTTCAGTTTAGAAAGGTTGAATTGAATCTTATCGAAGTATGACACAAGTGAGAAAAATGTTTTTGTAACATTGGAAGTCACTGAGTTTTTTACATCTAAGGTTGGAAAAGAGTTCAACATTTTTGTCTTTGAGATTAGAATGATCTCTTACAAAATATAGAAAAATGGTTAAAATAAGGGTTGAAACTGCATCTTGTAGAGGGAAGAGGCATTGAATTTGAGTTGGTTTGTAATGGTTGGTTCATTAAGGGTGTCTATATCAAGAGCAATGGTTGTTTTACGAGTAGGATTCCTCCAAATAAACTTTTTAATTTCAACAATTTCTTCCTGTAAGGCATCTTCATCAGAGTTTTGGGTTTGATGATTTTGGATAGTGTTTATATGGCTCATAGAGGTATGGGGATTGTTGTTGACTTGTAGGGTGTCAGGAGCAATTAGGGTTGAGGATGAAGTTTCAAGGTGGTTGTCGAACCCGACATCGCGCCGACCCAAAAAATAATCTTCTTGAATTATAGAAAAAAAAAGATTTTGGCATCTTGTTCTTTTAGGGAAAAATGTCTTGTTTAAGGAGTCGTCACCTAGTATTATGGTCACTAGGAACCCTAACTGGTCAATAGAGATTCTATGGTACGGGACTGGTTACATAAAAGAGAAGATATTATCACCCTTTAAACGTTCTGCCTGAGGTAGACTGCATTGCTGATTTTGCCTTAAATTGCTAAACATTTATTCGCTTATGCTATGATGATTTGTTTATAATATTCCTAACTCTGGCGCCAGTGAATATTCGACTACGGATACTTCCAACTCTAGTGTTGGTAAGTATTACGTAACCCAAAACAAAAATGAATAGTGTTGCTGACTCTAGCTCTTTAAATAAACCAATAAAAATAAATTTAAATATATGCATGCATATTATTATTTTTTAATTTTTTTTACTTCTCCAGTTAAACCTTTGATTTGATTAATTAAATCAATTACAAGCTCAATTAAGTCTCAAAACTTATCAATTCTCCAATTAAACCCTTCATTTGATTAATTAAATTAATTACAACCTCAATTAAGTCTCAAAACTTCCAATCATGTTGCCCTTAACCCAAATTTTAATTTATTCTTCATTTTTTTATTTGTTTTTCATCATCATTTTTTCTTTTTTTTTATTATCATTTTTTAGAAAATAAAATAATAGGAATAATAATAATAAAATAAAATGGTCAAAAATTGAGTTATGATAGTGGTTAAAGTGATCTTTAATGGCTTTGAGAAAGTCATTTCTGTTGTTTTGGAATTGAGTTTGGCTTAGTTTTTTTTTTTTTTCTGTAGCTTGAATACTAGGTTTAGTTTTTGGTCTATGGCTTTTGTAGCTTTAACTAGAGAAACAATAGTCATTTGGATTTGTTTTTCTATTCTGGTCAATTGTTTTCCTATGGTATTGGTGAAGTTGTTTTGCTAGATAATATGTTTGGTGTTTGTAGTAATATCATCACATGGGTTGTTTTAAGGGGCAATATCTATAGTCTGACTAATATGTGAGATTTTGAGGTTTCTTAAAGGTGGATGTTCAGACTCAATGGAAGTACCACTAGCAAGTTTCTAAACAGGAGTTTTACTTCTAGATGTTATGCGACATTCATGTTTTGTAAATGGATATGCAATATAATGTTCAGTTATATAAAATGATTCAAATCAGTCAAAAAACAAAATTTGAAGTTCTATGTAATGTAATGAAATTATAAAAACATATTTGTATTTCCTGTCTTTCTTTCATGAAGGTTTTGAAAAACCAAGATCTTTTCTTGGCATGATGGTTACTATAAAAGTCATCAATAAAATATTTTTTATTTACAACAAAATCTGTTCAAGAACATTCAACTTATGTTTGATGTTTTTAGTCACAAGTGAGAATGTTGGAGAGGTTAGAGGAGAAGGTTGGTTAATGGTTTGGGTATGTGATTAGTATTTAAAAGTGCATTCTCATTAAGGCTTTATATCATCGTATTGCACTAAAGTATCGTTAAATTCCCTAACTAAAGCATGTTTTATAATAACAAGTATGATAATATAATATATCTTTAATTTATGGTAAATGCTTGCTTTGAATGCAGGTATATCTCACAATTCAAAGGATTGATTAATGTGATTAACTATTGAAAGTGAAGAGATAAAAAGAGAACTAGGCTAAGAGAAGAGATGTTGGTTCAATTCCAAACTGGAACACCATTCGGTTATTTGATCATAACTGGAGTTGTAGAACTCGGATTTAGGTTCACTTTATATGGATGGAAAGATAAGACATAGACCTAAAACTTTCATGAAAAGTTCAAGACTCAATTCTGCTGTTTTTAAGTTCAAATCTTAGTAACAATGGAGAAGTCAGAACCTGTCCTATAGCTCAAACACTGTTCGGTTTTCAACTCATATCTTGAGTTCTAGAAGTCCAAATAAGCTCTGGTTTTTTTGTTAGAAAGCTGAGATAATTGCCCACAGCTTTCATGGAACAAAGGGCTCAAATTCTGATGTTAGCAATGACGTTTTGGTCAGCCAACAATATCAAAAATCTGCCAATAATATCAAGAACCAGCAGCCAACAATATCAAAAATCTGCCAACAATATCAAGAACCAGCATCCAACAATGTCAAAAGCCAGCCACCAAATCAATGGTTGCCTGCCAATCAATAGTTCTGAATCTTAGCCTATAGAAGGAGGCATTTGCCATGTATTTAGTCATTTTATTTTTCAGATCAAAATCATCTTCTTGCTTTCTCTCTTTATATCTTTGTAATGTTCAAGTTTTCTTTCATGCTATATTAATCTCTTGTTTATGCTTTTTCATTTCCTTTCCTATACTTAGTTTACTTATATCATGTATATGTTCTTATATTGTTTATTTATGTTTTTCTTCTTCATTATGTTTAGCTAAGTTAATTATGTCAAGGTAAAAAGGTTTTACTAATGGTGTTAGAATATGTATAATATAAACTCAACATGGACTTTAATGTTTATATCCAAGAAAAATTGTTATTAGCATGTCTTATCTTTTTATCTTATTAATTCTTAATACCTTGCTTGTTAAATAGTTAATCTAGATTTGTGTTGTATAACACTTGGTACATCAAATGCTTGATCCTACATAGTTTTCGGCCGACATCGTTGTTATGATAGGAACTTGATTTGTTGTTAACATAAGCTAGCAACATGAATGCTTGATGATATTTATACGTATGGTGTTATTTACATAAGATGATTAATATGATCATGTTAATAATTTATAATGAGCTAATAACGATAAATCATCCGATTGGAACCTCCTTTGTTTGTGGTTTCCAATTGCGTAATAAAAAAAGTTTATATTATATTTATTTGAAATACCATTAGTGGATCCTCTAACCTTGACATTTGTTTTATTATTGTTTAATCCTTACATCAATATCACATCCCAAAACTCTCTTCAACTCCTTTTCTGTTATTATTCTCTTCAAATCTTTGTCTTTATTTGTAATTTATAAAATTCACCTCCTTGTGGTTCGACCCCGGTCTTGCCAGGTTATTTATTACTTTGACACTCCTGCACTTGGGATAAGACATCAACTCTTTGATCATGTTAGTATGTTTGTCGTATAGTTGGAATTTTAAAAACTAGTGATAGGAATATCAAAGGTTGATTTTCTATATGAGTTTGTGTGCTAAGGCATATTTATAACTAAGAGAATCTAAAAAATTCTTCCAGGATTTATTGTATTTGATGTAGAAGATTCATTTGAGAATCTAGAACTAGTTGATCGTCTATGGAATGATAGTTTAACTTTACCATCATTATATTGGGTTATGTGTTTGAGTTGGATATTTGGTTATGGTGGTTGAATAGACTTAGGCTGAGTGGCACCCTCAAGGATCCATTCTTCTAGTAGGGTAACATCTTTCGACTGTATAGATTTAGGAAATACTATATTTGATTTGGAAAGGTCTGTTTGAAGGAGTAAAGTTTCACCTTTTCGGGATTGGAATTTATGTTTACTAGAAAAGATGAAAAACATGGCTTTGTAATGGATCTTAAAGATCAATGCTACATGGATTAATCCTTCATGCATGTTGTAATTATGAGTTTTTATTTGTAGGATCATGCTTTGAAGGATGTTTTTGTTTTTGATGGATATGGTTAGGTTTAGGTAACAATCAAAAGAAATAGGGCCACTACATAAACTAGATTCAATGAAACTGAGTAATGAATCTTGGAAATTTTGGAATCTATCTATCTCTTATGACAGCTAAAATGGAAGTGTTTAATCCTTTTTTGTTAAAGGGTTTTATTCCTACTTGTATTAGGCCAGTATAAATATATTTGTAACTCTTATATATGTGTTTTTATAGGGATTTTTAGGAAATGAGTTGGATAATTTCAAAAGGTTTTTATAAGCTAAATATCTCTTTCTTTACTTTTTATTGTGAATCAGTTTTGAAAATATTAAAAGAAGAAGTCTGATAATTTTGATTCTTTTAAAACATTTAGAATTTTCCAATCATCAATATTTTTTTGTAAAATCTTCAACTGTAATCTATTCACTATTTATAACCCTTTTCACTTTCAGTAGAATTAGAAGTAGAGGAAGTTGAAATAGAAGTTGTTCTACAAAAAACAGGATCCATGGTTTAAAAGATAATTTAGATAACAGACTGCAGGTTATATGGATTTATTGCCCTATCATCACTTATAAACAGGACTTACACAATTCAATAGTATTTTTCTATTCTTCTAAGGTTCTCTTTTCTTATCAAGTTTCTAAAATTTTGTATAACAATATTACCTAGATCCTAATAGCCTATGATACCAAAGATAATAAAAGAAAACACACACACACACACAAACCTTATCTACTATATCATTAACTGTTTTCTCACTAAAATTCAAATTCAATAATCATCAATGTCTTTTATCTATATGTTTTTGAAATTTTTATAATATCAAATTTTGAAATTTATTTGCATAGTACTTTGTTTCCAATAAATGATATAGATAGGGGTGTTATAAAAGATAAAATCAAAAGGGCCAAATTAGAAAAATCATTCTAGATAAGTAAAAAAAAAATTTCTATTTTTTAAGCTAAAACTATAAATATTGTTAGGGATGTAATTTGTTTTCCCTGACCATATCTCTGCCACTGGTTGTAAAGATCATTAGACATGTTGCTCGCGCATTGTCGGGGGCCAAGCAATTTTTTTTAATATTTAAAAAGTGATAGGTTAAAAACATTTAAGTCCCAAGTCATTGGTTAAATTGAAAATTTAAATATTTATGAAAAAAACAATAAATAAACTGACAAAAAAAAAAACAACAAAAAAACCACATATAAGCCTATTCGGATTATCAAACAACCCAATACTAACCTAACTAAAGGAAAACCGGAAAAAAAAAGAGCCAAACTTCAAAAAAATAGAAAACATCAGCATAAAAAATAGGAGAAAACCAAGTAAACCTAGACGGACCTCCTAAACCTAGTTTAATCTAAAAAACTTATAATTTGTTAAATCATGGACTCGAATTCAATCAAGAAGATTAAATATCATCCAATTAAATTTTGAAAGATGGAATCGTTGAAAAAACTATTAATAAAAAACTTGCAAAAGAAAAGGAACAATAATAATAAAAAAGAATGAGGCTAAAATCAATAAGGAAAAAACCCAAGGAGGATGAAATCTAAAAAAAAAACATTATTAGAAACAAAAAAAATTACAATTAAAATAATTAGGATAAAATTTGAAAGATTAAAAAATAATAGGGGGTGAAATTGAAATCATTTGTAAGATGATAGATTATTTATAAATTTAAAAATGCTAGGGGTGAAATAGAAAAAAATTGTTAAATGCTAACCCAATAGAATTAAATTGAAAGGAAAAAACAAAACAAAAGTTAAAAAAAGGATAAAAAATTAGACAATATCAATTTAAAAAAAAAACAGGGCACATCTCTTAAACCTGGTTTAATCTCATGAAATGTTTTACCCAAAATCAATCAAGAAGCGTAATTCTCAACTAATTTAATTTCAAATGATTAGATAAATAGAAAGTACTAATAAAAAAAATCTGCAAAAGCAACTAAAAGAATGAGGATAAAATTTAATGGAAAAAACCCAAGGTGGATGCAATTTAATGAAAAAAATAAAAAGTAATAAAAAATAAAATAAATATTAATTAAAAGAATAAGAACCAAATTTTAAAAATAAAAAAAAATAATACGTGGTGAAATTAAAAATATCTGTAAAAACCAAGCAAACCTAGACAAATATCCTAAACATGGTCAAATTTTAAAAAACTCGCAACTTATGAAACCTTAGATCCAATTCCCATCAAGAAATTTATTGTAAGCCAATTTAAAAATACAAATTTCAAAAACTTGTTAAAGAAAAAAAAGATAACAAAAAAAGCCTCAAGCAAGTTTGACAACCAACTCAGATCAATAAATCAAACACATGACTTAGGATATGAAATTGAGATAACCCTATAAATAGGAAAGCAAAACAAACACAAAAAAAAATGTATAAAAAAACATTTTTAAAAAAATAAAAGTCGACCCGGGCTGATCCTTTAAATCTATTACCCGGGTCATGAGACTAAGGTGACACCATTAAAGTCAAACTCAAAAAAACAAAGAAGCAAGATTCTTAATAAAACAAACATTAATGGATGAGATTGAGAAAAAAAATAAGAAAAAAATAAAAAAATAGTAATTAAAAGAATTATGACTAAATTCGACATAAAAATTAAATGAAATTAAATGTTTTGGAAAAATGAAGTGAAATTAAATGTTTAGGGATGTAATTGTAAGAAACAAATCCATTAAGAAAATGATTAAAAATAGCAATTAAAAGAATTATGACCAAAATTGACATAAAAATTAAATGAAAATAAATGTCTCGGGGTGAAATTAAAAAAAAAATCAATTAAGAAAATAATTCAAAACTAAAAGAATGAAAACCAAATTTGAAAACAAATTAAAAAAATCAAATGACCAGGGATGAAATGAAAAATAAAATCCAATTAAAAATAATCAATGTAAATAAAACAATTGCAAATAAAAGAAGAGAGACTGAATCAAAAGTAATTTTGAGCCAAACCACGCCAAATCATCATACACACGTCACCTAGAGAGGAAGAAGATGTTTGGGACAAATCAAATGATGTGGCAGAAATCGGTTACAACCGCTAGAGCCAGTCGCACGCGCCACTAGAATGCGACGGAGTGGCTGGCGTGTGCGAGGCACCCGTCAGAAGCTTTTTTGTTTTTTTGTGCAAAAACCAAAAATGTCCTTAGGACTAAACAATACAAACAAACAAACCATGATAAAATTACAACTAAGCCCCTGAAAATAAGGTTTAAAAAATTGAATTGTAAGGGTAATGTAGTAATTCAATTGTTCTATAAAACATGAAAAATACAAAAATACCCTTGTGCAGAAGGCATTGCAATATTTTATTTAAGTGTTACATTAGTAATTTTATTATGTATTAAAAAATAAATTTATCAAAATAACTTCGTACAATCCTTAAAAGATATTTATATTATGGTGAAAAGATTACTTTGCCCTTAAAAAAAATTTTAAAGTTAAAATGATCGGGTAGTAATTACACTATTATAATAAATAATATTGTGTTTTGGGACACAATAATATTGGGATAGCAAACATATATTTTCAAAATCAAATATATAAATTAACAACAAAATAAAATTTTATATAATAAATTATTAAATATAATTATAAATAAATAAATAAATAAATACTGGCCTAAATCGGTGTCTACAATCCCGGCCCATAAGATTTTGCTCTCTTTACCTATATAACTCACACCACTGCAGCTTGCTTGCCTTGTGAATTCTCTCTCTCTCTCAAACAAATTTATTTGTTTTTGTAATTGATTGAAAAAGAAAGAACAAAAAAAAAAAAAAAGGGGGGGAATAAACAGAGACAGAAGATGGCGACGGCAGAATCGTTGGTGGCGCAAATCCAAGGGCTATCAAGCAACGCGGTGGATTTAGGGTTGTTATCGATTCACTTGAAGAAAGCAGATGAAGTGCTACGCAATGAGTCGACTCGGCTTTTGGCTTTTCTTGAACAGCTCGACCCGACTCTTCACTCACTCGGTTATCTTTATTTTTTGTGAGTTGCAGCATTATTCTTTATTTATTCTTAAAAAAAATACGTTCACTGTGATATGTTTAGCTAGTTAAATTATTATTATTGTTATGTGATAGTTTTATTGTTAAAAAGAAGAAGAAAGAAGTTTTCGAAGTTTTAGGGTTCATTGTATTAGAAATGGATGGTTGTTGAAATTTAAGAAAGACTAAGTTTTGAAATCAGAAGAAGAAGAAGGGTATGACTATTATGTTGATTTGGGTTTAGAGAATGAGTTACTTTTGTGGTTTTTTATTTTTATTTTTATATATAATTGTATATGTATTTATTTACTTATTTATAAGTGGTGAATGGGTGGCAGAGAGGCATGCACTTCTGGGCCGGTTACCAATGAGCAAGCGAGAAGACTGGTTTTGATCGTTTCCAGGTTTCTCACTTGTTGTGTTGCAGACCAGATTCGTTTGGCGTCGGAAAAGTGTATTTTATTTTTGTTTACCCTGGATTAAATTTAAAATGTGTGTGATTAGAATGTTGTTTTTCTATTTACTTAGTTGATGCTAACTAATCTTTTTGAGTTGGCAGTCATAGTTGTTAGTAAGAGATTCAAAGACCAAGTTTTGATGCTTGAAGTACCAATACGTGGTGTGGCCCCTTTGCTGGAAGCTGTGAAAAAACTACGCTCTTCCTCTGAACATTTGACTGCTTTGCATCCGGATTTTCTTCAACTTTGTTTGTTGGCTAAGTGCTATAAAACTGGTCTTTCCATTCTGGAGGATGATATTTTTGAGGTTGATCAGCCACGGGACTTTTTTCTCTATTGTTATTATGGGTGAGTGAGTTGCTGCTTGACCTTCTGTACCCGCTGTTACTTTCATTATGCTAAGCTGCTTTGCTTGATCTGCTGTTGTTCAGTTAATAATTTGTTGTGTCTGCTTTCTAATTGACTGTTTCATTATGTAATTTAATTTAGCAATTAATTTCACAAACTAGAAACTTAATAATTTGTGCTTGTCTGATGAATAGAGTTAGTATCTTTTCTCTTTGGGATGATTATGTAATTGAAAATGGCAGGATTATTTTGTATCTAAGATGATGTTAGAACATCTGCATGGTTGTCAAGTGTACTCCCATGGAGGAGACTTCAATGGGCTTGCTGTATAAGTCCAAAACCTGTGAGTTGAAATCATGTAAACAAGCATAACAATTGCACATGAAAACACATTGGAGTTTCCTGCTTTTAATGGTGACATAACCTTTACCTCACCTAGATACAAATCATTTAAGCATCTTGCAACCAATTTGTCATCTCTTGTATTTAGATGAGAAATTTCTTTGAATGCATCTGACATTTGACATCATGACAGGGGGATGATATGTATTGGACAAAAGCATTTTCAGAAAGCACTGGAGCTTCTTCACAATGTATGTGATCTAGTTAGAATATGTTTGTCCACTTTGACAATTTACTCATGTTGCAGTAGTTTTACTTCGGTACTAGTTCTAATTGCTTCTCTCTCATCTCAGGTTGTGACGGCTCCTATGTCTTCTATAAATGCTATAGCTGTTGAAGCATTCAAAAAATATATATTGGTTTCTCTCATTCAAAATAGACAGGTATGCTTTAGTCTTCTGACATTTATTATATGAATTTGGGATGTATTCAGCAATCTATGGTCATGATAGGACAAGTAATTAGTTTTCCAAGCTTATGTGTTTCTTCCTTCAGTATTATTCTTTGCTGGCCTGGATTTGCATTCTAGATGAGTTTTGACATCACAAGATCACCTATAATTCATTTCTCTCTTAATTTCTTTGAAACAGCATTTTATGTTTTCTTTCTCTCTGTTTTTTTGGTTGTTGCTGGCAGTTCTCAACCAGCCTCCCTAAGTACACTTCTTCAGCAGCTCAGAGAAATTTAAAGACCTTGTGTCAGGTGATTACAACTTCTAAGCTGTACGTTGCAAGCAAAATTGATTGTTGATTTATAGTGTCCACATTAATACTTTAATTATCATTTGTGTTCTTGACAAAAAAAAATTTCAGAAGTTGTTTAACTGAATCTCTAACACAGCTTGCAAAAACAAAAGAACCACAATGACTGAGTGGATAGTGTGGCTTGTGTGGAAATGAATCACTTTTTTTTCTTTCCCCCCCTTTTAGGCGTGCTTAAAAATTCATAGAACTACCCAGCTTGCAAAAACAATAGAAGTTGTTTAACTGAATATGTAACATAGCTTGCAAAAACAATAGTACCACAATTGCAAAAACAATAGTACCACAATGACTGAGTGGATAGTGTGGTGTTTTTGGAAATCAAGCACTTTTTTTTTACTTTCTCCCCTTTTTATGCGTGCTTAAAAAAACTGTCCTCTCTTAAATTGTATTATCCTATGCATGGAAACTAATTTTATCATAGAACTACCCAGCTTCCAGTGATAAAATTCTATTCTAATTTGCTTGGATAAAAGCTGCTTTCACCATGGATATGTTAGGTTGAATCTATTTTAAAATGTAATGTACCATATCAATCTCTTTGGTTATCTTACATTCATCAAATGGAATAAATGGTATTCGTTTTTCTTTTCTATTTTTGATGAAATATTTGCTGTTTCCATCAACAGTGTTTGTGTCTCTTCATGCAGAATTCTGCACTCATATTTTTGATGAAGTTTTTGGGTTCTATTGTCTTACAAACTTTCTTTTACCCTTTGAGCAGCCCTATATGGAATTAGCAAGTAGTTATAGCAGTGGAAAAGTTTCAGAATTAGAGACATACATTCAGACAAACAGGGAGAAGTTTGAAAGTGTGAGGCTACAGTTATACATTTCACATTTACACATAGTGAGACAAATTTAAGATCTACTCATCATCATCTAAAACAGGCTTTGTATTCTTTTTCAGGACAATAATCATGGACTGGTGAAGCAAGTCGTATCATCCATGTATAAGAGAAACATTCAGAGATTGACCCAAACATATTTGACTCTTTCCCTCCAAGACATAGCCAAAATTGTGCAACTTAGCAGTCCTAAAGAGGCAGAGATGCATGTGCTTCAAATGGTAGTTTCCTATGCAATTATCCTTGATGCTAAGCTTCCAGCAGTTTCATATATAACTTTCCTTTTATTTTTTTTGTATGATCAATTTATTGCAAATACTGAATGTAGAAAGACCACTAATAGTGCACTCCTGTATCTTATACCATAATTTAAATTAACAATTTCATTTGAAATTGTAGATCCAAGATGGTGAGATATATGCAACAATCAACCAGAAAGATGGTATGGTTAGATTCTTAGAGGATCCAGAACAATATAAAAACTGTGAGATGATTGAGCATATCGATTCATCAATTCAGAGGTACAGTAGCTGGGATTTTACACTTTTATTTATAAGTTAAGTACTTCCATTCTACTGCCAATTTCAAGGGAAAAATTATTTGAGGATAACAATGAACATACTCTAAGGGCCATTGCCTCAAGCTATGTCAATAATCTTAGACGTGCAACTAAAGGGTGCAGGTTTCGATTCTTGAGAAGTTCATGCACATATGATGACCCAGACTATTTGCAAATATCACCACCCAAGTTTACACTCCAATGGGACTACAACTAGATTGTGATTATGGATCAAAATCTCATAAATCATCTTATGAACACAAAAACTATTTGGATGTCTTTGCCAAACATGATTGAAGTGCCTTGTAACTTTTTTCTCTCAGGTGAATATTAACCTTTTAAGACCATGATAAACTCATTATTTGCATTGTACATCTTATGGTTTGGTAACAATAGATATGAATTGCATTATTGGTGGGGACACCAGACGCATGTTGTATATTACATGAGTATATATATGGACGGAGACGACAAAGAATGGCCTGACTTGTTACTTTTTGGTTGGGAGATTAAGCTCATTTAGGTCGATTTCATTGTTTTTGTTTTATTTGTGTTATTTATGTTAAGACAATTTTAATTGATGGACTGAGCTCAATAGTGATGTTTTAGGGTTATGATATATTTTTCTTTTTGTGAGATAATTTTTTATTTGACTATTCCTCTGAATTCTCCTTCTACCTAGCTTTTCTTTCCCTACTTTTAATTCCTGGCTTCTTTCTTTCTTTCTCTACTTTTATCTTTCTTTAGATTATTGTCTTATATCAACTTTGGTATCAGAGCATAGGCTTTTAATTTTTTTACAGTTAATCGTTCTTTTAGGGCTTGTGAAAATCCTCAAAATTCAACACCTTTTGTAAAACTTAGAAATTGTGTAGAATCATCAATAGTTGATCTAGATTGGGAAAAAAAAAAATTGTTCATCTTCTAACACAGACCCATTCATCCCTAAACCCTAGACATGCTATCCCCTCAGCCACTACCATGACAATCATAACAGCCGATCGTCTTCCTTGTCTTACGCAGTATCTGCCATTTTAACACCTAAGAAAGATGAATCATGGAGAATGTGTGTGGATAGTCGAGCTATCAACAAGATTACAATTGACTATCATTTTTTCATTCCTCGATTGGATGGCATGTTAGATGTGATGGCCAAAGCCTAAATTTTCTCTAAGATTGACCTAAAAAGTATCATCATATTAGAATCCATCCAGGAGATGAATGGAAAATTGAATTTAAAATTAAAGATAAATTATATGAGTGACTAGTCATGCTTTTTGGCTTTTCCCATGCACCAAGTACTTTTATGAGGGTAATGACATAGGTGCTTAGGCTTTTTATAGGAAAATTCTTGGTGGTGTATTTTGATGATATCCTTATTTATAGCAAAACCAATGGAGCATTTAGATCACCTCATTCAAGTTTGTACCATCATAAGAAAAGTTTGTCAATGTCAAAAAATGTTCGTTCTTCATGGATCTAGTGGTTTTCTTAAGGTTTATATTGTCATGTGAGGGAATCTCTGTTGATCCCTTAAAAATCCAAGCAATTGTAGATTGGCCTGAGCCTAAGACTATTCATGTAGTTCGTAGTTTTCTTGAGCTTGTGACTTTCTTTTGTCGTTTCATCAAAGGATTTAGCACCATCATGTCTCTATCATAAATTGTTTGAAATAATGAGTTTCAATGGAGTAAAAGAGATAGTAAGACATTTGTGAAGGTTAAGAAGAAGATGACGGAGGCCCTAGTAATGCAGCTTGCTAACTTTACTAGGTGTTTGAAGTAGAATGTGATGCCTTAGGAGTTGGTATAAGTGGAGTACATAGTTAGGAACGTAATCATGTAGCTTTGGTGAGAAACTTAACGAGGCCAAATCAAAGTACTCAACCTATGATAAAGAATTTTATGTGGTAGTTTAGGCCTTGCGCTATTGGCGCCATTATTTGCTATCACAAGAGTTTGTTTTTTACTCTGACCATTAGGCCCTTCGCAATCTCAACTCTCAAAAGAAGCTCAACCATAGGCATGATAATTGGTTTGAGTATTTGCAAGCCTATTCTTTTGTATTGAAATATAATTCTAGAATAGAAAATAAGGCGGTAGATGCCTTGATTTGTGTAACGCTGTTATTCGTAATGAGTGTTGAAGATACTGAATTTGAGAGACTCAAAGAGAAGGATGAATCTTTGGAGAAATATACATGGCATTGAGAGATGAGAGTAACTGTGTTGTAGATGGTTATTACCTCTAGGAAAGGTATGTGTTTCCAGATAATAAGCTTTGTATCCCGAAGACATCAATGCATGATTTTTTGATGTGGGGATTCATGTTGGAGGTTTTTCAAGACACTTTGGAAGAAATAAAACCATTGAAGAGGTGTAACGTCAATTCTTTTGGTCTATCTTAAAAAAAGATGTAGCTAAGTCGGTAGGTCAATGTCGAACATGTCAACTAGCCAAGCATAGAAAATAGAACATTAGTCTTTACACTCTTTTGCCTATTTCCATTTGCCCTTGGTAAGAAGTATGAATTTTGTGCTTAGGCTTTCATGTACTGCAAAGAAGCATGATTCTATCTTTATGATTGTCCATCACTTCTCTAAGATAGCCCATTTTATCCTTTGCACTAAGACCATGGATGCTTCTAGAGTTGCGAAAATCTATTTTCACGAGATTGTCAAGTTGTATGACATTCCCCAAACCATAGTCTTGAATAGGGATGTTAGGTTTATGAGTTATTTTTGGAAGACACTTTGTCATATGATGAGAACTAAGTTGAGATTTTCTAGCGCCAACCACCTCCAAACTGATGGTCAAAATGAGGTGGTTAATAGGAGTTTAGGCAATCTTTTAAGATGTCTAGTGCGTGATCATAATAGGAATTGGGATTTGGTTCTTCCTATGGCCTAGTTTGCCTGTAATAGCTCTGTCAATAGATTAACAGGCATGAGTCCCTTTGAAGTTGTACATAGTTACAAGCCTAGAAAGCTTTTAGATGACCTTCCTATGTCTTCTTATGCTAGGTTGTCTGAGTCATTTGTACAGAGTTCAGGATTTACATGTTGAGATCACAAAACAGATTCAAGCAAGTAATGTGCAATATAAACTTCAAGTTGATGTACAGATGACACAATAAATTTAATGTTGGAGACCGTGTTATAATACTAATTAGATCCAAATGGTATCCTTTAAGAACTAATAAAAAATTGCAGGCATGTAGTGCTGGGCCATTCAAAGTGCTACAATAAGTTTGTCCAAATGCTTATGCTATTAATTTACCACTTGATTTTGGCATTAGCTCCACATTTAACATTGAAGATCTAGTTGCATATAAAAAACCACATCCTATTCCAAATGATCCTTTTGAGATGCCATCTAATCTCATTCTTGATGATCTTATTGAAACCTCTACCCCATTCACCTTGACATCACCACAAAAAGATAATATTGATGTTATTTTGGATGAACAAGTTTTTACCAAGGATGATGAAGTTTAATGATTTCTAGTTTTTTAGGTAGATTGACCTGATTCAGGTTTTCTTAGATTACTAGAGATACATTGCAACAAATTGATCCAGATTTTTAAGGGTTGAGTTTCTTCAATCCCGAGAGAGTTGGTAGGGACACCAAATCCAGACCATAGATTACATTAGTATATGGACAGAGATGATTGATGGCCCGACCCGTGTTACTTTTTGGTTGAGAGACTGAGCCCAACTAGGTCTATTTCATTGTTTTTGTTTTATTTATTTGGGTTATTATGTTAAACAATTTTAATTGATGGGCTGAGCCAAATAGTTGGATGTTTTAGGGTTATGTTATTTATATTATTTTATTTATTTATTTTGTAAGACAATTTTTAATGATTTAATAAAAATAACAAGCTATTTTTCTCTGAATTCTCTCTTCTGCCCAACTTTTCTTTCCCGCTTTTAATTCCTGTAATTCCTGGCTTCTTTCTTTCTCCACTTATTTTTCTTTAGTTTATTGTCCCACATCAATCATGTTATATTAACAGTAACAAATGACTAGATGGTGTTTTCAACATCGGGACAAATTATTTACACAAATTATTTACACGGCTTCATTTCAGTCTTTGATGATTATTTTGGTAATTCTTAACCTTCTCTATTTTTGTTATACTAGGATAATGACATTGTCAAAGAAGCTGACTGCAGTGGATGAACTCTTATCATGTGATCCTTTGTACTTGGCAAAGGTGAGCTTACTACATTGATTCCTGTAATACTTGTTAGCTGAACTTGTTTAGGATCTAGTATGCACTACTAACTAATCTGTTTGCTCCTTTGATTTTTTAGGCTGGAAGAGAGCGTCAGAGATTTGACTTCGATGATTTTGACCCTGTTCCTCAGAAATTCAACATTTAATGGAAATTGGTGGATTTTGGAATACAAGTGTTATTTAATTGAGAATGATGTTAGGCTGCTGCACATGGCTCCATGTTAAAAGAAATGGTAAAATTAAAGCCCTTGTTTCACTTCAGAGCATAAAGATTTTTGGTGTCAAATTTCTTTTCTTTTCCTAGGTTTGTCTTTTAGGTATAAGCGGCAGATTATGATAGAAGTCCAGTTTAGTTTGCAACTCATTTCAAGTATTGTATACATGTTCTGTCTATCTCCAGGACAAAGCTGCCTGCTCTTTATTCTTAATATTTCATGTGGAGTTTTGATATGGACATGAATCTTGATGCCCTGTTGAATTTGCCATAACCTAGTGAATGTTGTTGCCAGGGTGAGAAATAAACATACCAGAATTCTTGAATGGTTTAGAAACAAATATTAACAATTAGCAAACAAAACCATAACAGAAGCAATGTTCACTCTCGTTAGCTCTAGATTTTTGTCAAATTTGTACATTCTAGTCCCTGTATTTTGCAAGATTTACAATTTTATTATTGAACTTAATTTCCTATTAATTTTATCCTTTAAAGTTTTGTTTTCATGGTTTTAATCTAATGTGTTCTTAAATGTTTCGATGTAAGGAACATGACATTTTCACAAATGGTGCACAAAAGTAGTTTTATTTCATCCCTCAAGTTTCAATTTGTTCATCTTGTGTCCTTGTTCTTTTAGGTTATTGTGTTTTT
>Ga0325414_1002245_pt1 | contig 19409 bp, 8 predicted proteins | sample PopdelMetagenome_8_FD_206183 | JGI IMG/M metagenome (GOLD analysis project Ga0325414, IMG submission 206183) | Populus deltoides microbial communities from Bellville, Georgia, United States - Leaf-PdKOR-R3 | ecosystem: Host-associated > Plants > Phyllosphere > Phylloplane/Leaf | place: USA... | reverse complement strand
TAAAAGGTTAGGTGGACAAGATTGCCCTTGCAACCATGACCATGAATCATAAATATTAGGCTCCAAAATCAAGAAAGTCATACTCAGGATGCCAGGTGTGGCAGACAGGTCATGGGTCGGCAAACCGAGTGGCGTTTTTTTACTTTGTTTGGTGATTCTCTTGTTTCTTTATAAGAGGATATTAGTGGTTTGTGCTGTGACGTGGATTAATTTTTTTATATATATAAAATATTAATATTTAAGAGTGTTAGACTTATTCGTAAAATTAGATTTAAGAGTGTTGAATGTGACTGCAATGTCTAACTTAAATGTAATATTTATAATATTAATTATAATACCAATAGTATTATTTATAATACAAATAATAATATTTTAATATTAATAATAATATTAAATTTATCTGACCCAAGTTCTTTTAATTTTTAATCCCTTAAAATTAAATTTATGATTTTTCTTTGATAGTAATAATATTATTTTTAAAAAAATATTAATAATAATGATAATGTTAACAATAAAAATAATACTAATGATTATAAACTTGGGGTGCCAGACCCAAGTTTCTAGGTCTAGTTCATATAATAACAATAACAATAATAACAATAATAATAATAATAATAAACAACTTATCTGATTAAAGTTATAGTTTTTAATTCCTTCAAATCAAATTTATGATTTTTCTTCAATGGTAATAATTTTTTAAAAAAATTTAATAATAAAAAATATTAAGAATATGAATAACACTAATAATCATAATAATAATAATAATATTAACAATATTCATTATAATATAAATAATAATATTTTTAATATTAATAATAATATTAAATTTGCATGACCTAAGTTTAAGTGGGTCTGATTGCAAAGCTAGACTCAAGAGCCTTGGGTCTCGCTGCAACACTAGACCCAAAAGCCTTGGATGTGGGTTTGACTATAAGACCGTGTTATGAAAGTGTGATAACTATATATAAAAAAATTAATATTAAAGAAAGAAATTGAAAAAAAATTAATTGAAAAAGAAAAAAAAAAGCAAAACACTATTTCAATGAATAGTGTTTTGCGAGAAGGGGAACAGTAAAATCCCTTCATGAGATCACGATAATCTAATGAAAAGTAAATAAAACAAATCATAAAGTTTAATTCTCAATCAAATTAATATTAAAAAATAAAATTGAAAGAAAAAATTTGTAACACCCCATACTTTCTTTACATTTATAATTATTTTACTACGATTTGGTACGTAAAAATACAAGTGATTTTTTTATATACAGTTCTCATATAAAAGTCTATCGAAATTTTAGCAGAGTCTCCCCTATACCGAGAGGTCCCAAGTTATTGACATATACCCTGTTTACACTTTTAATATTTCACATCTCATAACTCAATCACGACCCAATCGTCCTGGGTCTCAATCCCACAAACATCATCATCATTTATAATTATAATATTTATAACATACATTAAACAACATATATCATTATAGAGGAATAAATGAGATAAACACGCAAACATGAAACATGATTATATGGATTTCAGAGTTAAGTTCATCTAATCAAGTTTAAAACATTCATTATATAAATTAAGTTATATAAATGTTTTAATATTTCAAAATACAAGGATATACTCCTTAAAACTACATAACAAAAAGTGAATAAAAGCTAGGATCTACTCCTGTTATACACGCGATGGTCCTGAAATAAAAATACATATTATTGAAACATGAATATCACAATAAGTATAGTAACACAATTATCCAACAATTTAAAAGGCAAACATGTAATCATATTCTATGCAGTTCTCCATTTTTGTTTTTCATTGGAACTCTTTTTCATTCAACTACTAAAACCGTTTCACTTTCCATTTTCAACTTCCATTCAAGATTCCATAAGATCAACAACAACTATTTCTGCCTAACTCATTGTCAATACCAATTTCACCGGTATTATCATCACCTTGTAGGCGTCGATGCTTAGCGATCCCCTTTACCCGGGACTTTAACATACACTAAATGTATTCTAGTTCATGCCCCATAGGCATCGATGCACGGTGATCCCCTTACCCGAGATCCTAGCATACATTAAATGTATACTAGTCCATGCCCTATAGGCATCGATGCATGGTGATCTCCTTACCCGGGATCCTAACATACACTAAATGTATGCTAGTCCACACATGGTGATCCCTTACCCAGGATCCTAACATACACTAAATGTATGCTAGTCCATGCCTCATAGGCGTTGATGCATGGTGATCCCCTTACCCGGGATCCTAACATACACTAAATGTATGCTAGTTCATGCCTCATAGGCATCGATGCATGGTGATCCCCTTACCCGGGATCCTAGCATACATTAAATGTATGCTAGTCCATGCCAATTTCATTCATTAATATTGTCATTTTTTGTCCGACCATAGTTATCATTACAAATTTTCATTTCGAACATAGCTCGTTTCTTTTCAAAGCTAAGATATAATATCACATAATTCCCGAAGGGAAAGGACCCAAAATTTCACCCTTTAACGCGTCTAAATAGTCGCTTTGGTGATTTTCCGAATCTGCCAGTAGAGTTTGTATTCCGACCTCTCCTCAGCGTTTTGACTATATCTGGAGTTCTAGGTCTCCGTTTCAAGCGAAGTTGGTCTCGTTAGAAAGCTAAGACACGGGGCTACAAGTCGTTTGAAGAGAGGAGAACCCAGTTCTACCCTCAAGACACTCGAAATTATTCGTCAACAAATTAGACCTACTGCCCTATAGGGTCTGTCATGACCTAGTCTCGGTTGGTGACCCATAGCTAGAGTTTTATAGCTCCAAATTGAGCAAGACGAGTTTTCTTAGTTAGTCAACATCCAAAACTACAATTATTATGAGGAACCTAATCCTAATTCCCTCATCTTCCTACTCAAATTCTCTCTACAAGTCAGGAGACGAATCTGACCAAATTCATCAACCTTTCCATTTACACAAAACATCCACAACTCAACCTTTTCTCTTTATCTCAACCTCTACTCATATTATATACCATATAAAAGTGTCAAAAATATCTTTTTTTTAAGAGCCAATTTATCCTAACTAATTGATCTATACCGTTGTACGCAAGGTACTCTTATTCATTCCAATAATATCATTACAAGTTTGATACATATCAATGTACGCAAGGCACTCGTATTCATTCCAATTATATCATAACTAGTTGATACACATCAATGTATGCAAAGGTACTCATATTCATTCCAATGTTTATCGAAGCAATAAAACAATAAATTCTGAAATTTATCAATGAGTTTACACAAATTGAAAAGACAAGGTGTGATGCACCTACCTGTTTCCCCAACCGATCGAGTCTCTTTAACTACTGACAACCCTGCTCCATACATCTTTTCTGTTTGATAATCAAGAGATACAATTAGTACCCTCTTCTAATTTTATCACAATATGTGTTCTCATACTATTGCAATCTCATTCACATGAATTCATCACCATGTTTTAATTTCATTTTTCCGATTATTTCCTTCAACTACCTCATTACACTTTCTAGATCAGTTTTCACTCGAGAACACTATTTACCATTTAATTCATAAGTAAAGTTATAGAATTTAGTTTTAAGTGTGGTTTGGCTCATTGAAAAGATAAGACACGGCCCTACAACTCTACTGAAGGATCAGAAGACCAATTTTGCCCTTAACACCCCCGAATTTATATGTTATAGTACTCAACAAAATCTATCAAATATCAGACAGTTTCGACCCTTCTTTCATTTTTTGTCCATATCTAGAGTTCTATAACTCCAAATTATACGAGGTTAGGTTTGTTGAAAAAATAACATTCATACCTACAACTTTTGTGAAGAACTGAATCTGGAATTTTATCATTTTGGTTCCCTAACCACAGCCGAAAGGTAGGTGATAAAACTGTTAAGTTCCAATACATAGATTGAGACAACCAATATCTCCCTTTTCCTACTATTAATAATATTGCCGAGCATGCCTAAGGAAAGACATTAAGGATTTTCTTCAATTGAAAGCATAATTAGCATGCTTTTGATGGTTAAACACAAATCAAGCCACCACACTTTTCATTCATTTCATTTTTGCTAACCTAACTTAAAAACAACATTTCAGTAAGGTTCCCGTTTCTCCCAACTCAATCAGCATGAATACAATCCAAATGGTGAAGTTAACTACCATTATGTCATTCAACACATACCAAACATCATAGAATTTTAACGAATAGATCTTTCTAGATCTAAACAAAACCAAACAGGCCTGAAAATTAACAATGTATTGTTCTATGATGAATACCTCCTTGTAGAAGTATCAAATCCCGATCTCCACCATTCATAATAAAGAGCTCACCAATATGACCAACATATCCAAATTTGAGCAGGATCCAACGGTGGACAATGGTGGAAACTGCCGGTAACCGTGACTGACCTGCAGGCAGGTTTTCCTTGAAATATTGCGAGAGCTATATCTCTCACACCAAACCAGAACATTCAGATCCCAGTGGTCAGATGTTAGAGGGTGGTGAGAACCATAATATATCCAAAAACTAGACCAATCCAATGGTGTAATATAGAGATATGGCTGTTTTAGTATCTGCTCTCAAGATACACTCTCTCACTGTCTCCCTTTTCTTTTTCTTTCATTCGGCCATCCTCTCTTTTTTCTGCATAATTTTACTATTTATATAGCAAATCTATCCATATTTACTAAAACATCCTTATATCAAGTTCGGGTATCTATTTGTTCAACCAAATGTCTTTTCTCGGTCCGCTTTTAAAATACTATGCAAAAAAATCTCTCTCTAAAATTTCTTTTCTAATAATTCAATACCATTCAAGTTTATTTTATTTTAACTAGCTCAACTCATTCTCGATTCTGAATTATCAATAATTTTATTAATATCATAAAATTTGATCGGGAGTTTTACAATTTATCACCATTTCTATTTTATTTCTCATTCTTCAATTCATCATGGTGAAGTTTTTTGTTGGGATTTTACAAAGTTTCCACCGAGTCATATGAATATCTAAATTATAAATTTCTAGGGTTTCACGCTAAGGGTCATTTTATCATTTGTATATAAACCCCTAACTTTCTATTATTTGAACATTGACTCCTCTTGGTCTTATAGTCTAGAAAAATTATAACCAGGGGTTTACATTCCTCCCTCCTTATAAAATTTTGTCCTCAAAATTTAAGATTCATACCTATTTGTGAAACAATTTCTGAATTCTTTTTCATTATTTCAGACTCTCGTATCCAAGTTTCTTTTGCAATTTGAGAACTCTTCTATAATTTTAATTTTTTTTAATTGTTTTAATCCTTAATTCCTTTACATGTCGATCAAAATCCCCACTAGCAGCACTTCCACAGTCAAATCATCTCGGATCTTAATAGAAACTTATCAACACCTATATGGAATCTAACTCAAATTCCACCCCAATTCTAATACATTAATCTTACATGTCGTTTATATTAAGGAAAGTTAAACTATCAATCTAATTATTATTATTATTGTAAAACTTTTGGCCATAAACATAGAAATTCAAAGCAACCCATTCTTAACCTTTCAAATCAATCTCCACACCTATTCATCAAATTTCCACATTGGTTTTCTGCAAATCATTTTGGTTACTGATTCATCTACTCTATATAATCATTGGTCAAGTTATTCTATCACTACGTCAATCACTATCTAACTTATCTCTCTCAAGTATCGTATTCACCTCATACATACAATTTGCATTTAATTATTCCCTACTTAATTATTTTACATTTCAAAGACATATCAATAATGGTTCAACTATCACCATTCAAAGTATCTTTATTCATTCTTTAACAACAAACACACAATCTACTTTAAATCGTTCTTCCTTAAATGATGTGTGTGTTTAAATTTATTTTCTCAAAACATAACAATGATCCCTTATATCATTAATCAATTTACAATGAAATTTACACATTAATTTCATCATTATTTCATATAATTTATATATTTTCCAATACATAACTTCAACTAAAAATGTAAACTATAACATCTCTCATTTCTTCCTAACATAAACGGGTATGACACTTTCAGTCATACAATGCTTCAAAAGGAGTCAATCCTATGGTGGTCTAATTATTATTATTATACATGAATTTCACCAGATGCAAGTATTCTTCCTAACTCCACCCCGAAGTCTAGTACACATGTCATCAACAAATCCTCTAAATTCTGAATGATTCTATCAGTCTGCCCATCTGTCTGTGGGTGGAATGCAGTGTTTAACTTCAATTCCATTCATATAGCATTTTGAATTCTTAGCCATAATCTAGATGTGAATCTTGGGTCACGGTCAAACAGAATAGATATCGGCACCCCATGCAACCTTACAACCTTTTTAACATACAATTTGACCAATTTGTCTATTGGGTCAGTCATCCTTAGTGGTGGAAATAAGGGCTGACTTAGTTAATCCACAATCACCCAAATTGCATCATTCTTCCCCTGTTTGTTTTTTTTTTTTTTGTTAACCTTTACGATTTCACCTTTACACTGTAAATAACTAGTTTCAACTGTTCCATTATGTGTTGTCTAGCAGTAACTCTTGATGTGGAATCCCACCATTAAAACTATTACATTTTGCATACAATTATATTTAACGAAATTCAGCCACCATTCTTACACCATTATGATGTTGTTATAACCTTCAATCATACATCATTAAACTATTCAGTATGATCTTTGTTTGTCTGTAACTTATTTATCAAAACAACTACTTCGTCTCCTCCTTTAAGGTCTTCACCTTAGTTCTCATTCCTAGGATTTTAAACTACATTCACCACCCTTGGTTCTTCAGAATTGTATAAATCTTAAATTCATTTATGCTCCTTTCACTTTCATTGTACCATGATTTTCTTAGTTTTATTTGTATGGATTATCTTAAACCACTCTCATCATGTAACTTCTAAGCGTACTCCATCATCCCCATTGATCATATCACAAGATGTGTATCATCTTATACTACATACTTAACATCCTTTTCTATGCACAACTTTCATTTATCCCAAACATTGTCGGTAGAAATACTATTTGGTATAGTACTTCATGTGATATTTTGCTGAAAATGGTTCGGCCATCATAAAAAAAAATTTGTAATAAAATATTCAAGACAAATACAAAACGAGCATTTCATTGTAATTCATGTACAAAACCCCTTTTCACCACTTCCACCTTTTATTTCCTATATAACCAAATTTTCCATTTAAGAAAAATCATACATAATACTTTACATTTTCTTATCAATTTTCTACACATTAACTTAAGTCTGCATAAATATTAAACCTTTTCGAAACAAGACTTCTAGAATTCTCCATACTATAGATAGTCAGCTTCCATACATTTCCTAGCTTATTTCTACAAATTCAAAAGAATCAAGGGCAAAGACCACTTTCTCATTGTATTGGAATCACTTTGAAAAAGATTATGTGCTTTCTCCTCCCTTTTTCTTCACTCTCTAATGGGCTCTTCTTATTTGTTACCAGGAATTATGTTCAATATTTTACTAATATAAGATCACATCTGTCATCATGGTGCTGGTCACATAACCATTCCACATTCAAAACGAGTCCAACCTTTGTTGATTCATTCATCTTCTTAAAGTTCTCATTCTAATCCATTTAAATCATAAGGTTTCATCCTTTGCTCTTTATAAGTTAAGGGATCAAGAACCATATTATTGTTGATATGTTTATCCTGATTTATCTAAACCATATTGGCAATTTAATCTCCCACAAATCTAAAAAGCTTTATTATTTTATTACCATCATATTACACATATCAATACAATAATTTTTATTTGCCTTCCTACATCCTTTACATTTCATAAACCCACTGAACGTAACAGTCCAGCCTAACTTTCCATATATTGTCCGTTTTGGGCCTTACCGTCCTCACAGTTTTGTTCCTGGTGATGCGAGCTCACATCTGAGCCTGACGCCTCAAAACGCATATGAAAAGTTAGCAACCAGCACTCTTAATAAGGCCAGCTACCAATCCCTCACCCGCCGATGTGGGATATGACAATCCACACCTCTTAAGGAGCCCGACGACCCCATCGGCACAACCGGACAGCCAATGAGGTCGGCTCTGATATCAAATGTAACACCCCATACTTTCTTTACATTTATAATTATTTTCCTATGATTTGATACGTAAAAATACAAGTGATTTTTTTTAATTTTTAATTGAAGAAATATCAAAATTCAGGGTCAATTTTAACCAAAATTCCAAGAAATTAAATTTTAGGGACCAAAGTTAATAGGCATTGATATTATAGGGGGGTTAATTGATTTTTTTTCAGGGGTAATTTTGCAAGAATTAAAAGTTTGAAACCAATAACTATTATGTAAATGAGACAGAAATTCAAAGGTCCACTTGCATTAATCCAAGGATGAAATTAAAAGAAAAAAAGATTTTCAAAGATAAGAGCTTGATTGCATTAATCCAAAGACGCATGTATGAATTATAATTCACAATGATTATACGGTGACATGTTTGCTTGTTGTTGTGGACCAACTTGGTCATTAGACTAGATCAGTGACCAAACGGGTAGGCTGGATCAAACCTAGTCCATATGACTAAGCTAGATTCAATCTAAAAAAAATAATTGTTGAGACCATATTAGGCCCGAGTCTCAGTCTTAGTCGACCTTTTTTTTGGGCTCCTATACCCTTTTTTTTATTTTTTTAATATCTAGCCAAACAAATCTTTTAAGATATCAAAAAATTTCAAAAAAAATTAGGGATCCTTTTGAATTTATTTGTGAGTCCTTCGCATGCTTTTTTTATGACTTTACTTAATATCGAGTTGTAGACTTATATTGTGAAATGCAAATCTAGTATAAAATATATACTTGTCTTTTCTATTTTTTTTCTTTTTTCTAAAAAAAAAAGAAAGGCTCCCTCATTGCAAAAATATAAAAATATTTTTTGCTTTTAATTCAAAATTTCACTTGTTCATTGACGCTAGAGTCAAGAATATTTATATTCACTAATGTCAGAATTAGGAATACCATTGATCACAAATGCTAGAATTATGAATCGGAACACTAGAATTGAAAATTATTTTGAACCCCAATATTCACTAACACCAAAGTCAGGACTATCATACCTTTTTTCATAATATTTATCAACACCAGGGTTCAAAGTATTTGTAGTTGAATATTTACTAGCATTAGAGTTAAGAATATTATAAGCAGACTATTAAAAGCATAATACAACAAATCCTTAGCAATTTAAGACAAAACTAGCAATGCAACCTATCTCAAGTAGGATATTTTATGGATGATAATATCTTTCCTTTTATGTAAGCAGTACCCTAACATAAAATCTTTCTTAATAAGTTAGGGTTCCTAATGACCATAATACTAGGTGGTGACCTCTTAAACCAAACATTTTTCCCCTTTAAGAACAAAATGCCAAATATTTTTTCTTTTTACCTAAAACTAAAGGTCACCGTGATGTTAGGTGCGATAGAATGATGACTCAACTAGGGAGTTAGGACTAAGCTTTGATTTTTGTCTTATTATTACTATCTTGTTTGTTGTGCTCTGTTTATTTTCTTGTCTTTACTACTTTAGCACACATTCTTATTTTCATGCATCACTTTAAAAGCACACACCTTAAAATTTAGGATAGGTGGGGAAGTAACGATACCCCCAATGACTTTAGCCCGGGTAAGACTCATGAAACCATTCAACTCTTGCTTGATTGTTTAGTTGGAAGTGATTGGTATGCTAATCTGATTTTATTCAGGGTCTTTATCTTCAAACTCCTTATAAGCCTTATATCAACCGTTCAAGGACGATCACAATACATACAAGAGACCCATTAAGACTAAATAACAACCTACCCCTTGATACAATTAACGACTAGAACCTACCTCCTAGGTTGTACCCTGTGTAATCTCATTATAGAAAGCCCAACATGTGGCATCATGAATTCTAAGACTATTGGGTGGCAAATGATCGTCACATAGGAATTTTACAAGAGTTTGAGTTATTATAGTTGACAAAAAGAAATTGTCTTAAATTGGAAGCTGGAGAGTTATCAAAAGCTCAAACTTAGGCAAGACTAGACATTGATCTCCTCATTGGCATGATAATGACCTCAGGTTCCTAAAATCCATGAATAATGACCGTTGTCACCCCGTGAAGGGAGAGTCCACATTTAATATACATTTTTTTTTTGATAACATCATCATTTTTGCTTTTTCTCTGCATAATTACATGATTTTCTTTTAGTAGGTTGAAATATAGGTCCCCCATTAAGCCACACCTATAACACTCGCTTAAGAAGAAGATAAATGGAAAAACAAAAAGAAGCCCAGTTGGAAGCCTAACACCAAAAAGAGTTGGAAAGTCTTAAAGAAGAAGTTATAAGGCTTACTTGTCTACTTGAATAGGCATTGAGATCTAAATCCGGAGAATCAACATCTACACAACCGACAATCATAGCTCAACTTGTACCTATGCCTGTAACTCCCTTTAATCCATAGAATCTGGGGGCAAATGATGTTCCATCTAAATCTTAACAGGTAATGTATTCCAAATTTACTTAACCAGCATATCCCATAAGAATGTCGTCTACCATTGACTTTACAGTGATGGAATTTCAAAAGGACAAAGTGGTAAAAGAAGATGGCCTGAAAAAATTGGTTGTCCTAGAGAAAAAAGATAAGGGCAATTGAGGGAACTAGCCTATATAATCTTATAAAGGCTGTTGAGATGTGTTTAATGCCCGATGTCGTCAATCCAAAAAAAATTAAAGTGCTAGAATTTATTAAATATATTGAAACTCAATGTCCTATAACTCATCTTAAAGCATACTACAATAAAATAGCTGAGGTGGTTTATGATGAGAAACTATTGATTCATTTTTTTCAAGACAACTTGAGTGATGTTGCCCTCACTTGGTATATGTGGTTGGACAATACTAAGGTGAAGGATTTGATTGATGCCTTCATTAGACAATATAAGTTCAATATGGATGTGGCCCCTGATAGGTTAAGCTTGTAAGCTATTGAGAAGGACAACAAGGAGTCCATAAAGAAATACACCTAAAATTGGCATGAGGCAGTTGTACAGGTTAATCCTTTTTTGTTGGAAAAAAAAAAGATGATCAGTTTATTTTCCAATACCTTTAAGGCCCCATACTTGGAATATTTGGTTAGAAGCTCTACACAACATTTTATTGACTTGGTTGTTATAGCTAAGAAGATTGAACAAGTCATCTAGTTAGGTAGGGTTGCGGACTCGATTTAGGAGAAGGTTTCACTAAAAAAAAGAAGGAAATTGAGGTTCATAATATCGAAGGTGGTTACAAAGGTAAGAGAAAGAACTATTAAAATAAAGAAAACCTAAAATAAAGAAAACCTACTCCTCCTATAGCTAACTTCTCCACATCGGTCCCTAAAAATCAATTATCTTGAAGATGAATGGTTAAGAATGGTTTACACATAACCCTAATTGACTATTGGAAAGATGCCCCAGTTGATGAGTTTGTAGGAGAGGAACAATTGAGGGATTCTAGAAAACTTCAATCAATTGGTTGTTAAGTGTTTAGCCTTTTTATGTATTCCCTTGCTTGTAATCATAACTCAAGATGTAAGCATAAAATCTTTATTGTTGAGCCTCTTTTCTAAAGTTTCAATGAAATAATGAGTTTTTCCTTGAATTATGTCTCTTTCTTTGATTTACGATCAAGCATTATTTATTTTCATAAATCCTAAAAGAGATTCCCTATAATAACCCACAAATACACCTTTACAGCTTAACATGATCTCACAATTCAAAACCTATTTTGCAAAAATCTTTTCCTTGGTGAAATTTTAAAATATTAAACTTGCTTTTGATTTCAGAAATAACTTAATGTTTGTTTAAAACAATATTTTGACATTCTATTTATAGAATGACAAATGAATCAAGCAACTCCTTCATCGAGTTGACCAAACTCTAAACCAGAGAATATGAATAGAAAAATGAATTGTCACCCTACACCATGACTCTTGAGCCAGGTGTTTTAAATGTATGCATAATGGTATGTAGTGGATTAATTATTCATAGACTCATGGAATGCATCTTTTTGTAAAAGTCCAAACCATCACATTGGACAAGGTCAAAGTTTATTGATTTTAAATGTTTGCGCTTGAAATGAGAAAATGTCATCTTTGTTATCCCTTTCACATTCTAAAATGAACACATCCCTTGTGCTCCCCTCTTGTGCCTAAATAAATTTTCTTTCATAAAAAAAAACCCTGACTAGCATCACACCTTATACTAGGGCTAAATGACATTTCAATAATCAATAATCGATGAAAAAGATGTGAGAAAACCAAAAGGTAAAAGATCCCAAGAAACTCAAATGCTAAGGGGCAACGCAAATTAAAAGCGAAAATGATAGTCAAGCTAAAATGAGGATGCTTGGCCAAAACAATGAAAAAAAGCAGCAAAAGAAAAAAATGAAAGACAAAGAGTCGAACTATGATAGTGATGCTAAATTTTGAAACCTTGAAACACTTTTTAAGCTTTATGAATCCTTTTCTTTCATAGTCAAGAAGAACACCCTACGTTATGTGCCTATAAAAGTCATTTCTAATCAAGCAAGCAAGCAACCTGGAATAATAAATGATGATCTCAAAAATCAAAAAAATACTTCTTTATAGGAGTTATGATATCGAGAATAAGTTACTCATTATTATTTATGTTAATAAAATGAGTGTTCAAAAAGAGACAATTTTTTCTCAAACAAAACCATGAGTTTTTACTCTAGGCACTTGTTTTGAAAACCCACATAAAGCAGAAGATCACCTCATTATGTACTTTCATCAATTGCAATCTCGCTAACACAAGAACAAATCATCCCTTTTCTAAAAAATTACTAGGGAGTTGCAAGATTTTAAAAGCAAAACGCTTTAAACATTACATCGAAATAATTTTTATTTTCAAAATGCAAAGTCAATATTTCAAAAGTCATTCTGGATAAATATTTCTTCACTCAAACCAAAAAAAAAAGAGAGAAAGGAGAGAAGGGTTACTCAAAATCATTATTTATCTGAGTTACTGCATGAGCACACTTAGGGGTAATTGCTAGTACAAAGGGACAATATTGTACTTAAAAGGTGATTTGATCCCTTCAAGGTAATAGTAAAAAAAAAATTACTTCTGGTATTGAGACAAGGGGGCATTATTGTTTATAAGAGGCAATTTGAATCTTTCAAGACAACAAGTGACACTGAATGTTTTTCGCAGTGAGACAAGAAAGTAATGAATGATCCTCTCAAATTAATCAACGAGATATAGAATTTCTAGCAAGTAAATGGGTCATGATAGGCATCATAAAGGTCGAATTGTGTAAGATTAAAAATATTCTAGAAAAAGACTTACATAGACCAACTCGAGTAGGCTAGAAACCAAACGACCAAAAAGACTCAAATCAGAAATAGCAAGACCTGACCAATCAAGCAATAAAAAGATGAGAAGAAATGGGGGCCTATATTTCTAATAAGATAAAAATGCATGCATGTCATCTAACTCCAAAACATTGAACAATATGTTTTGAAAAAATACATAAGAGAAATCCCCGATGGGAACCATCAAAAGGAAGGCCACTTTGAAATGGCTAAAAATTAAAAATACTTTTGAAATTTTTTCACTATTGAGAGATTTTTTGTATTTTTTACCTAGACAAATCACCCATGAGAATTAAACCAACCTGAAAAAAAAAATCATTATATCTTTCATTAATGAGTAGGTCACCCATTACAATGAGACCAATGTTGAAAAACTTCCATGTTTGTTTTCAGGAGCAGGTAGGTCATCTAGAAAAATAAGACCAATCCTAAAAGATCATTGTGTTTTTCATCAAATGGGCAGGTCATCTAAAACAATTAGACCACTTTTGAAAAATCTTCATATTTTTCACCAATAGGTAGATTGCCTAGAATAATTAGATCACTATAGAAATTATTTTGTATTTTTCATCAATGGACAAGTCGCCTGAAACAATTAAAACCACTTAAAAAAAAATCTTCGTATTTTTCACCAATGGGCAAATCGCTTGGAACAATTAGACCACTTCCAAAAAAATCTCTGTATTTTTCACCAAAGAGCAATTCGCCTAGAATAATTAGATCACTTTTGAAAAGTCAAAATCTCTAACGTTTTCACCAACAGGCAAGTCGCATGGAACAATTAGACCATTTTTGAAAATCTTTGAATTTTTCATTGACAATGTAGGTCGCCTTTCAAATGACTAATTTTTAGATTTCACTATCTCTCAATGAGGGTAATCTATCAATTTACTACTTGTGAAGTTTTCAAGATTTTTGAAAGAAGTAAAAGTTCTTTTCTATGTTTTTTTTCTTTAAAAATTTACTATATAAAGTCAAAAAGGAAACAAAAATTTTCAATAACTTTGCATCGTAAATATTATAAATAGAGGGCAACTGTCATGATCTAATTTTGAATTTCCAAAATAATAATAATAATAATAATATAAAAAATAAAAAAAAATGAATAAAAAAATAATTTGAGAATTGGGTCAGGACAACACAAATTGAAAGTTTGAGGGCTGATAAGGATGAAATTATAAAGTTGGAAGTCAATTTAGCCAAAACAATTAGAAGAATTGATAAGTTTATAGACTTAATTAAACTTTGAATTATTTTAATTAATGCAATTAGGGGCTTAATTGAAGAAATATCAAAGTTCAAGGTCAATTTGGATCAAAATTGCAAGAAATTAAATTCCAGATAACCAAGTGAATGGGCGTTAATACTATAAGGGGGTTAATTGATTTTTTTCAGAGGTAATTTTGAAAGAATTAAAAGTTTGAGGAGTCAATTAAGGACTGACTTCATTAAATTTGAAATCAAAGACTATTTTGTAAATGACGCAAAAATTCAGGGGTCCAATTGCATTAATCAAAGGGCGAAATTAAAAAAGAGATTTTCAAAGATAAGGGTTTGATTGCATAACACCAAAACTTCAAGGGGGGAATTGAAGAATGACCCTTTCCAGCCTAAACAGTGTCATTATGAAAGCTATTCATGCCAAAATCACAAATCGGGGTATCTACCACAAATCATCCAAGCCAAAATCCAAATGGCCTCTATTCATCCCCACAATGCGCTTCTAGCGCAAGGATAAAGTTAATCACTAACAGTCCAACAATGGTACAACTGTTGGTGTTTTCGCTCAACCAAACACGGAGTAAACCCAAGCAATGATCATCTTCATCTACAAGATTACCATCCTAGGAGAAAAGATAGTTGTCAATAAACAACTAGGAGTTTGGCCCTATAAAAGCTAACAAGGGGCCAAAACGAGAGAGAAGGATGAAAAAAAAGATAGAGAGCCAAAGAGGGTGACACAGAGAGATAGGGAGAACAAAAAAAATCATATATAACAAAGAGTGAGAAGGAAAGGAGGACTATCACAGAGGTGCCATTCGTTCGACCAGGCACGATTGCCTCACGTCTTCGTCTCCAGCAACAGTACCAGGTAAACTTCTTCCCTTATTTGCATTTTAATTAACTAGTTATTGTGCAAGCATGCGTGAATTATAATTCATGCACGCTCGCATGTTGTTGTCAACTAGTTTGGTCACTAGGGTGGCCTAGTGACCAAACTGAGTAGGTTGGATCAAGCCCAGCCCGTATGGTCGGGCTAGATCCAGCCCATAAAAAAGAAACGGTTAAGATTGGGCTGGGCTTAATTTTTTCTTGAGGGGGCTAAGGGTGTGTTTGGCAAACACACTCTTATGCACTTTTTTTTATTTATTTTTTATTTGAATAGGCCTTTTAAAATATCAAAACATTCAAAAACAATTTGGGGACCCTTTTGAATTTATTTGTGGGTCCCTCGCACATTTTTTTATGACTTTACTTAGTATAGGATTGTAGACTTCTACTGCTAAATGAGAATTTGGTATAAATATATACTTGTCTTTTCTGTTTTTTTCTTTTCTCTAAAAAAAAAAGAAGGCTCCTTTATTGCAAAAACACAAAAATATATTTTGCTTTTAATTCAAAATTTTACTTGTTCACTAGAGCTAGAGTCAAGAATATTTGTATTCACTAGTGTCAGAATTAGAAATACCCTTGATATTCATTAATGCCAGAATTATGAATCGAAACACTAGAATTGAAAATTATTTTGAACCCTACTATTCACTAATACCAAAGTTAGGAATATCATATCTTTTTTTTCATAATATTTACTAACACCAGGGTTCGAAGTATTTATAGTTGAATATTCATTAACGTTAGAGTCAGAAATATTATAGGCAGATTATCAAAAGCATAATACAACAAAACCTTAGCAATTTAAGACAAAACCAACAATGCAACCTACCTCAAGTAAGACGTTTTAGGGATGATATTATCTTTTCTTTTATGTAACTAGTCTTGTACCATAGAATCTATATTAACTAATTAGGGTTCCTAGTGATCATAATACTAGGTGGCGACTCCATAAACCAGATCTTTTTCCCCTCTAAAAACAAGATGTCAGATATCTATTCTTTTTACCTAAATATTTAAAGGTCGCTATGATGTCGAGTGCAACAAATTTGATTATTTAAATGGATTTTACCATTGAATAATGGATAATGCAAGAAAATTTTAAGCCCTAAAAATTTCATTTAAAAAAAATATGATAAATAAAAATAAAAAATAATGATGATATAAGTTGTTTTGAAAGTTTAATAAGGTAATTTGGACTAAGTTAGTTCAAATAATGGTACTAAGTACTAATAGAAGTTTGATAAAATAATCAAGATAATAATTAAGAGAGATTGTGGGGCAAAATCACAAATAAAAAAATTATTCTCTCCCTTATAATCCTAAGAGGCTGGTGGTAAAATCAAGAGAAAAAGAAGAGGGAGTGTTTGAATTTCTTCCAATTTCTAATGCTAAGAACTCCAAACAAAAGGTAAAATCAAGTGATTAGAGTGAATCTTGAGGAGAGAAATACACAAAAACACTGCAACTAAAGAAAGATTTCAAGAGAGAAAGAGAGAGATTAGAAGGGAAAGTGAAAAATAGAGGGGAAGAAGAAAAATGTTTGGGAAAACTTAACTGGGTGATCATTCAATACTCAATTTATGATTCTATAAGATGTTTAGAGCTTGTTTATGTTAATTGTAAATGAAATTTGCTTGATTTTCATTAAGATTATAACAGAGTGATTTAGGGTTCTTGATGTAAATTTGGGGGAAAAGCAAATTCCTTTGAAATTGATTCTTTAGGGACATTATAGATTATGGAATGAAAAGAATTATGACGGATTGATAAAAAAAACAATTGAGGGGCTAAATAGGTCTTAATGGTCGACCATGGGTAGGGAAGAAGAATAGTGATGGGTTCATAATATCTTTTATAAAATTGTGTTATAATTATGTAAGAATGATGTGAACAATGATTTAAGGATAATTGATGTTACTTTACGTGATGGTAATGAGTTTTTAACGAATTAAAAATTTAGTTCAATTGGAGAAATTGTTGACTAAAAAGGTAGAACTAAAATATCTACTATGTATATGACATGCTTATATGAAGATGTATTTTTAGAAATTATTAACAAAAGATTTTGGTGGTATATTGTGTAAAGGATATATTTAAATTGATATGTAAAATTATCATGAAATATGTTGAAAGTAAGAATCATGGAAGTTGGTAAATTCATATATTTTTCTCATTATGAAGCTGACAAATAATAATGAGAAGGGAATTGAGTCAATTATTTTTTAACTTGACATGGAGATTATAGCAAGTTATGATGTACAATGTAATTAAAATTTAATTGAATTGAAGCAAAAGATGGAAGCTTAATAGAATAATTATATGCAATTTCACGATCTCAATGAGAAAAGTCTAATAAGGAACCTATCGATGAAGTTATGAGACTAATATGGTTAATTACGTTGGAAATTGAATTAGAATATTAAGAATGAAAGAAAATGGTTATTTTTGAATTTTGAAGGGTGGTGTTGATCAATGTATAAATTGATTCGCCGAAGGTACCTTAACAACTAGGTCACTCAATAGAGCCAGAGGAGAGACTTCAAACACAATAAGTAGATTTCTAATGCCTATAAAATTGTTAAGTTATATTGTTATTATTTTTGTTGAAATTCATTCTCTCATTCTCTGTGCTACTATGGAAAATAAGTAAATAAATGAATAATGGAAGGAATGAAATATATGGATGAAAAAATTTGATTAGCTACTCTTAATTGGAGGCTAATGATGTCAAAAGACCTTTGACATCGTCATAAAGGAATGACAAATTTAAATATTTAAAAGAACTTGATTAGCTATTTCGGGTTTGGATGACTAATGATATCAATGATTGCATTGGTTTCAACACTTACATGGAATTTGATTAGTTCTTCCATATTGGAACAACTAATAATATCAATAGATTACATTGATATCGACAGTGGTGTGAAACTTGGTTAGCTATTTCTAATTGGAGGCTAATGATGTCGATGAGTTTTCTTGACATCGGTATTTTTAGATGACAAGTTTAGATACCCATAAAGGGATTGATTAGTTATTTTAGACTAGGATAACCAATGATATCAATGGATCATATTGATATTGACATTGCTTGATGACTCTGATTAGTCGATCTCAGATAAGGGAGGCTAATAATGCTAATAGGTTTATTACACTACAACATTATCCAGTTTTACCGACGGACTCATTCCGTCGGTGACAGCAATGAAATCTGTCAGTGAAAATAATACCGAAGGACTCACCGACGGACGTGTTCCGTCGGTATAACAGTCGTCGGTAAATCCCATTTCCGTCGCTAATTCTGTCGCAATGAACTCCTCAGACTGGGTGTTCGATACTGATGGAGAGCTTCCAATAGTTGAGACATTATGAGTCGAACGCAAGTTTTCAGCCGTAGTGTTGGAGAGCCCGTAGACCCTATTTTTATCGGGTCCACCAGACGATCCCGCCTCCATCCACAAATCTGGATCGAAATCTGGATGGGTCGACGGATTGTCCCCATATCTCTCCCTCAACCGGCTATTATAGGTCTCCTGAAAATTCCATCGGTAAAAAAATCATCAAATGCAATTCAAGATGCAATTCAAGAAAATAATAACTTACAAAATAAAATGAATGAACGAACATACCACGAAGTGCTGAGCATGGTTGTCCACGAACTGCTGCACCCCCTTTTGGCGGTCTTGACTCCGCACATGCGTCTCTAGAAACAGCTCAATTGGACTCGGTTCACGTCCAAGAGACGCAGCCTGTAAGGAAAAAATAGGTTGAAAGTTAAATATATTATAAGGAATGACAAATTAATTAACGATATATTTCATTAAAATTAATCTTACCATCCGCT
>Ga0325414_1002244_pt1 | contig 19411 bp, 15 predicted proteins | sample PopdelMetagenome_8_FD_206183 | JGI IMG/M metagenome (GOLD analysis project Ga0325414, IMG submission 206183) | Populus deltoides microbial communities from Bellville, Georgia, United States - Leaf-PdKOR-R3 | ecosystem: Host-associated > Plants > Phyllosphere > Phylloplane/Leaf | place: USA... | reverse complement strand
GTTACAATTCCATGATTTCTTGAGGTGACAGATTTGGCTCCGACTTTCCTAGCAATTTCACATCCCAATCTCACTACCTCACACGCAAAAATATATTCCACAAAGACCATGACAGTTCTTGAAATATCTTTCCATGATTCAAGTCAATGGAGTAAGTATGCAGAAATTACTCTAAAGAGCCAAACCACAAGTTACGATCTCAAGATAACAACATCATTTGCAGGGCACTTGAGCCCAAAAGAACTTGTCTTTGGAAATGGATCTCTCTGTAGTTGGCTTGTTGATGCTGGTCCTTGTAGGTCATGGAGTTGGCCTTAATGATCTGTGCCAAGAAGCGAGGTGTGAGAAACACGGTCCAGCCGTAAGATTTCCATTCAGCCTCAGAGAAAAGCAGCCAGATAACTGTGGCTATCCTGGGTTTGAGCTATCCTGCACGGACAGGAGAGAAACGTTGTTGCAGCTACCAAATTCTGTGAAACTATACGTCAACAAAATTGACTACGCATCACAGTTGATCATCGCTAGTGACCCAGATCAATGCCTCCCAGGACAGCTCAGACACTTCAATTTGTCTACGTCTCCTTTCAAGTTTGGAGACATGGAGCAGGATGATTATGCATTTTTCAACTGTACATCATGGAAGGGAGATACATCTCGGCAACTGGCTTGCCTTAGTGGTCCTGGATATGATATTTTTGCCTATTTTTCCTCTTATCCCATCGGCTATAGCGACCTGACTTCTTGTACCAAGATGTATAATCTTTCATCAATTCCACGGGAAATCTTTTGGCAGAACAATATACTTCATTTGAATTGGTCAGGGCCAGAATGTGTACATTGTGAAGCTCATGGCAAGTTCTGCAGATCGAAGAATAACAGTGCTGGGCTTGGAACTGAATGCTATGACAAGCCTAAATCAAAAGAAGGTATGGTCTGTCTTGCACATTTTTCTGTTCATCTTGGAACTATTGGGTCATTTGTTAGTTTAGAAAATCAAATTTTCTTGTCAGTTCTTCAAGCATTAGAGATGAAATATATAGTATCCATGTCAAGTTGAACATAAAAATAAGTTTGAAGTGAACTTAATTGGAAACAAATCTGTCCATATATCATTAGGTTGGCTACTTGATAAATGTTTGGAATTAGGCTCCTTTGTCATGGTTTCCATAGAATCCATGGATTATTATTCTCAAATACATGCTGCTAATGAAGCTGACGATACCATATATTTTCTTTCCAGACATCAAGAAAAAGATAGAGGCTGCAGGTGAGAATTCTGCGAATTTGGCATTTTCAACTTCTTTCCTTATCTTGCAACTTCTAAACTATATTGACGACTTCTTGATCACAAATGTTTTATTTGCAGTCGCGACCGTGGGTTCGGTTCTTCTATTACTGGTATTTTTTGCAGCATACCGTGTCTACAGCTCTGACAAAGCAGCGAAAGAAAATCAGAAAAGGATTGAAAACTTTTTGGCAGATTATAAAGCTTTCAAGCCCACCAGATATACGTATGCCGACATAAAAAGGATTACGAATGAATTCAAGGACAAGTTGGGTCAGGGAGCGTATGGAACTGTGTTCAAAGGACAGCTTTCTGATGAGATCTTTGTAGCCGTGAAGATCCTGAACAATTCAACAGGGAATGGAGAAGAGTTCGTTAATGAAGTGGGAACAATGGGAAAAATCCATCACGTCAACGTTATTCGCTTAGTGGGCTACTGTGCTGATGGATTTAGAAGAGCTCTAGTTTACGACTACCTGTCAAATGAATCACTAGAGAAATTTATATCTTCAGAGCATGGCGACGCATCCGCTCTTAGTTGGGAGAAACTTCAGGATATTGCTCTTGGCATGGCTAAGGGAATAGAGTATCTTCACCAAGGTTGTGATCAGCGAATCCTCCATTTCGACATCAAACCTCATAACATCTTGCTAGACGACAATTTCAATCCAAAAATCTCTGATTTCGGTCTGGCGAAACTATGCTCCAAGGATCAGAGTGCAGTTTCCATGACTACAGCTAGAGGAACCATGGGGTACATTGCACCTGAAGTGTTCTCTAGGAACTTCGGTAATGTATCCTACAAGTCTGATGTTTATGGTTTTGGAATGGTGCTGCTTGAAATGGTTGGAGGGAGGAAGACTATCGATGATAAGATAGAGAACAACAACCAAATCTACTTCCCAGAATGGGTCTACAACAGCCTGGATAATGGAGAAGAGCTGCGAATCAGAATTGAAAAGGAGGGTGATGCACAGATCGCCAAGAAGCTGACAATTGTAGGACTTTGGTGCATTCAATGGCACCCCGTGGATCGTCCCTCCATGAATGCTGTAGTTCAAATGCTGGAAGGAGAAGGGGACACATTGACAATGCCTCCCAGCCCTTTTGCTTCTGCAGGTCCAGGAAGAAGGAATGCCAATATGCCGGGGAGACCTCTTCATCAAGCTCTGGAAGTGATCACCGAGGCAGAGTAATCATACAATGCTCTATACTAGATAATCGTTTTTTCAGATGAATATTTTCCTGAGTACATGTAGAGGACTATTTGATTGTTCCCACAAGCTACCTCATACAAAGTGTAGCCACAGTTTGTTGGATACCCTAAAGCCTTCAATAAATATGATCAATGCGTGCAAAGTATGAATCTTTGAACTATATTCTTTTGGTTCTTGGAGTGATAAGAGGGAAGCTTGATTCCAAATGTTTTTCACCTTTCCCCTGAACAGGAAAGGTTCGAATAAGCCAAACTCCAATGGATACTTCGATATTTCAGCAGAAATATCATCACTACTAATGGAGTTTCCCAACTGGCCAGCATTTGCTTGTGCACCTCAACCAAAAAGAAAAAATTATTTTGGTCTTGAACGATTTGTGCTCCCTGTAGTCTTGAAAGTTATTCATATTAACCCTGCACTCCGAATTTGATATGTGCCAAGGGGACAGGTAAGATTAAATACACTAAAATTAAATTAAAATGAAAAACAAGAAAGTTCGAGACCCAAATCTGAATGGTGCCAATTTTTTATGCAAGGGTTGATTGTAGATGTGTCCTTGTTCTATTGTAGTTTGACTAATTGAGTCTCTCAACTACTAATTTAATTAATTGAGTCCCTCCATTATGCATTTTTCTTTTTCCAATCAAGGCCTTCATCCACAATGGTGTCAGCACTGACTTGCAGTCATCCTCAATGCAAGATACATGTCCATGATTTGAAAAAAAATTGTTTTATAAAAAGTATTTTTAGTTGAGTGGGTTTAAAAAAATAGATATTTGGTAAAACTGTAGTTGAAATTGAGGTTGAAGAAAAAGTAGTTTAATGTGTTTGGTTAAAAAAATGCTTTTCAAATTGAGGTTATAAAATAATTAAAATATATATATATATATATATATATATATATATATATATATATATATATATATATTAATATTAATGATTTTTAATGCAATAACATAATTGGAATTGCGATCAAATTTCACAAATGCTACGTCATTATGTGATATCCTTCTAATTTATGTAATGTTATTAAATAATATTAAGTACTAGTTTTTCGAGTAAAACACAATTTTTTAAAAAAAAATCAACAATTTTATTATGTACAAAATTCATTCGACAATAACTACAGTTATCATGATTTATCCTGCGTGCAATAAAATTAAGTAAAATATTATCAGGAATAAAATTGAGATTACAGTACGAATAAATTTAATTTACGTTAAACTAATTTTTTTAAATATATATATATATATATTTCACGTGAACAATACAAGTGTAATTAATTAACTATACTAGTTTTTCAGGAAAAAAAAACTTTACGTACTAGTTTTTCAAAAACAAAAAAAAACTAACTATTCATGTAAATAATGCAAGTGAATTAAAATTTACTCGTGCAGTGGAGCCATGCTCCACTGTTAATGTTAGGTCAGCAGCATGAGAAGCAGCAGCATATTTTGCTGCTTCTCAAAACCTGTGATGCAACCTCAAATATCAGTGGGTCCTACCAGTAAAACACTTTGTTTTTTCTTTAATCAAACATTAGATAGTGTGGCTGCACCACTAAAACTGCACCATACTATCAAACAGCCACTTAGTGTGGCTGCGCCACTAAATCTGCCTTGTTCTTTAATCTTTAAAAAGAGAAGGATTATGGCACATTTTAGAAAATCTCTATTTCCAATTGTTGCTATTAGCAACCGTGATTTTTATTTACTAAAATGTTTTTGACTTATGTTACTTTGTGAAAAATCTTTTCTTCAAACAATATTAATTTTTTTTAAAAAAAAACACAAACTCACGATAATATATTTTCCTAGTTCTTTTATAGTAACAATCTAGAGATTTACCTATTAAAAGCATGTTCAGTATTATAGTAATAGTTATTTTTTATAGTTTTTTTTAATTTAAAAATATATCAAAATATTATTTTAATAAAATAATATTTTTAATATCAATATAATTAAAATAAAAAATACCAAAATAAAATTAATTCAAAACAAAAAAATTTTAAAAAAATATTTATTTAACATAAAAATTAACATGCTCTAAAAAGAAAAGAAAAAAAAACTGGTGGTTCCTCAAGTTGACATATTTGACCTTTTTCCTAGCAGTTACACATCGTAACCCAGAAGGAAAAGAAAAATAATGGTATTCAGACTTGCAGGCATTAAGAAACACTAATTTAATGCTCAAAAACTAGCATTGATCAAATTGAGTAACAAAGCCAAGTCAAAGGAAATATTGCTAGTCAGTGGAGATACAGGCAAACCAACAAGGATGTTTTAAGATAAGATCATATGTAAGGGCATGGAGCTGAAAATATTCCAAGTCATGGACATGGATCTCTCTTTACTTTGCTTGTTATTGCTACTCCTTGTAAGCCATGGAGTTGGCCTTAAAGATATGTGCCAAGAAGCAAGGTGTAAGAAGCATGGTCCAGTCATAAGATTCCCGTTCAGAATCAAAGGCAAGCAGCCAGATTACTGTGGCTATCCTGGGTTTGATCTATCTTGCACTGACAGGAAAGAAACATTGTTGAAGCTGCCAACTTCAGTGAAACTCTACATCAAGAATATTGATTATGCATCAGAGTTGATCACTGCAACTGATCCAGAAAACTGCCTTCCAAGGCAGCTCCTGAACTTCAATTTATCAACATCTCCTTTCAAATTTGCAGCACAGTTACAGAGGGACTTGGACTTTTTCAACTGCACTTCAAGGCAGAGAGACTCTTATCTATGGACGTCTTGCCTTGGTGTTCCAGGATATGATATTTATGCCTTTATGTCTGGTAGTATCGTTACTTATTTCGACCTGACTTCTTGTAGCAAGATGTATAACCTTTCATCGGTTCCAGATGATTTAAATAGCAGGGACAACATTCTTCATTTGAATTGGTCAAGACCGGCATGTGGACTTTGTGGTGCACTGGGTAAGTTCTGCAGATTGAAGAATAACACAGATAGGATCGAGACTGAATGCTATGACAAGCCTAAATCAAATGAAGGTACAGCTTGTCTTACACTTTCTGCTTTAGTTTATTTGAAGCCAATCCAAATTGTGTGTTTATTTTGGAACTGTTGGATTATTTGTTTATTTAAGAAAATAAGATTTAAGTATTCTTAATTGGAATTCTTGAAATACCCATCAAAAACACTTTAAACCCACCTCTAGCTTCCATCGTCTAGTTTTCTCTTGATTGGATCCTGCTTTGGTCCTTTCCAATGGATCTATGGATGAGGAATATGATAAGTTAGTGCTTTGAGTTGTTCGCTTTGATAATTGATATTCTACAACCTGCTGCTGCATCTGGTCTAACTGCCCTGTTGCTTTCATTTGCAAAAGGCTGGTGTTTTAGTTGTTTTTTGGCTCAGTTTTCTGTTTGTGGCTAAGGCATTGAGGTGGATGAAGGTCTGCAATTTGGTTGTTGGAATTTAGTGTTCTACAGGGAAAGTTCAGGTTGGTAATGGTTAAACAGTTGAAGGCGTTGTCAGGGGACTAGTTAGAGGAGATGGTGATCTTGCGAGGGGAGTTGTCTTGGGTATAATGCAGTCGGATTTGTAGGGTTTAGCTAGTTAAGGCGGAATTGAGTTTCTTGTTTGAGCTACTAGTACTTACACAGTCAAATCGGAGCTTGGACTTCAAGGGGTGAATTTTGGTGAATGATATAAATTTGGGAGATGGTGATTCAGGTGAATCTTGGGCAATTGAGGTTATTCTCAGCTGTGGGAGCAGCAACAGCAATAGCAGCAGGAGCAGCTATAAGGGTTTTGGCAAGCAGCAGCATGGCATTTTCTATGTTGATATTTATGAGGTTCATCAGTCTTGTTTCACAGTCTACCTCTTGAGTCATGTTCGTTTTGGCCTAGCATGAGTAGTGCTACTCTGGGCATTGGTGGTTTGTAGAAGTGGCTCGACGAATGGTTGTAGTGCTTTATCATACACTGTTTTGGGGTATTGGTGATTTCCAGATGTTGCTTGGGGAATGTCTGGGTGCAGGATCTCCTTTTAACCAGAACTATTTAGTGAGTTGTTGTATCGATATACAGTAGGATTTGCTCACCTTTTCTCTCCTTATTAGGATCATTTATAGGATATGTCAGGTTTTCAAAATTTATAAGTACTCTTAGTTGGAAACAAATCGGTCCATTTGTCGGTAGGTCGACTGTGTTGATAAATGTTGAGCATCAGTTACTTGTGCTGATTGAAGTATGATTGTCAAATGTCATGCCATGCTGCTGAGAAGCTGACAGTTCCATTTTCTTGTGCAGGCATAATAAAAAAGATAGTGGCTGCAGGTAAGATTTCTCCAAATTTGGCATTCTGAGCTTCTTTCCTTGCCTAGCATCTGCTAAACTATCTAGAATGTCTTTTCTTGACTAGAAATGTTTCATGTGCAGTAGTAACTGTTGGTTCAGCTATTCTGCTGCTGATACTCTTTGCGCTCTATCGTGTCTACAGCTCCGACAAAGCAGCAAAACAACATCAGAAAAGGATTGAAATTTTTTTGGCAGATTATAAAGCTCTCAAGCCCGCTAGATACACTTATGCTGACATAAAAAGGATTACAAATGATTTCAAGGAGAAATTGGGTCAGGGTGCATATGGAACTGTGTTTAAAGGAAAGCTTTCTAATGAGATCTTTGTAGCTGTGAAGATCCTGAACAATTCAACAGGGAATGGTGAAGAGTTCGTTACCGAAGTGGGAACAATGGGAAGAATTCATCATGTCAACATTGTTCGATTAGTCGGTTACTGTGCTGATGGATTTAGAAGAGCTCTAGTTTACGACTACCTGCCAAATGAATCACTAGAGAAATTTGTATCTTCAGAACACGGCAAGACCTGTCCTCTTAGTTGGGAGAAGCTTCAGGATATTGCTCTTGGCATAGCTAGGGGAATAGAGTATCTTCACCAAGGTTGTGATCAGCGAATCCTCCATTTCGACATCAAACCTCATAATATCTTGCTAGACGATAATTTCAGTCCAAAAATTTCTGATTTTGGTCTGGCGAAACTATGTTCCAAGGATCAGAGTGCTGTTTCCATGACTACAGCTAGAGGAACCATGGGGTACATTGCACCTGAAGTTTTCTCTAGGAACTTTGGGAATGTGTCCTCCAAGTCAGATGTTTATAGTTATGGAATGGTGTTGCTTGAAATGGTTGGAGGAAGGAAAACTGTCGATAAAGAAGTAGAGAACAACACCCAAATCTACTTCCCTGAATGGGTCTACAACAGCCTGGATAACGGAGAAGAGCTGATAATCCGGGTTGAAAAGGAGGGAGATGCACAAATTGCAAAGAAGCTGACAATTGTTGGTTTATGGTGCATTCAGTGGCACCCTGTGGAGCGTCCCTCAATGAATACTGTAGTTCAAATGTTGGAAGGAGAAGGAGACAAATTAACAATGCCTCCTAGCCCTTTTTCGTCGGCGGGTCCAGGAAGAATGAAATCACATTTACCAGGGAGACCTCTTCATCAGATTTTGGAAGTGATCTCTGAAACAGATTGACCATGGAATGATCAGCAGTACACAACTCCTTCAGCAGCAGTATATTTTCTTTTATTCATGGATTCTGATCTTTGAATGCTACATCAAAAATTAAAAAATGAAACTGACAAACAAAATCATATTTAACAGCAATGACCATTGTCAGTAACAATTGTTGAATCTTACTAAAATCATAATTAAATCTGCTTCAGAGACTTCAAATATTGTATATGAAATACAGTGAAGAGTATAGGCAAGATGCAACCATTGGATCAAAGTAATGTAAATTAATGCAGAAATCTGTCTTACCAAAAAGGGGAAGATTCCTCATTAGCTACCAACTTCAGTGAAGATTTTATTCAAGTTTGATTATATGCATCCCATTTGATCAATGCAACTGATCAAAGAAACCGCCTCTAAGACAGCTCAAAAACTACAATTTATCAGTGTCAAGAAAATTGACTTTGCAGGTAAAATGGGTCACTTCAAATTCAACAATTCAACCAGAGTTTCTAATTAAACTAACTGAGGCTCTACAGTCTAGTAGCATAGAGCATGACCACGTTTCATCTGTAGAATCTATCTACTGTACAGGTTTTTATTCTGGAAAAAGAACAGGCTTGGGAGGCAAATCTAAGCTCTCAATCTCTTCTTCAAGCATCTCCACAACTTTGTTCATTGGAAGATGATCAATAGGCTTCATCAGTATGCACCATAATGCGACTATGATCATCTTCTTTGCTATTGTCTATTCATCTTCTGCTGCATCTCCGATTTCAAATCTTTCGTCTACTATTTGTTTATAAACCCAGGAAGTGAAGTAGTTTTAGCTGGAACTCTCTGCCGCCGGATTCATATTCTTTCTTTATCCATCCATTTCCATTAACAACATTCCAAAGCTACAAACGTCAGCTTTGTAGGAAACATTAGGAAAACTTTTGTAGAACAGTTCTGGTGCTATGTATCCTATTGTTCCTCATGCTGCAGTAAGAGTGACAGCGTTGATATTTGTAAGATAAATTTTGCGAGTCCGAAATCAGAAATTTTCGTGTGTTCTCATCAAGAAGTATGATGTGAGGCTTGATATCAAAGTGTAGGATTTGCACATCACAACTTCGACGCGGGTATTCAATCCCTCAAGCAGCCCCCAGAGAAATCTCATACATTTCCTCCCAGCTCAAGGAAGTATTCCCTTCTCCAGGAAAAACAAATTTATCCAGTGATCCATTCGTCATAAACTCGTATAAAAGGGCACGTTTTGATCCCTTGGTGGAAAAGAACAGTTATTATTACTGCGTTAACGTGGTGAATCCTTCCGATTGTTGCTGCTTCATTTATCAACTCTTGGCCATTTGCACTTGACTTGTCCAACATCTGCCACAAGAAATCCGCTATAAAGCTTCCCTTTATAGACAGAGCCATAGCCTCCTTAACCCAACCTGTCCTTAAAACCATAGGTCATTTTCTTAATTTCTGAGTAAAAGTATCTTAGTGGTATGAAGTTATTCTGATGTTGCAGAAATTCTTCAGCAGTAACAATATCTGCAAAACAAAATGACAATACAATAAAATCATCAAATAAGAACATGAAATTAACAGATCAGAGAAAATTGTTACAAGAAAACTATTGAAGTACGACCTTTGTTTTCAATGTAGCACCTCCCCTTTCCTCTGCAAATACCACATTTAACTCCATACCATCTAAGTTTAAATCCTTAAACGAGCCTTTTGCGGATGTCCCTATAGGAAATGTTTCTGTGATATCTTCTCGGAAATGATGTCTTAGCAGTCACCTTAACTCCGCACAAGCGCTCCACTTTTTTCATATTATCAGTAATTAGAACATAAGAGTGTTCCAAGGAGATGTGTTCGCATGAAGAGGAGACTTCGCTGGATTTGCACACTTCATGAAAATAATTAGCGGACGTGACTCTTTAGTGAATCAAAGCCAGGCAAAAGGGTCTTCACAACTGCAGTTGTTTCCCGTCAAAGAATGCTGAGGGAGAGAGGAGAAGGTATCCTTATTAACACGGGCGTCGACAACTCTAATTATGGAGTTATGGTAATTGATGGACTGTACAGGGTATTTTCCTGAATACAAGTGCAGGAATGTTTGATTTTTCTCACAAACTAGCTCATATAAAGATTAATCACAGTTTGGTGGATCTCCTTTTAGCCGAAAAGGAGGGCTGATGTTATGGAGATTACCACAAGAAGATGGAGCACAAAGATGATTAATTCCTTGTTGTAAACATCTGAGAAAGTGAAAGGTTCTGTATCCTCTGTCTCTTAGGGCATACAATTTTAGCATGTATACATGCGCAAGCTCGAACTTCCGATGTTTCCAGTGCTGACAACATCAATACTGACATATATATTCTTTTTTCATTTGGTATCTATGCCAAACTCCCATGGACATCAAATTTTTCAAATACTAATGGAGTCCCACCTTCAAAACTATTGAGCTTTTGCACATGGCAGGCATTAGCTTCTGCATTCTTTTTATTATTAAGAGAAAACGCACGCTCCTAAAGAAAATCACACAACTATTGGTATCCTCACATCAGCGAATAGTAATTTTTAATAGCATTGATTTCAAAACATCTACATCAACTAGGCCCAAGTCCTTGTAGCATATCAAGTCAATATTAGTAAACTGAACAGAAATGGAGCTCCATAGAACTAGTGTTGGTGATGGATCTCTCTTTGTTTGGCTTGTTCATGTTGGTCCTTGTTGGCCACGGAATTGGACTTAAAGATCATTGCCAAGAAGCAAGGTGTGGGAGACATGGCAACAGTCACAAGACAAGCAAGGTCTAGTCTTCGTTAATGATATTTCTTGACATTTCTTGATTTCGTTGTAGTAGTCTATTCAATATCTTTTCAATGATACCATAGTGTTATTATCACAGTTTCGGTATGTCTAAGAAATCTTTTCCTTTTTTTTTTTTTCACTCTCCTCCTGCACTCCATTTAATTTTTGCATACCATTTTACAGTTTTAGAGGACACATGCTAGCCATGAGTTGTAGATATCATCTGTTATTTTTCTAAATACTTCACGGACTGTTGTTTCATCAAAAAAAAATAATTGCAGTGAAGTACACAAAAATCTATGCTGCTGTACTGTATCCAAGAGTTTGATCACCATGCATGACAAAATTGTCATGAAAGATCCTCGTGACATTACAGCATACCGGAAATCCATGATCAAACTATAGGTATACATATTTCTTGCTGGATTGATGATTATTTGAAAAGGTATCAAAGATAGGTTACTAAAAATTCTTGAATATTGAATTTCTTTTTTTTTTTGAAATCTTTGAATCTTAAATTTGTTTAATATTGTTACAGTGGTTGCTTTTAAAGTGATTTTTTATTTGAAAATACATAAAAATAATATTTTTATTTAAAAAAAATTGATATTGATAAATAAAATTAAAAAATATATATTATTTTTATAAAAAAAATAAAAAGAAATCTCAATATTTTATCTCTCTGCTGCATTTAATTTGGACAACAACCTTTGCCCCTTGTTTTATGAAAACTTGTACTGGTATCACCTGCCTCTTGATTTTTAATTACTTTGATTTTTCTATTGAAAATCTGCACACTCCTCGACTGCTAAATCCACGTCCTTTCATTGAACCTTCAACCGTTTGATTTTCTTTCCTCTGCTTCCTCTGATAGTTGGTACAAATAAAATACAGATTCTCACTTTGCCATTTACTTTGGAAAGGCATCCGCCTGCCTTTGTACCACTGGCATCTCAATCTGTTTTTTTGAGAGACCTTCCACCCCTTTTGTAATCTCAACTGGAAGTGTTTAAAGAACTCAGCACAGGTAGATGATCTCTTCAGTCATTTAGATCAATCCTGTGTGCACTTTTCTATCATATAGAAGTATATCAGACTTGCCATTTTGCTTTCATGCTTCAAAATGATCTCTTAAAGACTAATAACTAGTGGAAATGTTGCAAATATAACCTAGGCATCATCACCCATGTTATGATAGAACCGGACTCCTCTTTCTCAAGATTCAGCTGTTTCAAAAGAAGATGGACAATAGTTCTTTACAAGCAATATTAAATATATTCTAAGTTTCTAACACAAGCAAGCAAGGAGTGTGACCCAATACAATAGTTTTGATCAAGATTCAGCTGGTGGCAATCTTTCAGGAGAATTTCTGCAGATGGGACAAGACGCATTCAACCGAAGCCATTCATCAATGCAATCAGAATGGAAGCAATGCTTGCATTTAGGAATTGTCTTGAGCGTCTCCTTAGGCTTGTACTCACACAAGCATATTGAGCAAGTGTTGTCATCAGGCTTAGGCAACCTTCTGCTCTCGCCAAGGACTATCTTGGGATAGGACTCTATTGTTGGTCCGTCCAACCCAGCAATAATAACTACAGATTCTGTATCAACCGTGGAATAGACTTCCGGTAGACCGCCTGATTCGCTGCTGCTTCTATCACAGTCTTTGACCTTGCCACAGATGAAACATAGGAGACCTAGTAGGATTATTGCCCCTGGTATCCCAGCTGCTGTGGTGATGGCATAGAGAGCTGACCTTGGAAATTCTGACCATGTTGTAGCCACTACATTAGTTTACGGTACAATTCTACTATCAGGAAGAGTAATGTTATTTTTATTGAATATTAATGCTTCCCACAAAAACTCTATTATTCAAGTTTAATTGAGACGAACAGAACACATGTCTCAACAAAGATTGAAAAATATTTGCCACTCATTTTCCTACAACAAAGTTTACTCCCTCTAGAAAATTAAGAAGGATCCATGTTGAAGCTATGTTATGCCATAATCATAATTTTGAAATTGTTTGACTATTAATCAATATATAATATAGTTTTGCACGGTTTCCATTGAGAACTCTATCTTAAAATCTTAATCATAAAAAGATTACGATTTAAATTTTTTTTAAAATCTATTTTTTAAAACTAAAATCGTAAAAACTATCAATTGCGTTATCTTAGCCAATGAGAACTTGTATAGTCTATGATATATGTTGCATTAGGTATAATTTGCTGGTGTGGACAAATGGGAAATAGTCCGAGTCAACCATCAAAATTTATGATTGCATTCTGGAAAGTGTTAAATCCATTTCAAGCGAGGAGGAGGATGTTACGGAGACCAATTCTTGGAGAAATATAGCTAGTGTATGTAATAATTGGTCAACACTTCAGCTCTAGCAAGGCAGCCAATCACTAGCCTTAATTAAATTATCCATAATGCTAACCTCATGCAACTAATTAATCTGTGTTCTATAGAATATCATATGGATAATTATAAGTTGCTAAGTGTATATATAGGGATAAGCTGATTAATTCCATGATTAAGATATAAGATTTCAACTGGGATTTTCATTTGAAAATCACAGATTAATTAAATCAAAGAAAGATGGGATTTAAGAATAGATTAGGACAATCTCCTTTTACTTGGTCAAAAATTGTAGCATTATTTTTTATTTATTTAATCTAATCTTGTAGTAATTAACTTCAGCATGATCATGCACTATATATGTGTAAGCTTGTTATAGGAGGCTTCTCCAAAATATTCATTAATTCCATCTTTATCAAAAAATCAAATTACAACCCAAAAACAATATTGTTTTTTTCTCTAAGTTCATATATAGTTTTCTTAAATCAAGATTAGATTTTTTTTTATTTTTTTCAATTGATTTCTAGGTAGCTCTCCGCACCTAATATGTATTTATCAAAAAAAAAAACTTTCTCAAATTTAAATCCGAAATGATAACACAAAGAATAATCACACTTAATTAAAAACTCACGCTAAACTAATTTACTAATTTATCAGAGTTTAACATTTCAGTCCCTAATCACCAACCAAAAACAAAAATAAAAATTCTAGCCTCCATCGGACTCTACCACCTTGGATTATGTCCTACCCAAATGGGGTCTTTTTTAATTATTATTTGGGAACATGATGTAATAGAATTTGATTACTTCAACTCTTAAAATTATAGTTTTTATTTTAATTCTCTTGATTATAAAACTTAATCAGTCACCTAAAACCTAACTCAAGTCACGTTTTATTTAAATTTTTTTTATCAAAAATAATATCATTTAAGAGGTTTCAAAAAAAAAATTCCAAAATTTTTATGTTAAAGATTTCAAAAAATCAAAAATTAAATGAAACAATAAGTAGAGGTCAATTCACACCACTCATGACTAGAGTCTTGGATTGAGAGCTTATTTGGCAGTGTAGTTGCGGGTGTTTTTCGAATAACTTTTCATGCTAAAATACATGTCAATGATTTTTTTTTATTTTTTAAAAATTATTTTTGACATCAGCACATCAAAACGATCTAAAACGTACAAACCATATTAAATTTTAGCAAAAAAAAATTTAAATTTTTTAAAAACACAAGTTGAACCGCGTTTCCAAATACTGCCTGAGTCACCTGATCAAGTTTGTTCTTATAGCTATTTTTACTATGTTTACCACTAGATAATTGCTATACCAAGGAGGTACTGATATTTGTCATGATGATGGCCATATATATTCATGGGAAGAAATTAGGCAAAGATCAGATAGAGAGTATGAAGCAAATTACCATGACGGGGAAGATTTGAGCAAACAACTTTACTAGAAGTGGTCTTGAGGGCACACCGTCCACCCCTCGACTCGCACTTTCCGCAGTCAGGTTCTTCCCAAGTGAGATGCAGGTCCTCGCTAAGGTCCGAGGACGAAATTTTCTGATAAAATGGCCAGTCAACTGGAACAGGAACCGCCCTGATTAAATTACAGGATGAATTCCCATTCTGTAGAGAACTTACAACCGTTGAAGAAGATGTAGCAAAAACTGTGTACGTAGAGCCACTAAGACAAGCTATTGGATTTAGCCCGTATTTCCTATAATCAGAAGATGAGCAATTAAAGAACGTGAAAGATTGATAGTGAAGGCCAATAAAAGGAGAGCCAGAGAGATTAAGCGAAAGGATTCGATCGGCAAGGCAGTTTCCCTGATCATTAATCCATATTTCTTGTGTGGCATAGTCTATAGCTTGAACAACAAATTTTCCTGAAGAGTGTAGCTCTAGCATGGTCTCATTGGAGCTACCACAGGATATGTCAAAACCTGGATAACCACATGCCTTCAATTGACGATTTTGAATCTGAAAAGGGAATCGAATCACTGGCTCGCTGCGGTTACAAGCAGTCATCAAGCAAAGGTTTTGACTTGTTGCAAAGTTTAGGTAGGAGATCATGATAAGGGAGAGGGAGATGGAGGAGATGACTTTGAGAGAGAGCACCATTTTGGTGGAGAAAATCTGATGCTTTGTGATATGTAGAGACCAAATGAAGAGCAAAGATTTTAATAAAGAGAAGAGTAGAGGGGGGTTGATACTGGTGCAGGTTCCTCTTGCTGCAATGTTGGAACTTAATCACACAACCACATAGAAGGAACAAGTCTACAAGGACATCTTTTGTAATAAAAAAATCTAAGTCAACCCTGTCGTTAAATCATAAAAGAACCAAGGATTCAAATTGCCATGTATGATGATGCTTCATTTTCTCTAGTGTCAAATAGGATTTACATGTAGGAAAAAGCTGTGATTGATTATTTCAATCGATTAGATGTGGAGAAAATGATCACTTCTTGACTCATGTGGATACAAATTCTACCATGATTTGTAAAGCCATGATTGTCCTTGCCGAGCTAGCAAAATATTTTTACAATTACATGGATATAAACGGAGTTTGATTTCGAAAAAAGCTTATGTCATTAGATTGATTTTTAGATTTTTAGATCAATTACTTTTATTAAAATAATAGTATTTTTTATTTTCATAAAATATTAACTCAACTATATTTAAATTAGATTATCATTAAAAGCTCAATCGGATCGAATGAGTTTGGCTATATCGACTACAAACCACCTTGCTTGTAACAGGCTTCAAGTTCATATCAATCCGCTAGCTCGAGTCGTGTTTAACAACTTTGGATGAGGGCATTTCAAACTACAATTTACCTAAATCAGAATGGTTGGTATCCATCACTTATTATAGAATCAATAGGTGATCATGTGTTGGGCACCGACCATCCAGATTTCTGCATTTGCGAGATGGTGTCTCTCTTATCAAGATTTCCAATCATAACATGGTTGATTGAAACTTGTTTGCATATGTGAGGTGACATTGATAAGAAATTTTTCTAGTAAATTGTCTTCCAAGATCAATCATTGCAGAATGGACGTGAATGCATATATATTTGAATACCTTTTGAGAAGATTTGCAGATTGGATTCTGAATACACATTGGTTACTTCAAATGGATGAAACTGAAGTTTTCAACTTCATATTCAAAAATGAAGTTAAAACTCATCAATTATGGCGGCTAGATTGTATAAATAACGAACAAGGTTAAGATCCACTTGGTCCTATTTCAGCCTGACTCGTAGGTGCACCGATCTCCATAGCATCAGCCTGCGGGATTAGCTTGAGCCCAGGAGGTGGGGAGTTCCACTCTGCCAGAAGAGATGCTTGACTGCAGCAGAACAAGCCATATAAATCTGCACAAGTTCCCCACTTTAAACTGGAGCTGCATCTCACTCTCCAAAATCTTGAATAGCTTGCTCAACACCATTCACCAAGTGCAAAAGGGTGTGGCAATCAGCAGGGTTTGAATTAAGTATTCCAACAGAAGAGATGCTTGACTGCAGCAGAACAAGCCATATAAATCTGCACAAAAGTTCCCCACTTTAAACTGGAGCTGCATCTCACTCTCCAAAATCTTGAATAGCTTGCTCAACACCATTCACCAAGTGCAAAAGGGTGTGGCAATCAGCAGGATTTGAATTAAGTATTCCAACAGAAGAGATGCTTGACTGCAGCAGAACAAGCCATATAAATCTGCACAAAAGTTCCCCACTTTAAACTGGAGCTGCATCTCACTCTCCAAAATCTTGAATAGCTTGCTCAACACCATTCACCAAGTGCAAAAGGGTGTGGCAATCAGCAGGATTTGAATTAAGTATTCCAACAGACTCTCCATGGAATCTGACTCAACCTCAAGAAGTCTGCAACCTCTCCCTTTAAAGTGCTCATCTGGAATTTCTCCACCAGCACCAGCCCGTACCGATTGCCCAATGAGCTACCATCTACATTTAACTTCCACCAGCCAGCTGCCAGTTTTTTCCCAGAGATTTCATGACAGCTAGACAGCTTAGAAGTCGTGGCAATCCTTTTAAAACCCAGAAGAAGGAAATTTTTCTTCATATTTTGCCTAACAACAATCTGCGACGGCAGATCCACCATGATGAATTGCCCAATCCTATTAAAGCCATCCAGAAGACAATACAAAAACGAAACAATTTATAACCACTAGAAGGCATATAAGAAGTAGTAAACTACATCCCATTCTGTCCAAATAAGCTTTATCACCTGCTCTTGTAGGACTAGACAGAAGCACAGGCACAGCATAAATAAGCCATGCAGCACTCTTCATAAGCAAAATAATGTGGCCTAGAAGAAGATGACAACAATCTTAAAGAGTTGAAAAACACCACATGTCCCATTTAACACTCAACAAGATTGAACAACAGCGACACCCCATTTAGTAAACTTTGATGATTCATGGTTACAACCCAGAAAAACACTACAATATATTATTAGCAAGATCCAAAATTAAACTAGCATTAATAAAAACAAAGAACATGGGGAAAAAGAAATCTAAAAATCAGAGCAACGACCATTGCGTTCCCAATCACCAAATCGAGTAGGCTCAGGTCCTTTCGGCCCACCAATCTCACCAGTCTCTTTATTCACATACTCTCCACCATCTTCATCATCTTCTTCATTTTGAGAACCTTGATGGGTTATTTCTTCCTGTTCTTGTTTCTTGACAGTTTCTTGATCTTGATTTTCTTGTGGCAGCTGCTGGGTTGCAAGCTTCACGATTCGGTCCGTGTATTCGGATCTAACGGGGGTTGTGTCTATGACCCAAGTTTTGGAGATGGTGTTTGATGATGATGATGGTGCTAGTGATGAAAACAGACGGTTCAGATTGATTCTTCTTGCTGCTGCCATTTTTGGGTTTCTTGTTTATCTCTCTCTCTCTCTCTCTCTCTCTGCATCTGCTAAAGTGAAAAACAAAACCAATCACGTTTTTTATAAGAGAGAGACAAAGACAGACCGCGGCGCTGTTTCAGGGCTGTTTTGTTGACACGTACTGCTCCTATAACCTGCCACGTGCTAGAAAGATATAAATTAAGAAGCACGTAATTTTTCAAGAAGTAAATTGTAATTTAGTCCCTAATTTTTTTAAAAACTATTGCAATGCGAAACACATTTATATTATATAGTCAAGAGAATTCCAGGCATTAAATTCCCACAAAGGCTGTGATTTTCGAAATTAGTCTCTGGTAATGTGATTTATGATCTTATATATACATTAGTTGATGGTAGAGGTCAAAGGTACAAGGTCATGGCTCTGGTGGTACAGTGTTCTGATGCTTCTTCAAGCCCTTTCTCACCATCTTCATCCATTCTTTTTTTCTCCAGATTACCATTGTTACCGTCAAGCTTCATGGCTTACCGTAAACCATCTCAGCTGGCTTCTACATATCCAGCACAGTTCATAATCTCAACTCTTCAGCAAACACCATTCCTATTATACACAAACAAGCTTGTGCAAATAAAGCTTCCCGCACCACCAGCCAATGCTGCTGAGGGGGGCAAAGCTTCTCTTCAGCCTGAATGCACAGTACCAGTCTCAGAAAGGGAAATTGAGGCGGTCCAGGCGAGGAAGACGTTTTTTGCCATCTTGAGGCTTCAGGACGCTGAACATTTTGACAAAATCACGTAAATATATATGACATTGAAGAACTGTTCAAGAAATTAGCCTTATTCAACCAAACAACCGGCAAGAATTTACAACAGTGAACCCCAGCTCAGTCCAGGATAACAGTTCTCGAAAATTATTTCCTCGAGGATTCTTTGGAAGCTTTTAAGAACGGCACTGCTATCTTGTTTTCTGGTCCAACAATCAAATCTTTTTGTCACCTCTCGCTTAACCAATTCGTTTTGTTCCCTCTTGCAGGTGGGTGGCATCTTCTGACTTCACAACCAATAAGCTTATGGAAGATGGGCACTGCTATCTTATTTTCTGATCTAATATTTCATCCTCCTTTGTTCCAGTGAACTGTTTGTTCGTTTGCGCTTCTAACTTTTGTTGCTGATGTATAAAGGAGTGAAGTGACTCACGGTGGTGGATTGGAATAGTGAAAGTACGCATTTGCCCTTGACAAAAAAAATTGGATGGACTGGATTTTGGGGATAAAATGGTTTTTAAGAGATCCATTCGTCATTTTATAATTGTTAGGAGGCATCTCGATTTTTTTACAATTTTATAGTGGAATTATTTTAATACACT
>Ga0325414_1002242_pt1 | contig 19418 bp, 6 predicted proteins | sample PopdelMetagenome_8_FD_206183 | JGI IMG/M metagenome (GOLD analysis project Ga0325414, IMG submission 206183) | Populus deltoides microbial communities from Bellville, Georgia, United States - Leaf-PdKOR-R3 | ecosystem: Host-associated > Plants > Phyllosphere > Phylloplane/Leaf | place: USA... | reverse complement strand
TGGTTGCACGCAGCAGCGACCTTGGCTATTGCTGATATGGTTATGAATGACAAGAACAATGGTTACGAATGACAAGAACAATGGTTGCACGCAGCAGCGACCTTGGCTATTGCTGATATGGTTATGAATGACAAGAACAATGGTTACGAATGACAAGAAAAATGGTTGCACGCAGCAGCGACCTTGGCTATTGCTGGTATGGTTACGAATGACAAGAACAATGGTGCCAGGGAGGTTGCCACACCTAGCTTTCGTTACACGCACAGGGCCAGTTCACTGCTGTGGGCTGGGTATCATCTAACGACGGATTCCTTGCTGTTGCAATGCCAGATTGTCTGGCTCTACTAGGAGCTCAGCACAAGGTTGTTGCCACGCGCTGCAGACGGAGCAGAGCAAAAGCTTCGCCTCTAAGAATGGCAATCTTTGCTCCATCAACATGGGCAGTGTGCCCACTATCGGCGGTAAAGAAAAAGATAGCAGAATTATGATTCTGCTCCTACAGTCAATTTTAAAGTTTTAGGGTTTGAATTACAATTACATCCTTGAAACATGTCTAATTATAATTGACGCATTAAGGGGTAGAATTTTTTATTATATATGTCTAATTATAGGTAAGTTGGTAACCAATATAGAAATGATAAATATGTGAAAGAAGAAACAAATGGAATGATATCTAAATTGGTTACAAGGAAGATATGAAAAAGAAGCGCTTGAGTTTATTTTTAGACTTGAGCACTAATCAAAATTTCACGTATAAAGTTTTATAAGGTAGGAAAATGTAAACCTCCGGCCAGAAAAATTGATAAATTAGTGTTAAATAAAGCCATCCTCAATTTAAAAAAAAAATAATAAATTAAAAAGAAAATAAATTATTAAGACTCGAATGAAAAATTCCCAGTGAATTTACTTAAATCTCAGATAGAACAAAATAATAAATTAGTACGCTAAATAGTAGCCTAGTTATAAATCACATAAACTCCCCGGTCAAGTAAAATGATTTTCTTAAGGAATAATTTTTGTAAATTAGGGAGAGAATATTTAGAGAAAAAAATAGAATGAAACATTGAATAAATTAATATATGATTTTATGAGCGAATAATGTTGATTGCCGGTTTAAGCCTTTGACTGCCGGTTTAAGCCTAGTGTATAATCGCACAATTTTTAACTGAAAATTGTGGAAATTATGAGGAAAACTATATTTTGAGCACAATAAATTAGTTGAAAAATATCATCAAAGGGAGTGATAAAGCAATGCGCAGAAAAAATCGATGGCGAGGTAAAATACAGGAAAAGAACAAAAGAGAAAGAAATAGCAGCAAACCTATAATTTTAGCCAAAATCCCTCTTTCTGAAGTTTTCGGAAACCAATGTGATTGAGTTACTTTCACAAAGTATGAAAATCAATGTTGTGATTGTTTATAAAGTTTTTAGAAATCAATGTGCTTGGGTTGCTTTCACAATATACAAAAGCCAATGTAATAATTGTTTCCAAAGTCCTTCAGGAACTAATGTAGTTGAGTCATTTTTGTAACTTACAATAGTCAATGTTGTGAATATTTCTGAAGATTTTTTAAAACCAATATGTTGGGGTTGCCTTCACAATATGTGAAAGTTCAATGTAGAAAGTGTTTTTCCCAAATTGTGTGAAAATCAATGGGATTGGGATGTTTTTGTCGAGACAAAGCCAATTTTGTGAAGTCTTAAAGATTAAGTATGTTTTGGTTGTTTTATGAATGCGTAATTAAATGATGTGTTATTGCCCAAGTTACCTTGAGAATTATAATAAATCGAATTGTAGGATATTTTTAGAGTCAATGATAAGTAGTTACGAAATATTTGATAACTATATGAGTTGAAACACACTAACCAACTTAAAATTGAGAGTGTGTTGTATTCATGTCAAGTATGAATATCTTAATGTTGTGTTATTGTGGAAGTGTAAGTATTGTTCGTGAAATCTTTTATAGGATTTGATAAAAAGGATGAGTGCTCTCATCATCATACATATTTAGAAGACAAATTGTGTTTGAAATATGAACTTATGCTTAATAAATCTTTGTTGTAGGACCTTCACGTATTGGCAGGTGAACTATCAAAAGATTGATGTCTTATCCCAAGTGCAGGAGTGTCGAAGTAATAAATAATCCGGTAAGACCGGAGTCGAACCAAAAAGAGATGAACTATATAAAATTATAAACAACAAATGAAAAGGAGTTGAAGAGAACTTTTGAGATGTGATATTGATGTGAGTATTAATTAAAGATAAAAGCAATTGTCAAAGTTAGAGGATCCACTAATAGTATTAGAAATAAGTATCGTATAAACTCTTTTTATTAATCAACTGAAAACCACACACAAAGGAGGTTCCAATCGGATGATTTATCTTTAATAGTTCATTATAAATTTTTAACATGATCATATTAATTATCTTATTTTAGTAACACCATACTTTTAAATATTGTCAGGAATTCATGATGTTAACTTATATTAACAACAAATCAAGTTCCTTTCATAGCACAAATGTCGGTTATACCATACAGTAGGCTATGAAAGTGCCAAGTATTTGTTATACCAAAGGTTGTACAACACAAATCTAGATTAATCATTTAACAAGCAAGGTATTAAGAATTAGTAAGATAAAAATGATAAGACATGTTAATAGCAAACTTTCTTGGATATAAACATTGAAGTCCATGTTGAGTTTATATTATACATATTATAACACTATTAGTGAAACCTTTACACCTTGACATAATAAACTTAGTTAAACATTGTGAATAAGAGAAACATAAATAAACTAGATAAGAACATAGTTATGATGAAAAGCATAATCAAGAAATTAATGAAAGCAAAACTTAAACCTTCCAAAAATACAAAGAAAGAAAGCAAGAATATGATCTTGATCTGAAAATCAAGATGTCTAAATGTATGGCAAATGCCTCCTTTTATAGGCTAAAATTCAGAACTACTGATTTGATGACTAATTATTGAGTGGGTGGCCATCTCTTGACTTGGTGACAACCATTATCTTCTTGTCTGAACAAAAAGTCATTGCTAAAGTCAGAATTTAAACAAATAATCTCATGAAAGTTCTGGGAATTTATCTCCGCTTTCCAAGAAAACAAAAATGAGCTCATTTGAACTTCTAGAACTCGAGATATTGGCTGAACACTGAACAGTGTCTGGGCTGCAAGACAGATTCCGACTTCTCTTTTGTTGCTACAATTTGAATTTAAAAACGGCCATTTTGAATCTCGGACTCTCATGAAAGTTTTAGGCCTATGTCTTAGCTTTCCATCCATATAAACCAAACTTAAATCCATGTTCTATAGCTCCAGTTATAATCCAATAACCGAATAATGTTCCAGTTTGAATTGAACCAGCATCTCTTCTTTAAGCTTGACCCTCTCTTTTTCTTTTCACTTTCAATAGTTAAACACATCAATCAACCTTTAAATTGTGAGATATGTCTACATTCAAAATGAGCATTTACCATAAATTAAAGATATCTTATGTTATCAGACTTGTTATTATAAAACATGCTTAAATTAGGAAATTTAATGATACTTTAAGTGCAATAAGATGATATAAAACCTTGATAAAAATGCACTTTTAAGTAATAATCAGCAGGATAAGTAGTTAGGTTGTAGTCAAACTTCAGGATTCAGAACTTTTGTTGTACATGTAAGTAGTTTTGTAAACTAGACTAAAAGCTCTCATCTATTATCTCTCCTTCTCTAATGACATTGTTCTATCTATATTTGGATTTATGCATGGAATTCTTAAGTAAAATATTATTATGCAAGTTGACATATATCTTCACATAATTTCTCATGGTGTGTATAGATCAAATACTCATGTTTTATACTAGACATTAAATAAATTCAAATAAAATAAAATGCATATATAAGTAGTAAGGTGATCTAAATAGAGACCCGATAAGATGGCATATCATGTGTATGAATGAAAGAAAAATTTAAGACATGTGCTTAGATTTTTCCTTCTCTTTTTATGTAATTCAAGTTAATATGTATATGAGAGATTGGGTATATTTCTCTCTTAGCATTTGTTTATAGTTATGTTCTTATGGAATAGACATCATGTAATTATTGAAACAATGAAATATATATATATATATATATATATATATATATAAAAGGTTGGGATTGACTTGTGGTTGAAATGATATGGAATAAAGTCTAGCCAAGGGCTCGCGAGCCTAGCCCTACTTTATTATTTTCTTATTAAGAGGTAGATGATTATTTTTTAAAAGTAAAAAAGTGACAAACAACCTATCGTCTGTCATATTTTAGAAAATAGGTGTCTTTTAGCACTTGAAAAATACACACTAACCGACTAAGCTATGATACACATTTGTTATAAAATGATATATATATATATATATATAAAATAAATCAATTTAATATATATATATATATATATATATTAAATTGATTTATTTTTCATATAAATAGTAAAGTACTATAAAGAGTCCTAGTTCTTTTAGAGTGTTTCGATAATAAAGCAATTCTCAAGTTAAAGTCAATTTCAACAAACTTTTGCAATTTGGCAACCCAATAAAAAAACCTTAATTCACTAAAACTTCCGCGAGAAAAATGGATTCTAATGAACCAAAGAGTTTATTCCTCGTAGAGAAGGCTAAGGTTAAACCTCTCCTTAAAAGAAGATAGTTGGGGCAAACCCAGTTTGGCATGGGCTCAACCAAGCACCAAGCCCAAGTGCCGAGGGGGAAATGCCATAGGGGCGGAGCCAACTTGCCATGGGCTTAGCTAATCATTGAGCCCAAATTACAAGGGGACTTGCACCTGGGCAGACCTAACATGGCATGTGCTTAGCTAATCGTTGAGCCTAAATTCCAAAGGGACTTACCCCTGGACAGACCCAACTTAGCATGGACTCGACCAAGAACTGAGTCCAAGTACCAAAATGACTTGTCTTGGGGCGAACACATATTGGCATGGCTTCGGCCAAATTCTGTACCCAAGTGCCATGGGAGGCCCTTGACATGCACCAGCTAGCAAGGATTCATTTTTATATTTAGAGATGCTCAAAGGACGAGAAGAAATCATAATATATTTTCTGTTGATAAACCATCATGGAAGTTAATGTCAGGTACATTTGTCTCTCATTGACATTAACATCAAAGATATTTATCTCTTATTAATGATAATGGCATGGATATTTATACTCCATTAACTAGCTATGTTAGGGACATTTAATCCCTATTAATGTTATGGTTGAAATATATGCCTTTACCCTCTCATGATAGAGAGGATTATTGGATCTGAAGGATATAAATACCTCTCATGCTATTCAGGTTAAGGGTTCATAATGTCTATTCAAAATAGATAAATTCTTCTAAGTACTAGAATATTTATTACATCAAAACAAGAACAAACACTTTGGTTCTTGAAACTTAATGTTCTTTATTATAGTTATTATTTATTTTTCTCTTAAAAGTTATTGATTTTACCATCGGATGGTCCTCAAATCTCTCAAAATAAGATTTTTTATAGGTACTAGAAGGCACTCATCATTGGATAATTTTTATAAAGGTGGAGAATAGAAACTTTTGAACAATAACCTTTGATTGATTCATAATTCAACCACCAAAATACTTTATTCCCAAACATATTGGATTTGGAGCATCATCATATTCATAGTCTAATTATTTTCCTGACATAAAATCTAAATATTTTAGTCATATATTTTAATAATGAAAATAAATTTTCTCATGGACTCGGTGCAAAAATATGTTTTCATGGTATAAATTAAAATCATCTAGATCCAAGACCATTGTAAGTAGCAGCTCTTCCGAAACATTGTGATGTAGACCTTTTGATTACGTGATCGAGCAACCCCTAACGAAGTAAATAATAACCTGAAAAGTTGAAAATCAAGTTTGATAAAACCTTGACCTAGAGATAACCCTATATATAAGAACCAAAGGTATTGGAAAAAAAAAAAAACTTGGATCCAGATATAACCTTATATCTAAGAACCCTAAGTATGTGAATGATGTCATGAAGTCAGTTAATATTCGATAAGTCAGTGTACGACCTTTGTCCCTGCAAAGAAAGGTTGTTTTTCCACAAACAAACAAAAGGCCTAAACTAGTAATCAACTAAATTAAGTCCAATAATGAATAAACTCCTAAACAATATGTAATAGGCCAGAATAAACCCAAATTAAAAATAATTATTCAAAATTAAATAAATAAATATATAAAATAGAATAATAAAAACAAAATCTTCACGCAGAAATTCCTCCATATAGCCCAAATCTCCAATTTTTACATATTCTTGGCAGATTTTCAGTCTTGACTTCAAATATGTTGTTCTTTCTTGTTTGGATGAATTACTGAGTCTACCATATATGGTTGGAAAACTTGAGATATCTAGTTTTTAGCCTAACTTGAATCAAAACAAATTCCTCATGTAGTTCCAGATATGTCTCAAACAGTACACAAAGATCTAATTTGGCAGATTTAACAAGATTTGTCTAGTAACTTCGACTCTCCAAACTAATATGTTCCCGAACTCTATAGGACCTGAATGTTTACCAAAATATATTTTCATGTGTCTAGTATCTTCCTGTAAAATTTTAACCTATTCCATATATGGTTTGAAAAATATTCTTGATCTTGCAAAACTTATTAGCAAATATTTTTAAGATCAAATTCGGGTCTGACTTGGTTCGTATCACATTGACATTGAACAAAACTAAAATTGAAAGGGATTAAATTTTTTTTTAAAAAAAGAGATATCTTTTTTTTCAATTAATAAAGAGAGAGATATTAGATTATTTTCAATTAGTAAAGTGAGCTATAGAGAAAATGGAGAGTTATTTTCAATTGACTTTTTTTTTTTCCTTCAATTTTTAAACTTGTTTTTAAAAAAATTGAAAAATTATTTAATTGATAATTTTTTTCTGGAAAAGTACTTAGTTTCAACAAGAAGCTCGAGTTATTAGATTTGATCCCTAGACTCTCTAGACTCAAAATTCAGGTGCCTCTAATCTAACCTCGAAGTGTTATGAGCCTAATCTCAACTATACACCTTGGAGCCTTATAGCTGGCCTCGACTTGATCCTTGGTGTTCTGAACTTAACCCTCAAACTCGACCTTACATTCCCTGAACTCCATCGCACCATGGGTGCTACAGACTTGGGTGCGACCCAACTAGATAGCCTATACCCGATCTTAGCCTAAACCTCGAGTGACCTAGGCCCAAATCTCAAGCAACTAGAACCTGACTTCGGCTTGAATCTTAGGTGATCGAGATTCCGCCTTGGCTTGAATATGGTCGCGATCCAAGTCCTAGATCTATCTTCGGGCGCTTCAATCCTAGTTCTAGCACGAATCGTGGACTCCCTGAACCTGGCTCCTAGACTTCCCAGACCCAATTTTGACTTGAATCTCGTGTGACTTGGACTTGGTCCCGACCCCAATCCTCCTGATCGGTATCATAAAATCTCTCAAACCAGGCTCATTCTGACACCCAAGCACTTTAGAACTGATCCGACCAGAATCCTGGGGGCTTCACACTGTAATTTACTCTTATTTTAGGAGTTTTGTTTTTTTTTAAAAAAGAAAAAAAAAAGCTAAAAACGTTTTCCCCGCGCACAAACCTCCCGTCCTTAATTTGTCTTATTTATTCTTCTTCACTTCAAAATAATAACACAGACTTTCCTTTGCTGCTTAATTTAAAAAAAAACAAATCCAAGGAAGGAAGCAGACAGAAATGGAGGCATGGGTTCCTCTCTTTAACATATTCCTTAACTCCCCAACACCAGAAACTGAAGCATCCCTCTGGTTACAACAATCTTCTTCATCATCATCAGCTCCAATCACCACAACCTCTTTTCTCTCTTTACTCGCCGAACCCATTATAAACAACTCATCCACAAACAGGTGGAGTAAAACCCATTTTCCATTTCATGTTATCTCTTGCTTTTTCTACGATTCTCACTTTTTTTTCTCCCTGTTAACAGCATGTGTGACAGGAGGGTCATGTTTCTACAAACACTGCCTTTTCTTGTCCAGTCCAGAATTTTGTCCTTTCTTGGTTTTGAGCATCAAAGGTTTTGCAAGCGGGACTTATCTAAGTTGGCCAGGACTTTGTTGACAGACACCGAGGGGATTGATTTCTGGGTTAAGAGGGCTGCCCGCAATCTGCTTGATAAAGTGTCTGACTCAAATTACCAATGGATTTCTGGTTTAAGCTTAGACTCTGGAGAAGAGAGAGTTGATGAGGAGTTTCGTTCAATCCCAGATTGCCTTAAAGATGCTGATTCAAGTGCAAATGAACTTTTTCTACCTTGGTTGCCTCTGTCGCATGATACATTGAACTCCAGAGAATTGTTTGCTGGTTATGAAAGCCCAGAAGATTTCTTGAGTCAAGTTGGAGAGGGTTCTGGTGATAATTCGAAAGATGTTGTGGAGGAAATGGAGATTGATTTGGTCATGGTTGCTCCTTTAGATGAGGAAATTCAAAACATGGCAGCAAGTTTGAAAGAGAGGATTATGACTTTTGAGTCTAGTTCTAAAACTGTTGAGTTAGCAAATGAAATTCGCAGACTTAGTTTTGAGAGAGAAGCAGATCCTTTTGTGATTTTGGGTATGCTTGAACCGTGGAAAGCTGATGATGAGACTGCTTCAATTCTGGTTTTTCATCTCTCAAATGGAAGAGAAGAAGAAGAAGAGATCGCTTGGCCTAGCAAAGTTTTGTGTTCAATTATGCTTCCAAAGATGTTGGTGCTTGAAGAGCCCGCATCTCGTGTACTGGTGATTTCAATGGTAGAGTACTGCAAGCTTCACCAGAGAGCTGCTGAATGTGCACTATTGCTTCCGCTGATAATGAAAAAGAGTGGCATCAACAACCACATGTGTGATGTGATCACCAGGATCATCAAGGAATCCCTGCACCCAGCTCATGTTTCAGCTTTTTGCCGGAAGCTGCTTTGTGGAGAAGAAGTTGAGAAACGATCCATCATTCTTCCTTGCCACCAATGCCTTGTATCCAGTCAACTGGTTTGGACGGAATCATTGTTTAATCTGTTTCAAAATATCTTAAATCATAACGTTCAGCTAACTCAGGATTCAGTTGATCAACTTGTATTGCTTATTAGGGAGTTGGCCCCAAGTTTCTCCAAATCTCTGAAATTCGGGAATTTTCTGTTGTGTTTCATCACCAGATGTTCTTTATTATTGAAGCCTCATAAACTTTCATTGGTTGAAGCAGTTGCGAAGACCAATACTCTTGTCACTAAATCCATATTATCAAAATTGGCTAGCTTCTAGCTATGTAATGATTTTTTTAAATGCCTTTGTGTTTTTCCGCTTTCGTGCTGTGAGATATGATCAGTCTTAATGCGTACGGTTCCATCAAGAGAGTTGATTTTGCTACCGGACGAGGTATATGTGATAAATTTAGGTCTCGTGTTTGCAGAAAATGAACAGTGAATTGTAAAGTGGATAATTTTTCCGGATCCAATGGTGCTCCTGCTAACTAGACAAGATAAATGAGCATTTCCTTGTATCAAGAAAACAAGTGGTTCAAACTGACAAATAAACACCAGTACTGGGAATTACACGAGGCAGTTTCAGACACCATGATTGCTGTGTCCATTGGCCATTTTCTTCATGGCTTCAAATCTGGGACCCTTATCTGAGAACTTTGTGGTGGCATAAAGCTTCAAGTAATCTTGAAATGTATAATTATGGGGGTACGAGAGTTTGGGAGCTGGAGAGATAATGGCATCACCAGCTGGGTTGTAGAATGTGGCAATGGAGAGTCTGCTCCCATCCTTGCCAGCCATGACACGGTGCAGAGTGCTTTTGTACCTTCCATTACTCAACACTTCCACTTGATCACCTGTGTTGACAAATATAGTATTGTTCTTGGATGGGGGGATCTTTATCCATCCTCCATCGTTTGAGAATTCAAGACCTGGGACATGTTCATCTTGGAGCAAGAGTATGATTCCGCCGGCATCGGTGTGCTCTCGGAGTCCTCTCACAAGCTCTGGCCGAGGACATTCAGGGTATTTTGCCACCTTTGTTCCCACAGAAGGACCTTTAGCTCCTGAAAACGATTCCTTTATGTAATCCTTGTCCAGTCCAAGATTCTCAGACATGAGTTGAGAAAGCTTCTCTGCTAACTGAATCAGTTGGGCGATGTACTCATCCATTACTTTGCTGCACATGACACAGAGACCATGTCCTTATTTCAGAAGAATAATGTCTGTACAAATTGCTAGTTATAATTATATATAATCAAATCCATACCGAAGATTCTCTGAGAGGTTGTGGATTTCATTGATGTTGGATGTTGGGCGATGCCAAATAAAGAAACTGCTTTCCCAGTCTACATCACCTTTATTCATCAAGCCTTTAGCTATCTCCGACTCGTAAAAGCTTTCTTTCAAGTTTTCCTCGTAGTGTGCATTCACCAATTGCTTTACCTTGTCCATCAGCTTCTTCTCGAGTCCATGGTTCTCAACCTGTAAAAATCAAATATGTATTAAGATAGATAGGTGTTATATCAAGTTTTTTTCGAAGAATGAAAAATCCCTGTACCTGAAAGAAGCCCCATTTCTCACAAGCTTGGTGCAGAAGAGCCATAGTTTTGCTTCTGTTCTCGCCCTCGAGTTGGCTCAAATCTATCACAGGAATCTCCATCTTCTTTCTTTCTTTCTTTCTTTCTTTCTTCCTAACCTTAGAATACCGTGAAAAAATAGATGACAAGTCTCATAAATATAGGCTCAGCTCAGAGAAAAGGGTGCGAGCAGCTATAAATTAAATAATTACTATATACATATATATTACAGTGAAGGCAGTCAGAGCAACAGTGTTTACTGATTAATTTGAAGCATGTAATTTCATACACAAACTTGTAAATATATTTTAAAAAAGATTATTATCTTCTCATGATCTAATACATCCACACAAAAAAAAAAATTAATAATTTTTAATTTCAAGGTTCAAATCTATAAAAAGAAGAAGAAGTTGGTATCTCCAAGACTAATCAAATAATCCAGTCGAAGTCTAAATTCAATTCATCGCCACCATGTGATACAGTCAGATATTGACTCTCGGTCACTTGTAGACTACGCATGGCGGTGGCAACTTTTTTTTTCGTGATCAAGAAATCGACATAATTGGTCTATGTGATATTTACTGATATTATTTCATTTTATGATAATATATTAGTCGTATTTGTAAATTGTTTGCCAATAGTATTATTGAATTTAATTGAGAAACACATTTTATATCCAATGATGTCTCACTTCAAAGTATTTTGATCGTAAAGTGAGAGAAGATTTGTATCGCAAGAGCCATGGATCCCCATTTCCTGTATACTTTTTTCTCTTGAATTAACATGTCAGCTAATATATATATATATATATATATATATATATATATTGAGGAAAGTTACTTTGATTAGAATCATTCATTCATTTGTTTTAGCAAATCTGTGGGCAGTGCAAACAACGGAGGCGAAATTATAAGATGCGATCTCATAGGTCTCCAATGGGCCATTTTATCTGTGTGCTGCTGTAGTCGTCGCATGCTGGCCTTTGTCCCCCTCTGCAACTTGTCTAGAGAGAGATAGTGGGGGGGGCCTTCCGAAACTGCCCATTATTGATCTTATTTTTTCCTCTTTTTTTTTTTTTTTTTTTTTTTGAGAGAGGGATTTTCATTACCTAACATCTTGGTTTTCATGCAAACAGACCATGCCACCGCAAGAAAATTGAGCTTTTTTTCAATTTTAGCAAGGTTAATTTTTTTTAAAAAAAAATAATATAATTCATAAAATATTTTAAAAACTAGTACAGGTGAGAGAATCCAAAATGATATTTGTGATTCACGAGTCGCATGGAACTCTCTAAAATTATAAAATGAGTCGCAAAATATTAAATTAAAAACAGAGGAGAGAGAGAAAAGAGCTTGGATGCATATCGAAGCTCTAGTGATAATATCACTGATACCTTTAGAAAAATATCGACAAGACGAATCCAACGACATCAATAAAAGTAACTAACAGAGACTAGAGAAGGTCACACGAACTGCTCAAAGGTGGCAGAGCTAACTTGTATTTAGGGGCATGTACTATGGTCATCGTTGGTGACCTTTTCTAATGTTGTTAGATTCGTCTCATTGAGATTTTTTTATAGTACTTGTAGTGTCATCATTAAAGTTTTGGTGTGTCTCTGAGATTTTTTTTTCTTTCTTTGTATTTTCTCTTTCATCTCCTCATAATTTGTGAAGAAACTTGAGAAAGAGAGAGAGTGTGAGAGAGAAAACGACCTCGAAGGCACATCAAAGTTTTGATGATGGCACTATCAGTACCTTCAAAAAAATCTCAACGAGACAAATCAAACCACACTAGAGAAGGTCACCAACGATGAAATGGGCCACACGAGCCGCCCAAATGCAAGTTAGTCCCACCACCTTTGAGTAGCTCATGAGGCATATTCCAATCTCCATTAGTGATTTTTTTTTTTGTATCATTGAATTTATATCGTTAAGATTTTTTTGATAATATTAATAATGTTATCATCAGAGCTTTATTGTGTATCTAAGGTCTTTTCTTTCTTGCTTTTCTTTTTCTCTCTCCTCAATTTAATTTTTTGTAAATCATTTTATATTTTTAAAGACATGCATGTGGTACATGCGACTCGTGATTCGTAGATGTCAGCTGCGACTCTCTCAACTATACTACTTTTCTAAATATTTTATAGACTATATTATTTGATAATTTTGTTTAACTATGCTAAGGTACCAAAAAAAAACTCAAAAACATATGGGCTTTCTTTAGTTTTTAATTTCAAATAGTCATGTTTATCCACCAAACTAAAAAAATAATATTAGAGTTTTCACACCCAAGCCCTCTACATTATCAAAAAACCTAAAAGACTTTAGGAATCCATTATAGCCCAAAACAAATAACATTATGGATTGAAACAATGTTTTTATTTAATTTTTCCTTTTCAACAAAAAGTAATGGCTTTGCTGGTATAGATAGTGTCTTATTTTCCACATGATATATTGGTCATTATCAAATCGATTATAACAATGTTGTCTTTTCATATTTTTTTAGAATAGTAAAATTATTTAAATATCCTTAAAAGCAAATAATATTAAACTGACATCTGGGTGCTTATTCATCTTTTTCCTTTTTTTTAAGCACAGAAAAATGACATGATTGAAAATTAATAAACTAGTATGTGAGGGGGGTTGTTTTCATATTTTTAAATTTTTTTTGTTATTATTAAGTTGAAAGAGGGGCAATTTCATATTTTGATATATATAAAATACTAAGTTTCAATGTTGCCAAAATATTTCATCACCAAAAGATTTCATCATAAAATATGATTGCTAAAATACAAAACAATTCAAGAAAACTATTCCACATTGTATAATATTGACTTAAGTTTTAATTTCAACCTTGAGCATCCTAGATGGTGACCTTATATATATCTACAACAAGAATAGGTAATGTTTATAAAAACTCAAGTAAAAAAAAAGGGGAATTAAATAAAAAAAATTCAAAATGTCATATCACATGGTACTAAAGTTCCAAAACGCATATTCTTCTAGTAATGCAAAAAGAGCCTTTTACCAATTTCACATCACAATTCCTATTATTTATCACATAAACCATTACACTAAGGAAAGGATAGGATGTCGGCTTGAAAAAGTATGAAAGCTTATATTTTAATTTCAATCATTAAGCACTGAATTCAAAGCATAACTCATTTCAAGTTATACATAACTAGATTAAAAAATTAAGGCAATGGTCTTTGAGCTAAAAATCTTTAATTCATTATAAACACACAAAACTAATGGCATGAAACAAGACATATCAAATTTAAAACTCATACACATCTCTTCAAATATCTTCAATATCTTTGTAAATCTACCCCTTTTCGCATACCCATCATCAATCATGAAGTTAAAAGTAATTACATCCTTTATTTGCCACAATATCTTATTAAAAAATCATTTTGCATCCTTTATTACACCCAAACTCACATGCCTACTAATCATGGTATTCCAAGAAACAAAATTCTTCCCATTCATTTAATTAAACAATTCTTTAGCCTCCATCAACAATCTTACTTCCAACACTGTAATATTAGGGACCTCAAGGACTACCTTATTTGATAAACCTTTTCCACACAATCTAGCAAACTTCTTTGGAATTCCTTCATAAAATTTAAAAAATTAAATCTAACAACATGAAATGTAAAACAATTAATGGTTTGTTTACATTAAACATGAAGCTTCCATTATTTCTCTTACATGGAGAACCCATCATTAATCATCTTTAATATTAACTTCAATTGCTTTCCAAAAGGGCTATATATATGTTGCTAGAAACAAAGTTGTATAGAAAAGTACTTTATAGTTTCTCTATGAATCACTAGCAGTTTTTTTTAAAGAGAAATAATTGATGGTTTCTCTTTTTCATGTATGTATAAATTTGTGATTAAGAAGAGAATCAAACTTTGAACCTATAACTTCCATCCATATAAACATGGCAATGATACATGGTTTTTTTTTGTAAGAACCCTAATCAAGATGTTGCCATACAGAAACAAATCAAATAGACCCAAATCGACAAAGATAGTTTTATGATATATTTACGTTGACACGATCTTATCCCTTTATATAACTCCACCTACATCTCAAAGCTAACATCAATGAAACCATCAAAACTTTTTCTAATATCTTGACTAGAAATTCTTTAGAGAACTAAAGGCATATATATCTAATGGACCCAAATAAAAATCTCACAAAATAATATAAAACCCATGTATAGAAAACTAAAAAGATCCATGATTTAGAGATAAAATAAATGATACCTTTCTTGGCTAGCAATTGTCTCAAATCCCAGCCTTGACAACTTTATCATCAACATGGATACTACGAGAGGAAAATCCAACACCAATAATGGATTTGAATTCAGAATTGAATTACTTTTTATAAATCTTGATAAAAGATTGGATTTTTCAATACTAGAATCACCTTATAAAGAGAGAATCAAAACCCAATTATAGTGAATTCTCCATCTTCAAACCAAACATTTTCCTTTACTTGTGACCACCTCACTTTCTTTTCCCTCCACGCCTTATCCCTCATCACCAATTGAGGATTACTATAGTGTTCATTATATGTAGTAAGCATTGTTCACAAAACTAGAGTAAAGAGCCTTTTAGAAAGCATGGTTGCTATAGGAGAAAACCACACTAGTTAGCTATTATAGTTAAGGACTCTCTTTAAAAAGCAATGGTGTGGATGCTTTTAGAGCATCCATATATTTGCTTGCTATCCTACATTTTTAGCTAAAATAGAATGTATAAATTTTTTCAGAGCATTGTTGCTAGCTAAATACTCATTATTATACCTTTGTGAATCGTACTCACTATATATAATAAGTACTGTTGCAATTTTTATTTAATTGGGATGCAATAGCGGGAAAAATAATGCTTGCAGGAAAGAGAAAAGAGGGTAAAAGACTATCCATCCTTTATTTCTTCACATTTTCAATCAAAATCGCAAGTTTTTTTTATTTGATTTGGTGTTTAGCTAAATTTCCTCCACCATTTCTTCACACATGTAAGGATGCAGAAGCATTCTCTACTTGTGGGTTTATGTTTGTTTTTTCCTTTTTGAATCTTGCTTATAATTTATTGTTTTTAGATATGTGTGTGAAATGAATGGTGTTATGGGTTTTGGTGCTTGGATTTTAATAAGATGCCTATGTAAATTGCTAGATAGGGGAAAACCTTAAAGGATGCTCATTTAGATGTGTTATGTGGGCTAGGTTAGTTTGTGGGTAAGTATTGAAAGTTCTTTTTTTTTTTTGTGCTTAGGTTAATGGGTTTGCATTAGATTGTGTATTTTATTTGCAAGTCTGTATTTTTTTTTGTAAATGATAACTAGGATTCTGTTTTTTTTTTTTCATGTTGGGTTTTTGTTTTAGTGAAATAGATTATTATAGATGAAAGTGATAGCCTCAAATAAAATAAATCAACAATCCACACCACTTACAGTAAAGAGAGAGATGAAGTGCGTGCATTCTTTAGCTTCCAGGAAATTCCAAATTCAAGATGAGGAGGCACCTACTTCTCTTTTATTGATTGGAAAAGCAAGAAATGTTATTTAGGGCAAACAAATATACTTCAACTATTTTTTTCTTTAATAGTCAGAATATTCTCAAACCATATAATGAGTTTTAATCCCTCCTCAATTAGGTCCTAGACAAGCTATATACCTGCACAAAATTAGTCTGAGATCAACAATGAGAAGAGTGATAAATATCAAGGCAAATTGGCAATTAGAATACAAAATCAAAAGAAATGGCAATTTAACATAATAATAAAATTTTTTAATGAAATATCATATTTTTAAATGTCATGGTTCAAAACCACGACATTTAATTAATGTCGCATTTCTGAACATCAGCAATAATTTAATGTCATGGTTCTAAACCGCGACATTAATTAAATTCTAGAAATAATAAATCTAAATCTAAGAAAAAATAGTTCTGATGAGATTTATTATTTAGTTTGTTAATTTATCATTTCATTTAGTTAATAATTCTAGAGAGTTAATTCTTTTCCAATTTTAACAAATGAGGTAGGGTTATATAGAAACTATACCTAACATTTGTTTCTTCTTAAAAATACCTGCAAAGAACCACAATAATCAAACTCAATAAATTTTCACATTTCATAATCACAAATAGCCTCAGGAAAGCAAATAAAAAAACATATATACATGCAAAATAAATCTCATATACTTTAATAATTTAACATTCTAGTAATTAAAATCCCAAATTATATCAATATAACTCATCTATCTTTCTACATCTACATCGTTTATTGGATGATATACGTTCATCAATAGCACAACTAGATCAAACTCCCTGCCCTTGCCTAAGTGACCTTGTAACGCTAGCACATTCATATGCGTTTATACTTATTTTCATTGATCAAGCATGTAAAAAATATGAGTAAATTGTTTTTTTATATATAAGAAAAGTCTTCACAACCTTTCAACAATTTTTTTATTAAAAAACACAGTTTATCACAACTCTTGTTGAAATCATATTCACATAAATTATTTATAAGTTTATCTTTCTCTTAAAATACATATATTCTTTCTGCATAAAACTAAATAACTCGGTGGCCCTAAAAAACTGATATCTTCAAAAGAATTTAACTGTGACATATAAAAAATTAAAAAAAATAATTCATAATAAACATTTGCATCATCCTAGTTATTAATGTTTAATAACTATATGATAAAAATCAATTTCATAAATATTTCTATAAGAACATTGATCTTACATTAATTTCCATCATTATACATATTCATCATTTCTGGTAAGTTTTATTTCCAACATCTTATTCATCACATTGCCATTCTTATATCATGATAACTTTCCTTTTCTTTTTCTTTTTTCTTAATCTAGTTTAACACATTAATATACAATTTATTCCTCACAACTTTAAAATTGATCGAAATCATTCAAACACTTTCATATAGTGTTTCTTTTCACCTTGGATTTATTTCATAACTCTTTCCATTTCATGAATATATTCAGTTTATGTTATTATTTCATATCACATGGAATTTATACCACAATTTATTTCCTCAACACATATAAATCATATGATGTTTTCCTCTCACAACCATCTTTAATCCATATCATAAATCATTGCGTAATTATGTCTAATTCACATCGTAATTTAATTCACAACATATGTAATTCAAGTCGCCCTTTTGTTTCCGTAGCATTTATTATATCTATGATACATTGTACATCAGTCCATACAACACCCTTGTTATATCAAGAAATTTTCTCGATTCGTTATTCATTCCACTTATTTCATGTCCATTTCTATTATTTATAATTTATCACATAAACTTTCATCATTTTTATACTTAAAAGACATGCTCATATTATTTAACTTTATCCGTAGGGATAACTTAATACCCAAACCTTAACCTGTCAGCACAATCAAACTTATGTACACCTTGCTTTATTACATGTTATTGTTGTGGTCAATTGGTCAGCCGAATAACTTATTAATCCCTTAATATGACAACCCCAACCATTTGGAAACCATTATGCATAACTGTCTTTTTAAAATAATTTAATATACACTCTACTAAAATTCCGGTGGAGTTTTTCTCATACTTGAAATATACCAATTTATCGACATCTTCATCAATTTCTTAATCCAATACTACAAACATAATTTACTACTCGACAAAATACTGCGAGGTACCTGATATTTTATTTAATACCAAATACAATCTATTTATACACGATGATTATTTACTATTATCTCTTCTATATATTTGCCCTATCAATTACTAAACAATTAATTTCTTATTTTATCCTTAACTTTACAAATCAATATAGTTAACACAAATTAAGAACATACTAAAGTCTTTTCTAGTCCAAACCGGACATTTGTTCAATTACCAAATTATTGGCTTCTTCAATTGCCCATTAATCAAAGTACTAATCTCATTAACCAAGGAACTAATTTCTATAATAACCCATTAACCAGAGCACTTAGTCTCATTAATCAGGACACTTGTTTCTCCAATTACTCATTAACTAGGGTACCAGTTTCTCCATTTGCCCATTAACCAGGGCACTAGTCTTGTTAACCAGGGCACTAGTTTCTCCAATTACCCATTAACCAGGGCACCGGTTTCTCCATTTACCCATTAACCAAGGCACTAGTCTTGTTAACTAGGGCACTAGTTTCTTTAATTATCCATTAACCAGGGCATCAGTTTCTCTATTTGCCCATTAACCAGGGCACTAGTCCAATTAACCATGGAACTAGTTTCCACACAATATCTATTTATCTGCCGACTATCTCACACATCAGTTATTTTGAAGTCCCTATCACACACGCACGCACACACGCACATTATTATTATTATTATTATTACATGGCGGTCTAACACAAATTACACATGATTTCCACCGTTTTAATCAGTAACAGATCACACATCGAATCCCGCCAATGATCGATAATAATTCTTGCATAGCAATTCTATCGTTGCAATCAAAAGTAATATATACAAGGTTTTTTTGCTGGTATTGTAAATCACATCTCATAATAGACTACCCATTATCGCCTATGCAATTAACTAGAACTTTTCAATTTTCTTAATAATAATATCACACCAATGTTCATATTTACAATGGCATTATAAGAAAAATTACAATAACTTAACATTCATAAAATTTTCTAAATAGATTAGGTGTCAGACACCTACCTGTAGTTTGGTCACTGAATGCACAACCCTGATGTTGTCCTCCCATAAGCAACTCTCCTGTACCAACAGGAATTACTAA
>Ga0325414_1002241_pt1 | contig 19419 bp, 17 predicted proteins | sample PopdelMetagenome_8_FD_206183 | JGI IMG/M metagenome (GOLD analysis project Ga0325414, IMG submission 206183) | Populus deltoides microbial communities from Bellville, Georgia, United States - Leaf-PdKOR-R3 | ecosystem: Host-associated > Plants > Phyllosphere > Phylloplane/Leaf | place: USA... | reverse complement strand
GTTGACCGAGCCTACCAAGGGGGAACTGGGCAAGGAGGATCAAGAAAAAATGAAGGCAGATCATGATCAAGTTGTTTCGGATGTATCTCAACTTTTTTGAAAGAAAAACGCAGCTTTGGTCCGTTTTATTAGTTAATTAATAGCATGTTTGAGATTGCTATATAGATTATTTTTAAAAATATATATTTTTAAAAAATACATTAAACTAATATATTTTTTATTTTTTAAAATTTATTTTTTATATCAACATATAAAAAACTAAAACAAAAAAAATTAATTTTTTTTAAAACCAGGTTAGATTACAAAAACAAATACCAAAAATAAATACAACCTAGCTAATTAAAGCTATGAGTAGGCTCTGCTTCCATCTTATGTACTTGCCACTGAAATGAGGATCTATTGCTGCTTTTTCTTCTTCTTTTTTTTTGTTTATATGGAGTATAATGCCTTTAAGCTGACCGACTACTTTGCTCTTGAAATGCTTGATATTATTAAACACCATTCCTAATAGCATCTCCAATGTAAAAAGAACCATTTTGAAAATTTAAAAATTATTGATATATATATAGCTTTTCAATAGTATAAATATAATTTTATTTCTCATGCGCACTTCAATAGAAAAAAAGCTATTTTAACATTTTATTTATATTTTAATATATAATATATATCAATACTTCTTCTAGCTTTTTTTGAGAAAAGTCATTGAGAGAAATTGTGGAGTTGAAATTGTTTTTTTTTCATAGAGAGGATTTTGGCTTTTCATTTGGCCGGCTATCAGGAGAAAAAGCTAAATTGTTTGTTTTTTTTTTCTTTTTTCTTCTGGCTCTGTTTTGGGCTCTCCAATATATGCCCTAAGCTTCATTGAGCATACGGTACGTGATGATGAAAAACTGAAACGCAGTTAGAACGCACTCACAAGCACAGCTGTGTGTATGGTTGGATGGCTTTGTATGTAGGTTTAGGAATTTCAACAGATATGACTTATGAGGTAACATTCACGCTTGCTGTTGCAAAATTTGCCAAAGTGACAAGTCCTGTAGGTACTGAGCATGAGAGATAGTGCAATAAGGAAGCTAAAATGTACTTGAAATCCCACAGAAAATGTTCAATCTCCTCCCGCTTTGGGTCTACGTGGTTAATTGCAGATGATTGGGCTATGCCTGAAGATATCACGGGGGTGAAATGTTTCCTCTCAGGATATTGGCAAAAACTTTAGATTCGACATTTTTGGACATGATACCAAAATTCAGTGATCAGTCCAATGATATGTATGCTCGTGTAGTAATATCTGACCATTTGCGTCCTTGAAAACAAAAATTGACCTCTCACAGTTTTGGAAATCAAATCCCCGTCTAAAGACACTGGGTTCTAGCAGCTTGTGAAAGGGGTGAGATTGAGACGCGTGAGATGGATCTAGGTTCAAAGAACTTTGCACGAAAAGGAATAATAATTTTGGAAAGTTTATTCCAACATGATGTGCTGAAAATTCCTTCTAAAGTTGGTTCTAAATGTGCCTATCTTAGGGCATCACGAGCCGCTCAAAGTTGCTCTTTTTTTGCCCTTGTCTTGTATCGATTTTCTCACAGGTCTTTTCAACTTTTCTTTCAAAGGAGGAGAGCCGAAAGTGTGAAAATGAGCTAATAGGTAACGATCATAAACGTATACTTTTGTTCTTGTAGCGCCTTGCTTGAACAACGTTACTACCCAGTGCCATTTGCTCTCCTGCGAGGTTGGATTTTGGGAACTTCTTAGTTTGATTTATGGATACACATGCTCTTGTTGGGAATCCAAATCAGGGCTGTAAATTTATTATCTCATAAGCATCACCAAGTCTAGGATCTCTCCAATATTAGAGTTCAAGATAATGTATACCCTAAAGCCATTTTCTGCCATACTTACCAGTTCAATGTTTTCCTTGCTGATGACCATGGTTTCTCTACGTTTTTTCTTAAATTTATTGGATCAATAATCACAAGCTAAGCCTCACTTTGTTATTGCTGTCTGATGTATGCAAGCAAAGGGTTGCTGCAGTGGTAGCTGCATGATTTTTTGTCTTGGCATTAATTGTTGGCTCCACTATGCTTTTTGTAATGCTTCTAAAAAATCCCATCATTAACAAGGACGCTACAAAGACAGATTTGAACTGTGATCTTCACCTTAACAAGATAAGATCCTGCTTTAGTGACCGATTAAGACACCCCCTAACAAATTCTTAAGATAGGAAAATCTTAAATACTGTTAGATTCTCTCGTTTAATTACTGATTGAAGACAAAATGAGTAAAGAAACTTGTTTTTAGACTTAAACAGTGTAATTGCCTGATTGGTGCTTGCGGGTCTCTCTCTTCATGGGACCAAGATCATTCAACAAAAAAGCTCAGGGCCTATTTGCTTTCAGACCATGTGGCTCCGTATGAGCTTCTATACACCTGAACTACTTTCAACTTTTCTCATGGCTGGATATGGTACTAATCACATTCCAAATACGGCCAGTGAGACGAGGGAGGGAAAGAGAGATGAGCAGGTGACGGTTGCTTTCCTCACCTCTCTTTTTATTGGGTGGTATCACGAATTTAGGGAGAAAGTATAGGCTATGGATGCACCACAAAAGGAAAGAAAAAGTATGGCTTGCGTGTGAGGTATCCGAAGCTTTCAAGAGAGCCCACTTCTGAAACAGAATTTATTCTGCGTTGGCCTTTTTACAGAGGGAGCCTTACTGATAATCGAAGACACGCACCTCTTGGCTGCTAATTCGGTCAAAATCGTTTGTGCTGCAATGCCAGGGTTATTGTTTCAGAATTCAGACGGATACGTGTGGTATCATTTACTCGGTTTTCTTTTTTTGTCATAACATAGACAAGAAAACACGATTGTTTTGAACATTTTTATTGAAAAAGAGCAATGATCACAATTTTTGAAAATCACTTCGTTTGACTTTGATAAATCTTGACAACTTGTTGTTTTTTGAAATCTGAAAAACAAAAAACAAACAAGTTTCCTAGTTTCGTTTTCAAATTTAGTTTCTGAAAGTAGAAAATGGAGAATATAGCAAACGTATATAATTATCGAAGCAGAGCCCTTTTCCTTTTTGCCTCAATAAAGGAAATGCATTTATTGCTGGATACAGTTTTGTAAGCTTCTCCAGCACTATCCTATAATCCTAATGTCACTCTTTATTTTTTTTCCCCTTTTCTAATTTCCCCCGTTGAAAAGCTTATTTAGATAATCACGTACAAGGGCATGCTTTAGCCATTCCATAGATGACACGGAAAAGAGCATTCTTTTAGGCAGCGTTTGTTGCGTTTATAACTGTGTTTCGTTAAATTTTAAATTTTTTTTTTACTAAAATTAAGTGCGGTTTGTACTTTTTGGATCGTTTTGATGTGTTGATGTCAAAAATAATTTTTAAAAAATAAAAAAAACATTATTGGCATGTATTTCAATACGAAAAGATATTTAAAAAGCAACCGCAACCACACTGCCAAACACACTCGCATTTTCGGTTTCCCTGGAATGCATCGTCTTGAAGCTAAAAGCTATGAAGGAGCACATGGCAGAGTAGTAGGCCCGTGAGAGATCATGTATATTTGGTACAAAACCTAAGTGGGTGATGGATGATATGTGCTGAGGTAATTGGGGTACAAGATGGGGTTAGAGAGTGTCAACTATTTTGGATGCTTTATAATGTTTCCTTTTTAATTTTGATGATCCAGAGTCATGTGAAATGGAACATGTCGTTTGCTTGGAAGGAATAATGGTGCCCTCTCTCTTCTTCCAAGAGGTAAACAGAGCAATTATTTCCTACTCATTTGTGGGATGTCCATAGTGCATATCTTCATTTAGTTTATCACTCAACTCCTCTTTATAACCCCACCCGCTTTGACTCCTCTTTTGACCCCATGCCCTCGGCTGCCATTGCCGACTTCCTTTGGTATTGATCGGTAAGTTTAGCCATGTCGAAGGGGGTTGGTTAAATACTTACATTCAAGGTGGTGGAGCCTACGCGAAGCAGGGATTGAGTTGATTGAAAAGACATCAAATCTCTGCCAAAATTTGAAAGTAAAAAAAGAGAAGAGGATCCATTAAATGGGATTTTAATTGGTTGCTGAGAGCGTAGGGAAGGACAGCATATACAATGTGCATTTGCTCCTTAATAATTCACTCCTAGTGTTCATCCAAGGGCAAATCCACTGGCATTGGTCCTACTGCACCCTTGCTCTCCTATAATTTTATGTTTTTTTTTAGCGTGCACTGTCCCAGTTACAAGAGAGATAGCGTACTTTTCTAAGTAGGCAATGTGGGACCCTTACTTCCTAATCTGAATCCTACCTCACAGGAACATCTCAGTAGTTGGAATGTAATTTTCAGGAATTTTAAAGGTGGTGCATGGAACTAGCATCCAACTATTTTTTCTTCGTAACAGTATCCAACTTTCTTTCAGAGAGATTGTTGGTCTTAAATTCTTTATCAATCACCAGATTCACCACCAAATAAAGTTACAAAGTTCCTGCCTAATATCTTAGCAGAATATATATCTTTTTTTTTTTCGGTGGCTTATATACAGATACTCTTCTCCACCTTCATAGATGCTCATATTTCTCTCAAGTTCCTCCAATTGGCTATAAATATTGACCAAAAAAGAAAGAAACAGCCACGCTTTAGCTACCATTTTGTGTTGCAGAGATCTAAAGTCAACCTGTGTAAGGAGGCTATTAATTAAGAGCCAGAAACAAGAGTTGCCCCAGTTGAGTTGAGAGACATTTATGGTAAGTCTGTCAAATGCTGCTTGCTTCTGACCCTGGGAAATCATGCATATCCACTAGCCAAGAGCCATGACAGATGGGAACTAGGATTTAATTTGAAGTTATCGTCTCTATCATGACCTAACTTGCATTTGAAGTTAATGTCTATAGCAACTCCTAACCATTTAATTAATTAATTAATTGAAACCCTTATGTCGGATCATTAACATTCAATAAGGATATACTCCTTCCATTCAATGATGATGATCATGAAATATGTTTGAACATCAAGTCAACAGCCATTATTGGGTCTGAAATGCACGTGCATCCATCTAAGCTAGGCCTATCCATCATAACATGTAAGTATTTTGTATGTAACGGGACCCCAACTTCAATTTTGTGTTTGATAACGTGGTGTAATTATTATTATTATTGCAAAAACACATTTTATCCATTATTTTTCAATGGTTTTTATACAAAGATATATACAAAACATAAATTTGATATATTTATATATATTTAAAAAATCTAAATGTATTTTAAAAAACAATTTAAAGTGCAACCTTTGACCACGGAAAAGCATCACCCTCTGTTCTTTATCAGATGGCAGTGAATGCACAAGGGATACTAGTTCTGTGGGACGCTACCACTAGTATCTAAATACATTAATTTGTAGGGGAAAACAGAGGGGGGCAGCTTTTGCTTTTTAAAAAGTTGGCTGCTTTTGGGATAATTTATAGGGACCGTGGAGACAAAGTGATTGTATTAGAATCAATAAAGCAAAACCCAACTGGGGTAGTAGGGTAATTCGAAGTAAAAAAAAATGAAAGGAAAGAAAAGCAAATGTGAGGAATAATTCACGCAACAAAGATCTCGCGAGGGGCAAATCACTACATCACAAATCTCTAAGTTCAATCCCCTCGAGACTGTAATTTTTTCTCTTATAATAATTAAAGCAAAGGTAAGAGAAGAGGAGTGGGATTTTGATACCTTAATATTTTAAGAAAATGGCCAAGTACTTGAGGGAATGTTGGATTCCCACAGGTCACACAGTAGAAGCTTAGCAAACCAAAGCAAATCCCAACACTTTGTCCACTTTCATTGTCACTTATCACTAATATGTTCTAATTATAAGATGTTACGATGCTTAACAGTTAACACTTCACTTGCTTTTTCCACAATTTTTATAAAACAGAAGAGAGAAATTAATTATCAATGATATTATCTAGACATGGTTAGCGCAGCTTGTTGCCTTTATATTCTTTTCTTATACTTTGCTGAACCAGTGGCAGGCATGTTACTCCTCTTTTACTTTTAGAGTCTTAGTCTTACCAAAACCTCTGGTTTTCTTGACTCTTTGTCTCTCAGAGACAAGGTGTGAGATAGTGCAATTATAGGACAGCATGAGCAGTTGTAGTACTAGTGCCTGGTTCGTATGCAATACCAAGACAAAACAAAGACTACTTCAACACTGTTTTTGTTGAATCTAACAGCCAGCCCTTTAATAGCCTCCCAGAAGCTGGTTTTGGTAATTAGCAACCTTTGATTCAATGGTAGCAAGGAAGAAGAATGCTCTTTTCTGTTGTGTGGGTTTGTTAATCTGCTTATGGAATACTGCGTATGGAGAGCTAACAGCTACAGGTGTTAACTTTGAAGGTAACAGGAGTTTTGCTAAGAGCTTGAAGTAATGGAGAATTAAACATGTCTTTTAAATTTTTTTGAAAAGTTAAGAGCTTGAAGTAATCTCTACCTTTTCTTTTATGTTATTTTTCTCCTCTCAGTGGAGGCTTTGATGGGCATTAAAGCTTCATTGCACGATCCTCATGATGTTCTTAAATGGGATGAACATTCTGTGGATCCATGCAGCTGGATCATGGTTACTTGTTCTACTGATGGTTTTGTCACTACACTGTAAGTAATACTAAATTAATGACTAACCAAGACACTCAGAGAAGCTGAATACACAAGCAAATAATTTGAAAGCAAGCACCCCATTTAATGAGAGTTAAAGTATGAAAAATCATTTGTAGTTAAAAAGTGGTTTTGTTGCAGAGGAGCTCCAAGCCAAAGTTTATCTGGCACTCTTTCACCATCCATTGGAAACTTGACAAATCTCCAGTCTCTGTTAGTATTCAGTTAATATTCAGGAAGTGTGATTTTATACTTTCATTTTTTTTGTTTAAAAACTTTGACAATATGGTGTTTTGCAGGCTTCTACAGGATAACAATATTTCAGGACATATACCCGCTGAGCTTGGCAAGCTCCCAAAGCTTAAAACAATTGATCTTTCCAGTAACAACTTCAGTGGTCAAATTCCTAGTAATCTCTCTAATCTTAATAGCCTCCATTACCTGTAAGTAAAAAGTGTACATAGACACCAATATTTATTTCTGTTCTTTCATAACAATTTTAAAATCAGGCGGTGATTATTTTTAAAAGTTTCTTAAGAGTCTGATTCTGACAAAGTGGAATTTGGATCAGGAGACTGAACAATAACAGTCTTAATGGAGCAATTCCTGCCTCTTTGGCTAACATGACTCAACTTACCTTTCTGTAATTCTCTTCAGACCCTTATCCTTGTGCTATTGTTATCTATAATTTTATCTTATTAAAATCCATATGATTTGCGTGGATTTTGTTCAATGTTTCAGGGACTTGTCTTACAATAATTTGAATACTCCTGTACCACCTGTTCATGCTAAAACATTCAAGTACGTCAATCCTAAAACCTATTTGTCCTGCTATATTTCATTTTTCCCTCATGAAAACAGAAAAAAAAAACTATAATCTCTTTTCCATAAATTAATTAGTTGATGTTGCTTTTTTTATTGACATAGCATTGTAGGAAATACTCTGATATGCGGAACTGAGCAAGGCTGTGCTGGAACCACACCAGTTCCTCAATCTTTGGCTGTGCATAATTCACAAAGTAATTGTCTTTCCCGCCTGTTGCAAAGTTACCTACTTAATTCCAAGTTTGAATTTATTCCGTTCTAAAAGTTGGTGTTGTGCTTCCCTTTTGCTTTTTTTTTTTTTTGCAATTATTTTGCTTTTGACTTTAATTTGAAGCTCGTGATTTTTTTATCCTTTGTAGGCTATAAAATACTTTTGAGATTGTGTTACTTTCATTTTGTGTTTCGAATTAAAAATCTTAATTTCTATATTATTCTCTGTAAATTATCTCATCTTTAAATCATTCTCAAAAGTCTTTCTTTGTTTCTTAAGATTCTCAGCCTTCTGGAAATAGCAAGAGCCACAAAATTGCCCTGGCCTTTGGTTCAAGCCTAGGCTGCATCTGCCTGTTGGTTCTTGGATTTGGCTTCATTCTTTGGTGGAGACAAAGACACAACCAGCAAATATTCTTTGATATTAATGGTTAGTAAGGCATAAATTGACTTGAAAATTATAAAGCATTAGCAAAATTAAGCGGTTGTTAGCAACAGATACGTGTTTTTTAACATTTTTCTCTTTCCAAAAATACCAGAACAGCATCATGAAGAACTCAACCTAGGAAACTTGAGGAGGTTTCAATTCAAAGAACTTCAGATTGCAACAAGCAACTTCAGCAGCAAGAACTTGATAGGAAAAGGTGGTTTTGGGAATGTCTACAAAGGGCATCTCCAAGATGGAACTGTTGTAGCAGTGAAAAGGCTTAAAGATGGAAATGCCACAGGCGGTGAGATCCAATTCCAGACTGAAGTTGAGATGATCAGCCTAGCAGTGCATCGAAATCTCCTTCGTCTCTATGGATTATGCATGACAACAACTGAAAGGCTATTGGTTTATCCTTACATGTCCAATGGGAGCGTTGCTACTCGTCTTAAGGGTAATGCATCCATCAAGATAGCCCTACAACTTGTGAGTCACCGAAATATAATTGACCATTCTTTAATCATGATGTAAACATTGTGCCTATCATTTATCTTGCAGCGAAACCTGTCCTGGATTGGGGTACAAGGAAAAGAGTTGCCTTAGGAGCAGGAAGAGGTTTATTATACTTGCACGAGCAATGTGATCCCAAGATAATTCACAGGGATGTGAAGGCTGCAAATATATTACTTGATGATTATTGTGAGGCTGTTGTAGGAGACTTTGGGTTGGCAAAGCTGTTGGATCACCAGGACTCGCATGTGACAACAGCTGTGAGGGGCACTGTGGGGCACATAGCCCCTGAGTATCTATCAACAGGCCAGTCGTCTGAGAAAACAGATGTTTTTGGATTTGGAATACTTTTGCTAGAATTGATATCTGGCTTAAGAGCTCTGGAATTTGGGAAGTCAACAAACCAGAAAGGAGCATTGCTTGACTGGGTAAGCTAAACAAACACGCTTTACTTTTTAGATACAGTTCGGACAAATCCAAGTCCCATTTCTCAACCATCACTAAAATTATGATCTTAATTACAGGTGAAGAAGATTCATCAGGAAAAGAAGCTCGAGTTGTTAGTTGACAAGGATCTGAAAAACAACTACGATCCAATTGAGCTTGATGAAACAGTTCAAGTAGCTCTATTATGTACCCAAAACCTTCCAAGTCATAGACCTAAAATGTCAGAAGTGGTTCGGATGTTAGAAGGAGATGGGCTTGCCGAAAAATGGGAAGCTTCTCAGAGAGCTGAAGCAACTAGAACGAGAACCATCGAGTTCTCCTCTTCGGAAAGATATTCTGACCTGACTGATGATTCATCGTTGCTTGTCCAAGCAATGGAGCTCTCTGGACCCAGGTGACATGATTTTCAAACAGATAGCGTTTACGAACTTTCAAAAGGATGCGATACAGTGTGTGAAAACAAGCTTCGTGTATATTTACCACGTATTGGAGCTCTCAAGCTGTGTTAAAATTTCTGACTGTACAGAACCGTGATCTGTAAAAATGACATGGTTGAGGGTTTTATGTTTTTTTTGTCTTGCTGGTCGAGTGAAGATTTTTTTGGCTGTGTTTTGCTGGGGTTCAATTAAATGATAACCTTCGAATAAAGTTTGTTCCTCCTGAACTAAAATATTACCCTTCGAGCTCAGAAGAGAGATTTATCCAGGTCAGTACATGAGAATTATGATTGCTTCTGAAAGTTAATAGTTTACGGGGATGAAATTCATGGTCCGACGGGTGGCTAGAAAGACAGTTAGGGTGATCTTTCATGAAACGGTTGCGGGGCCAGCCCCCACTTCAGCTACAGGAAATTTCTTGGCATCAAAATTCAAAGATGAGCACTTCCAATGATGGACATAGGCAATTGAATTGAATTATAAGAACTCAAGTGATGTAGAGGATCAGAGAATAAACAAAGTTTCTGAATGGTACATAACATGTGAGGAGGGTACCAATACCATTACCATGCAAAGCATATTCCTGAAACATTTATAAGAAATCCCAAAAAACAGAAGTCAGTTTTTATCAAGTACTTCATAAAAAGAAAAGATAAGGACATGAATCTCTATCATTCTTCACTCTTCTTTGAGCTCGAGAAATCAAAGTTTATTATGCAGCACCCATGAAGGCGCAAGATAAAAGACCCAACAAGATTTTGTGCACCCCGTATTCTTGTACACTTGAATGATGTTATTATTTCACAAATATCCACAAGAAAAGCAGCTTTTCATGGAATACACAGCGTTTCATCGGGTAAATATAATTTCAGCTTCAGCAGAAGCCCTTCGAAACCTGACCAACTGAATCAGCATATTCAATCTCCCATCCATGACATATACACAAGGTGTGATTGACATTGTCTCAAGCACTGGGGAATTCGCAAGCAAAAATTTCATAAATTCCATTTCATGTGGCACACCAGACATATCTGTCATCTTTACAACTTTAAGTTGTTTAAATGTGCAATCTTTAGGGCACTCTTTCGCCCAAAATTCCAAATTCGGTGCTTCTACAGAAGCCACAGCGGTTGATGAGCCCTACATAAAAACCATAGATGAAAAAACAAAACGTTTGCATCAGTCTTGAGTGAATTAATGTAAAATGCAATGCGCAAGTATATTATAATTTCACCAAAAATCACAAAAGAAGATCCCAACGTGTGCAACAAAACTTACCGAGATCCGAAGTTCCTTCAAATTAGGAGAGTTCATGATCAAGCGAAGAACAACACGTATCTCTTTCATATCTTCAAAACTAACTTGATACAATTCAATTATTTTTAGGTGGCTGTATGTAATAGCAAGACTTCCTGGATAATCACCTATGCTCAAATACTAACACCAAAAGAACAGAATCAAATTAAGGAAAAAGGAAAAAAAGGATGACAATAAGAGTTACATAAGGACATAATTTTGCACTTTATAATCTAGATCCCTCATGGTTCATTTACCAAAACATAGGAGAAAAGACAAACTACATTGTAAATTCATGCACCAAATAAGAATATGACACGGTGTTACCTTTGTGAAGTAGATGTGCCCAGCAAGCCTCTCAAGACGAGGTACACCCCCAAGAAACTTGATAAAATTGCACTTTGAACTTTGCTCAAAGCATTCAGCCATTTCGTCATTCATATACATAGCAACAGACATGGCAACTAAAAGTGGGGTATTTTCAAGACAAATATCAGTAAATTCACCTTCCAAGCACAGGTACTTGAGATTTGGAGCACAGATATTAAGAGCTAAGCTATCAAAATAAGACAATGCAAGACTTTCCAGAAGTGGGCAACCGGAAATCAGACTTTCAATTGCCTCAGGAGCAACCAAAACTTGATGAAGACTAAGGCTCCTCAAACACAAGAATCCTTTAAAAGTAGGAGGTGGATCAAATTCACATCGGAAAAGCTCCAAACAGGTCAACTTTTTACAATTGAAAAGACATGATGGCACCCTAAACCACTCGCCTTCTCCTAATTCAAGCACCAACTCTTTAATATCACTCCTTGAGAGGAAAAGTATCCACTGATCAATATCCGGGCAGCATTGCAAATATGAAGTAGAGAGCTGGAACTTGTGAATAGGTCCTTGGTGAAGAAAGAGTGCCCGAGTGATGAAGTTGACCATGCAGTTCTCAACCACTGGTCTATCACTGCACATCCTGATACATTTGTCATCGAAAACAAGGTAAGTAAGTGTAGTCCATCGATACCTCCATTTACTTGACAAGATGCTTGTTCTCACAGCATCTCTTATTGGTAATCGAGTGAGGATGCTTTCCAGAATGCTCTGAGGCAGATCACTTATCAGATCCGGATCCTCAACATCTCCCATTTGCACCTATCAGCTTAAAGAACAAACAAAACAATGCAAGCCCAACTCTTATAATCAAACGGATGTAACAACCAAACATTAAAAAAATAAAAGAAAGTTAAAGAAAGTCATGATCTTTCCCTCAAATTGGATAAAAACTAAAAAGAAATGGCACCGATTCAAGATAGAAACTTTCGTCATTTGGGACTCCACAAAAATGAAACCCACCACTAACTGAGCCTATAAATGGACTGGTAATTGACGTGATTAAAAAAAAAAAACAATTTCCCTTCTGTTTCCTTCGCAACCAAACACAAAAGGGCAAACGGAAAAAGAACAAATTCTCAAGAAAAAAGGAAACCAAATTTGACAACTGGGTCAGGCAACGAACCACAATCAATCTTATCATCAGCAATCTATTTCAATTATAAAATTGAGCAAATTAGACCAATGAGTGTCAATTATGATGATTGAAAAAAGATTTAGCAAAAACAAACTCGTGACAGAAGAGATCCAAAATGATTCATGCAACAAAGGTTAGAGAGAGCACAAAACTCAGAGTCAGTGCAGAAGGATAAGAAGATGAGGTTAAAGGGGGGTAAAAAGTAAGAGTAAAGATTTACTTACATAAATAAGAACTATAAGAGTGCTGAAGTGGTAGTTGAGACTTCGAGTTCGAGGGAAGAATGGCTGTCTTTCCTTGTGTTGTTGTTTTGGTTCCGGTGAGTGGTCGTGCCATTTCTTACGCTTTATTTTTAGTAAATTATTCTTTAATCCCTCTATTTTAAAACGAGTATATTAACTAGTCCTTCACGTTAATTAACTTATAGGTTAATCCTCGTTAACCGTTGTCTTGTTAACATGTCTAAAATTATACTTTTGGGGAAATGACAATGGTGAAGGAGCGCTATCCTACTTGTAGGGAAATGACAGAGGCTAGCAATTGAAGCCCTGAAATTATATTTTCAAAACAATTAAGGACTAAGTCACAATATCGTTTAGGATGCAAGGACTAGAAAACAATCACTTTACTTTTGGAGGGACGCACCGCACGTAGAGTGTGTTATTAATGATTCGAACACGGCTGGAACTAATTTCTTAAAAATTTGAAAAAAAAGTTTTAATTTTTTTTTATATTGTTTTGATGTTAATAATAATAATAATAATATATTATTTTAATATATTTTTAAGTAAAAATTATTTTAAATTTTAACTGCTTATCATTATTCCAAATACTTTTCTGGATGTCGTGATCAGAAACGACATGTCATTGATGGTTGAGATAAGTGAAGTGTCGTCTCCTTTATGCGTATGATAGACATGTGGCTTACCTAAAGAAAGTCAGGTTAACCAGACATGAAGAGGAAGTTTTAGTTATTGGTGTTAATGGACTAGAACTTTAACGTTAACGTATATTCATGGAGACTTTATTTTCGTAGAAGAAAAAAGATTGTTCGGAGATAATTGGCTGAAAGTATCATTGAACAGAGGCTGGTTAAGGTTTCCCAATTCAGGTCTCCATTGGCTTGAAAACCAACTCAATGGTCACAGCATTTCGCAATGGTAACACACACAAATGGGTATATTTTGTGCTAGACGGGTTGGAAGATGACGGACCTGAAGGAAGTTCTTTAATCACAAAAGAAGAATTCTGTAGAAGAAGCCAGATTACATCCAACATTATGCAATCATCAACATAAAAATAATAAATGAGCAAGACATTGCTCTTTGGCCTGTCGCGATATCATCTTCATAGTAAATACTTCGACAACGCACAATAGTTGAGAAAAGAACAGCATGATATCTGGCAGCTAGATAAGACAACATAGCAAAATACTGCCTTCATAAGACGAGTAAAAGATCATTATCTTCAGCTAAGGATCACAGTTTACGACTTCTGCCTCTGATACGTGCACGTTGAGATTGAATCACCTCTTTCAAAATCTCAGGTGCTCGTCTGTCATTTGTTCTCAGAGATGAACTGGTAGTGCTTTGGCTAATAAAAACTCGATGAAGTCTAATTCAGGCGTTGTGCCACTGATACAACGAATGTCAACTTCTGTAAGTTGTTGAAGAGAAATACCAGTCATTGTCTAATAAAAACTCGATGAAGTCTAATTCGATGAACTGGTAGTGCTTTGACTACAGAAATCGAATTTTAGTCTCCAGTCATTGTCTTGTAACAAATTTAGCTACATGACATCGCCTTCAAATCTTGAATGAGTCCTTTCCAGATGTAAAGCAACATGGAAGCATCTCTTACAAATTTATCATACAATATATTCGAGTTACCCCCATTAAGAATGAGTGGTTCACAATCGCACTCTGCAAGTAACCAACAACTTAGAAACATCAATTCTGAAGACTACGTAGATGCAGGGGCATCACATATATTTTAAAAATAGGATAGTGCTAAACCACATCCTCACTGAAATCTTCGCAAATGATTTCTGCTTCTGGCGATGCGCGTTTAAATCGAATTATCTCCTTTAAAATCTTGAGCTGTTCACCGGCAACCATTTTGGAGGGAGGCTGAATATGCATCACCTTGAGTGCAGATGATTTGGCTGACAAAAGCCTAACAAACTCCATTTCGGGCAAGGTGCCAATGAAGCGTTGTAATTTTACTTCCTGGAGTTGATTCAAGGAAAAATCCAAGAAGCCATCCCGCTCCGAAAGTTGAAGGAAAGGATTAGCGCTAACATTGCGGCTGCAGAACACCTATAAAGAAGAAAAAGGATTAAGAAACAAACTCAATTAAAGCCTTCCAAACGTAAACCAAACAGATAAATGTTTTGTAAGCATAAGCATAAAATAGCTCAGATCTATATGCCCAGCCGTAATCAGAAGTTTTTGCAGGTTAGGAGAGCTTCTAATCAAGCAAAGCGCACATGAGACCTCCTCCACCTCTGCATAACACAAATCGTTTATCTCTAGAAACTTTAGATTGGTTAAAGAAGCTTGAAGCATCACTGATGAATCAGGAACAGCAAGGTCCTTGCAAGAACCACCAAAATAAAGAGTTAACAAAAATTCCCTGCTAAAGAAATACATAAAATAAAGGGCATAAACCTATGTTACCTCCAAAAAGTAATAATCGACACTCAGGTACTCTAGAGCAGGCAAAGAACTAAAAACCTCAATCAAACTCGAGTGATTCCTTGTCTCGTTGTCTAGTTCTGCACCCGGTGTCTGATAAACTGAAAGTTCTGCTAGCCGAGGAGCATTTTTGAAATAGATACATTCGTAAACGCCATTGTAGTGTAGCAATTTCAGATTGGGAGCATTGATTTCGAGGCAGGAAATTTCCACACGGCGATTCAACACCAGTTTTTCAAGTAGCGGACAATTGGTGAAAAAATCTTTCAAGAAATCAGCATCAAAGTGGACTTCACGAAACTCAAGACTAATGAGCTTGCTAAACCCTTTAAATGATGGTGGAGGTTTGAATATACATGAACGTAGTTTCAGGTATCTTAGTTTCAAGCATGAGAAAAGGTATGAAGGCAACTTATGGCGGCGATGATCTTCGCTTGAGATCTGAAGATTGAAATCACGGATATCTTTCTTAGACAGGAAAAGAATCAAACGATCAATCTCAGGACAACTTTTTAATCCAGAGATGGAAAGGATGAACTTATGTATTGGTCCGAAGTGAAGCAACAGCACTTCATATACTGTCTTCATTAGAAGTTCAGTGCTAGTTGAGCCCTGTATAAGTCCCTGCGAATTTCCAAGGAAAGTATCATCGAAAACAACTTGAGGAACATCAACCCATTTATGCCACCATGTCTTTGACAAGATTGAGGTTCTTGCTGCATCTCGAATTGGCAAGCACATTAAGATATTCTCTATGACATTGCTTGGTAAGTTGCTGATTCTATCAGAAGTTAAAGAACGAACAGACTTGTTTGAACAACAATAGTTACTGTCCTGAAATCGAAGACAACCCCACCAATCAAATAAGTATGAATTTACCAAGAATCTAATTTTCCAAAATAAGAATAGAGTATAAGAACCTAATATTTCATAGAACAAGTATTAAAATCCACAATATAGTATAACAAATTCAACAAACAATGGCACAAATTGAAAAATATACACAAGTTTACTTTTTTGGTTCTACGACCAAGAGGTATCCTCAGGCTAAGCTTTCGCCTCAATTTTTTTATTTTTTCAAAGAAACAAATTACAGTATTATGCAAATTAAAGCAAACCCACGATAGTTTTTCTGTCATCAATTCCAGGAAACAAAGAGAAACTAAATTAAGATTGGTAAAAGGCATGAATAAAATGGGGGAAAAGAGGGTGCCATACCTCAGTCATGCTGATCTAAGAGCGGAAACACTGACTATGTTTCTGTGAGCAAATGTGTACACGTAACACGCATTAAAAAAAAAGTAAACTGAAGGTTAAATTGACGTCAGTATATATATATATATATATTATAAAAAACTCTAAAACATATTGGATTCCTAGCATACATGCACCACGAACCAAGAAATAACTTTCACATGAGCAATTATTAAAAACCGTGAAAACAACTACGGAAGTTCACAATTAATTACCTCTTATTTCAAATAAGAGGTAATTAATTGTGAACTTGCATAGTTTTTTTTCACGAATTTTAATTATTGCTATGCTTTTCCTTTAAGTTACTTATTTTATATATATATATATATATAGACATGATTTTCCTTATTGCACTATGAATATTAAAAAGACAAGGGAAAAATACTGTGCATTTACTGTGAATACAGATTTATTGTACTGTGAACAATACTCTAAATATAAAGTGTTTGCATTGTAAACGATATTGTAGTACCTATGAGAGGCATTATCTTTTTTATTTGTAAGTCAGAAAGAGTTGTTGGGCGTTGCCGCAAGACCCAATAGCGTTGGATCCTGCTGCAACCAGGACCTAATGGTGTTGGATCCTGCTCATGGCAAGACCCAAGATTTTAATTTTTTTTTCTTTTTCATATGGTAAAGAAGAAATAAATAGATGAATTTTTTTTTATTTGAAATTGAGTTGAATTTTCTTATCAAAGCATGTTTTTTTTTTGCCTTTCAAAAATGCTTTTAAAAATAAAAAAAATATATTTTTTCCTTTATTTCAAATTAAAAATTTTTTTTACCTCTTTAATTTTTTTTCAAAATAAAAGCATTCAAAAAATTTATAATTCTAATATTGTCATATTAAAGTTAATGGAGCTCTAAATAAATTTTTTATTTACATAATATACTTTATATATTTGTATTATATAAGACATTTTTTGATAATAAAATCCATCCAAAAACAATTCATAAATACTATAATATAATATTATTTTAGGCCACCGTTGCTGGGTCTTTCTGCCGAGGATGATCCAATGATGCTGGGCTCTGCTGAACCCAATGTTATTGGGTTCTTTTGTGAAGCATTACCCAATGATGCTGGGCCCAAATGAATACCCAACTGCTAGGTCATTCTGTCAAGCATGACCCACCGCTGCTGGGTCCTTCCGACAAACATGTTCCAATGATGCTGGGCCCATATAAATACCCAATTTGTTGGGAATTTCTGCCAAGACCCAGGTTTATTAGGTCTGACTCTGCCACCAAACCCGATAATGGCGGGCTAGGTGCCAGCAGGCCGCAACAATGGTGGACCCTGCTTCCACCACGACCCACTATCCAGCAGCAGTGGGGCTAGAGCTTTGAGTAGGACCTAACAGCAATGGGCCCTGCTGCTTGCCCTGACTGCAGGAGGACCCACTGACCCAATAGTGGTGGGCCAGATCTTCGAGTAGGACCCATTAAATGTGGCCCCTGCTGCCACCAAGTCCAGCACCAACAGTAGGCCCTACTACCAGTCTTGACTACCAACAAGACCCACTACTGCTGGGTATTGCTATCAACAGGATCTAGTAGCGGTGTGCCTAGAGTTGTGAGCAGGACCTACTAATGTTGGGCCCTGCTGCCACCAGAACCCAGTAGCGTTGGTCGGATATGTTTCATTCAAAATCTAGAATGCAATTGGGCCAAAGGAGACCCGATAGATTCCTTTTTGTTTTTGAATTTTCTTTTCTCCTACTATAAACCCCTTTTTTTTCATATTTTTCAATTAATTACTAACTCATTTCGAAGTTCACTATATAAATATTAGAAGCATATTTTATTTTTTCAATGTGAGATTTGAAACCCTTTAGTATATATGTTTTATGTTCACAAGAAAAAAATTATTTTTTTAACGTGAAATAAAAAATCTTTTTTGTTTAAATACTTCAATTTAAAATAATAAGATAATATCTTTCCAATGTGGGATAAAAAAGCTTTTGAGGTAATCTTTAAAACTTAATTGTTTACAACATGTATAACTGATATTCATGTGAATTATTTTTTAATTTTTTCAAATGAAATATTAAAATCTCAAATATTTTTTTCTCAATTTTTCCAGTTTGACCTGAGTCAACTCATATAACATAGGACCCAACCCCTTGGTCGAGTCAACCCCAGGTCGGGTTTGATAACTATTATTGTCATGAAAATAAATTTTTTAATTTATTATATTTTTTGAATTATCAAAATGTATTGAACAAATCAACATAAATATTTTTTTTATAAAAACTAAAAATATTTGGCTCGATACGGAGGGCGGGTTATATAGCTACTATAAAACTTAAGCGGGAGAGATTTTTACCATACACCTGCACATCACGCTGCTCAAAATAAAGTGTAATTACTTTTTTGCACTTTGAAAAAAAAAAAACCATAGCCTTATAGTTGGGATTAGCGGCCATTAGTCATTAAAAAATTTATTGTAGATAATTGTATCTTTTCTGAATTTTTAAGCGACTACATTGTTTTTAGAGATAAAATTTTTAAAGCTTACATCCTTTTGTCTTTTTAGTTATTAAATTATAATAAAATAACAACTTTATTCATCAAAGCAACAATTTCAAAGTTTGTGTGCAGGGCTTCGGCTTTGATGTTGATTTTTTTATTACCAAGTAGAGTGAATATAATTTAATCTTTTAGTAAATATTAAATATTAGTTAAATAGAAAATATTGTTCACTCATGCAATATAGAAGGAAACTCAAGGGAGTTGCCCATGCATTTCAATTGGTGTCTCCTAACTTCAAAAAAAAAATTCAAGTTATTGTACTAGATTATTTGTGATATCATGGTAATTTTATTGAATAAAAATTAAATAAAATTATAAAATTTAATTATCAAATAACTTAATATTAAAATAAAAAATTTTAAAAAATTTAAATCAGCTTGAGTTAATCCACTATCTTTTTTAATCATGGTATAAAATTAGATAACCCATGAAAATGAAAGTGAAAAAAAATGAAAAAGACCATTTTCTGTGTTCAAAATGAAAATCTAGCAGTCCTGCCTACGTCTTCAAATCAGCTAAGCCCATTTTGCCATAAGCGACATGCCTCCTGCGCCGAGTAGAACTGCAACAAATGACCATGCCTGAAGCCTCATACTGTCTTGAAGTTTA
>Ga0325414_1002240_pt1 | contig 19420 bp, 6 predicted proteins | sample PopdelMetagenome_8_FD_206183 | JGI IMG/M metagenome (GOLD analysis project Ga0325414, IMG submission 206183) | Populus deltoides microbial communities from Bellville, Georgia, United States - Leaf-PdKOR-R3 | ecosystem: Host-associated > Plants > Phyllosphere > Phylloplane/Leaf | place: USA... | reverse complement strand
TTTATACTATACTTGTTTGAAATACCATTAGTGGATCCTCTAACCTTGACATTTGTTGTTATCATTGTTTAATCCTTACATTAATCTTCCATCTCAAAGTTCTCATCAACTTCTTCTTCTTCTTCATCTTTATTATTATCATTATTAATAGTATTATTGGTATTATTATTATTATTACTACTACTATTACTATTACTATTATTTTTTTGATCAAATGTAAGAATATATTAAGATCAAAGGTAACAAAGCCACAAAAGTAGCAAACAGAAAAAGTATATACAGAGATGAGGGTAACCAGTACCCTAAACAAAAACGGGAACATGCTCCCATTGAAAAGAAACATAAAACAAACATCCCTAAGGCCAGAAGTAGCCACACATATAACAAACATGAGGGACTGAACCAGCCAATTATTACTATTACTATTATTATTACTACTACTACTAGTATTATTACTATTATTGTTGTTGTTGTTGTTGTTGTTGTATTATTGTTGTTTGTAATTTATACAATTAACCTTCTTGTGGTTCGACTCCGGTCTTGCCGGGTTATTTATTACTTCGGCACTCCTGCACTTGGGAGAATACATCAATCTTTTGGTCGTGTCAAGACATACGTTTACCAGCTAAACCAGTCATCATAGGATGTAATTTATTTCTCTCAAAAAACTTAGTACCCATCTTTTTCGCTCTACCAGGTAAGTTTTTTTGTTATGAAATGTCTCTCTTCATTTCCTTCACTTTCTTCTTTTTTTAATAGATCTATTAAAACCCTTCCTCTAATTATCCTCTCTTTGCCTGTATTTGCACCTATTCTTCTTAGGGTTTTTCAGATATCAAACATTAGAGTTGCTTTTAAACCCTAAATTTTCTTGGTTTTGTTGTGTATTCTTCTCCTAATAGATTATTAGGTTAATGGGTCTCCCTCATTGATTACTCCTTGGCTCTTCTATCTATCAGTTCGAAGAAGAGGATAGCTTTAATGGAAATGGTAGCTTAGGTGATTCTGTTAGTGTTATTGAGAGGTCGGGTCTCAGCCGGGTCTACCCAGGTAGCCCGAGTTCTAGGTCGACCCACCGAGTTGACCTGGTTTTGCCGGGCCAACTCCCCAACAGGGTTTTACTTAGACCCGAACCGGTTCCAGGCCTGGGTCGACCCGCCGGGCTAGTCCGGGTTTCAAAACTATGATCAACATAGCTTTTCTATCTATCGTGGGCTTTCTTTATTCTTGCTCTAGTTATCTGAACTATAGGGTTCTAAACCTCCTATCTCTAAATTTACAACAGGCTTTTCATCTTTTAAAAAAGGTTTTTAATTGTGAAGCATACATTAGAGGTTATTTAGCCTCTTAACCTTTCACCATCAGATTGCCTTGTAAAGATAAAAACTATGTTTTATGTAACTTTAAATTTGCCTCTATAGCTTGGTTAATTTGTTATCTTGAGTCCTAATTCTTTGCATAAATTTTATAATGATCATCTTCAGTCTTTAACTCTCAAAACCTTATTTTGGACTAGTAAGCTTTCTTCGATGGTTTTTTCTAAAGCTACTGTGATTTCTGTAAATTTGTTCTGCAAGTATACAATCATTACAACTGTCATGTTACTTCTACTCTCAATCTATTTAAACAAAGTTCAAGTTTTTATTGCAACTAATGATAACTTTTATGCTATCTTGGCACATTCTATATTATCAAGCCTTCATCGGTTCTCTATGTTGTCTGCACCATCTTCACTTGCTTCTTGAATTGAGTTATGTTCGACTTTTCAAGCTTAGGAATAGAGCTTAGTTCCTATAGCTTATTCTCTATTTTGTAAACTGCAATTCTTTTGTGACATCGATACTAGCATATAACAAAATTTTATGATCTTGTTCTAATTTTGCTATGATTTTATCATGCTTTTTTTCCTGTAGTTCCATATTCTTTATCTTTTCTTTTAAAAACCTCATGTACTCAAAAACAAAAATTCAGCATCTTTGGTTACCTTTGAATTTCTCGATTATGTTTTAATAAATTTATCTATCAAATTTGAGAAACTTTCAAGATTTTCTGTAAGACTTTTGTTTCCCACTAAAATTCTTTAACATTCTTTTTAAAAAACATGGAAATGTTATCAACATCCATTTCATTCACCTGAATGTTATCACTTTTACTATCTACGTCATTTTAAGATAACGAGGCCAAGATTACCCCATTAAAGGCAATTATTAAAAAATCACGAAGCAAAATTCTTAATCATCTAAAATTAAAAAGAGCAATCAAAAGAATAAATATCAAGTTAGATATACAAATTAAATGAAATAAAATGATGAGGCATGAAATTAAAAAATAAAAAGAATAAGGACTGAATATAGATAAAAAAAAACTTAAATGAAATAAAATGTTTACAGATGAAATTGAAAAAAGAATCAAGAAAAAAAATAAAAAATAGCAATCAAAAGAATAAAGACCAAATTGAATAAAAACAATTAAATGAAATAAAACATTGAGTGAAAAATTGAAAACAAACCAACTTTAAAAAATATTAAAATAAAAAATATTAATAAAAAGAATAAGGATCAAAATTGATGCAAATACAAAGTCACATAACACATTTGATTTCTAAAATGGTAGCGTGAAATCCAAAGTGAAGAGAGAGAAAATGAGGAAAAGAAAAAAAGTTCATTAGAGTCCAACCGCTACTCTGTCACTATTATTTTTTTAATTATATTTATATTTATGAAAATATCAAATTGTCCCTCATTTAAATTGATTATAACTAAAAAAATCAGGATGAAAAGATAAAAATGTCAACGGACGTCAGTTTAATTTCTTTAAGGGCAATTTAATCATTATATTGTGCAACCAAATCTCTAAATGATTGAAAAGCCCCTATACTCCAGTTTTGGTTTTTTTTTCTTTTTAAGGATATTTAAGTCATTTCAATGTTTATCCAAGGTGTAAAAATATGAATTTATCACTGATCAATATGACAATAACAAATGTACTACATGAAAAAGACTATTTTACCTCCAAGAACAAAAATTTACCTCATGGAAATATGATTTTGCCTCTAATAACAAGTTAAGTGATTTTCTTTGGTGAAAGACAAAATGATCATTTTATTGTTTTAGCCTATAATGATTTGTGTCTCGGTTTACAATGAAAGGCTAGTGATTGTTTTTTATTATTATTTAATAAATGCTTTCCCTTTATTTTGTTAAATGAATAAGGGAAATCAAGTAGATGATAATGTGTATTGTTGTAAACTAATTCTCCAAATATTTCATCTTTGGAAGGTGTAATTTTTTTCAAAAAAGTTTATTGAAGAATTATCATGTTTAAGCAATCATTTCTCACTAAGGGAGTGTTTAAGAGTGTTTTTACTTATGCTTTTAGTTATTTTAAAAAAGTTTTTTTCGGCTTGAAAAAACATCAAATTAAAAAAATTTTAGTACATCAAATGATTTTAATATGCTGATATAAAAAAATTATTTTGATGTATTTTCAAGTAAAAAAACTATTTTAAAGAGTATCATACACCACAATCTCAAACACATTTCTACCCAACCTAATTCTCTATAACTAGAATTTAGGCATGCATAATTTAATTAGCAACATATTGATGTGAGATTAGCCTGAACTATGTCAAATGAGTTTTTCAACCTAAGCGAACATAATTTTGAATTAAATGGTTGGGTTAAGTCAAAATTTTCTCAGTAATTAGATAATGTCGACATTATACTTAAATTGGGCTCAAAAGATGTTGCTTTAGAATTTTTATTTATTTTTAGTTATTTTATTATTCCTTTTTTATTTAGGTTTTGGGATTTTTATTTGATTTGGTTTTAATTAATTAGTTAAACTTAGCTTTATTTTATTTTTCATTATAGATCATAAGATTATTATCAATGATATTCAAATTTTATCAAATTAGACTTTTCTATATAATTTAGGTCAAATTTTAGGGTTTAAAAAATCCTACCTTTCTATCTTGCGCTATATATTACACCACATATATTAGTAAATAAGATAATAATAAAATATTGTTAATAATAGATAAATTTTAAAACAAATTAACTTGAGAAATTAAAAAACAATTACCACTTTCATTTATTTGTTAATATAGGTATACTGGGTATGAGAAAAAAAAATGTGAATAAGAAATCACCTCAACTTTATTTTTTTCATTGGAGTCCTTTTCTATAACGAGGTTCTTTTACTTTCCATTCAAAAAATCTCAACTTTTTTTCATTTGCATTCTTTTTTATTATTATTTTTTTTAATCCTTTGAATTCTATTTAACAATTGTAGTATATTTCACAAAATTAATTCTTGATAAATCATAAAATGGTGTTGCAATCATGAACATGTTAGACAATGTGAGATGTAAGAAATATTTAACAAAATGATAAAAATGCAACATAAGAGAATGACATAATCCATTATGGGTTGTAATAGTTACTTACAAAAAAAAAATTATTATTCTTTATTTTTGTTATCACTCGAATTTGTTTATTTCTAATTTAATCATTTCACATTAAATTTGACTTATAATCGAATTTGATGTTTTATTTCGATTGGCTTTATATAAGATTTTCATAATTTTAAAAATAAATTTTGACATTAATTTGATGCTTGAATTGACAAAATAAAATTTATTTATATTGATTTAAATCAATTAATTGAGACCCAATTTCAAAACTAAAACAAATATTTAGTCTTTTTTTTAATAAATAACATTTTTATCTTATCTTCCTCACTCAATATTTGATTGTAACCAATAGATTAATTATCATTTATAGTCACATGTAACCCTTAGTTAATTTTATTGAACACACGTATAAAATTTTAGTTCGTGGTAAAAATTTTCTTTATAATAAAAAACATCTACAATGCCAGCATCATTTTTTTATGTTGAGAAAAAAATATTTTATCCCACATCATAGTGCAGGGAATCAAACTAGTTAGTGTCTTTTAATATTATAGTATCTTCTATTTTTTAAAATATTTTTTACTTGAAAAATATTTTAGGTGTTTTTTGATAGTTTTAATATGCTGATATTGCAAATAAAAACAATCTAGAAAAAACATCATTTTGATGCATTTCTAATTAAAAAGCACTTTTAAAAATTATCCTACACTACATTATCAAACACACATGTAAAATTATACAAATATAGACTTTGTATTAAGTATTAAAAAGAATTTTCATTCATATGTATATTAAGAGATATTAACAAATAATTAAAGTGATAAAGTTTTGATAAAATTATTTGATCTTTCTTGATAAAACATGATAACAAGTAATCCATAATCCGTATATTTTCACATAAATAAATAAATAAGAAAACAACACAGATATAATGTAAGTACTAAATCATTGACCCATATTACGCTGTGAGTCAAATTAGTTTTATTTGTACGTGAAAAAATATTCAAGCGTTGCTGAAGTGTTTTATAATAAAAAAACAACAATTATGAACTCAAATATATGATGCATATTGGATAATATTTTTTTTAAAAAAAATATTTATTAAAAAACATATTAGATTATATTTGTTTTTCAAATATTGAGATAACGACATATTGGATTGATCCAGTTTAACCTCTTATATCAACTATTTGGATTATGAGATTATGATAACCCTATAGAAAATAAAACAAAAAAAATTGTAAAAATTAATTTCTAATCAGCCCAATATTTAATGATAAAATTGAAAAAAAAATTAAATTAAAAAAGGAAAAAAAACTACTAAAGTCAACCAATTTAACCTACCAAACTCTTAACCCAGATCATGAGATCAAGAAAATCTTATATAAAGAAAATTGAAAAAGAACTATGAAACCCAATTTCCAACCAATGCAATATTGCAGGATAAAATTGGAAAACAAAATTAGAAAAGGACAAAAAAACAACCTAAATCAACTTGGGTTAACCTGTTAAACTCATCATCTTGATTGTAAGACCGAGATAACTTTATAAAAAGTAAATAAACAAAATTACAAAGCTTCATTTCTAACAAATTCAATGTTGATAGTTGAAATCGAGAAAAAAAATTAAATCCATGAGACCAGTATAACTCCACATAAAGCAAATTGAAAAAAACATTATGAAGTTCAATACCCAAACAACCTAATATTCAAATGTAAAATTAAAAAAGAAACACTAAATAAAAAAAATAATATCGAGTTGTTGAATGATGAAATTGAAAACACAAATATTCAATTAAAAAATGACAAAAACTAATGAATCAAGTCATCTTGGGTCAACCTGTCAAACTTTCGACTCGAGTCGGCTAGATCGAGATAACCCCATATAAAGAAAAAAAACCGTGAAGCCCAATTAAAAAAATATTCAATTAAAAACGCATAAAAAAAAAAGAATGGAGCCAACTCAAGTCAACCTGCCATACTAGCGACTTGTGTCATTAGATCAATATAACCTCATAAAAAGCAAAAACAAATAAAATAAGAAGCCCAATTTTCCAACCAACCAATGATAAAAAGATGAAATCGAAAAAAATAATAAAAAAACAACTCAAGTTAGCATGAATTAACCTGTTAAACTTATCACCCAGGTCATAGGACCAGGATAACTTCATAAAAAAAATAAAAAAAATTTATAAAGCTTCATTTCCAACAAATTCAATATTGAAGGTTGAAATAAAAATAAATAAATAAATTCATGGGATTAGTATAATTCCACATAAAGAATTTTTAAAACAATTATAATACATAATTCTCAAACAATCTAATATTAAAAAATAAAATTGAAAATAAAATAAATAAAAAAGAAGAAGATTGAGTTGTTAGAGGGTAAAATTGAAAAAAAAAATCAATTAAAAAAAACAAAAAATAAATGAGTCAAGTTATATTGGACCAACCTGTTAATCCCACTATCTAAGTCAATTTGATTGGGATAACCCTAAGAAAAACAAATAAAAAAACGAAGCCCAATTAAAAACTAATCAATTAAAGAAGAATAAAAAAATAAAATAGAGTGAACTTGGGTAAACTTGTCAAACTCGCAATTCAGGTTGTAAGATTAAGATAACCTCACAAAAAGCAAATAAAAAATATTCATAAAGCTCAATTACCAACCAAATCAATATTAAATAATAAAATAAAAAATTAATCAACTTGAAAATGTGTAAAAACAATTATTCAAGTTTTGCCAAGTTAATATGTTAAATCTGCCACTTAAGTTATGAGATGAAGATAAATCCATAAAAATTCATTTGAAAAAATATAAGAAACCCAACTTCTAACAAATCTAATGTTAAAGGTTGAATCAAGGAAAAAAAATTAATTCCATGAGACTGATATATAAACCTATAGAAAGAAAATAAAAAAAACTAGAAAGCACAATTCTTAAAACAATATAATATTGAAAAATAAAATTGAAAAAAAATAAATTAAAAAAATATTGGGTTGTTGAATGGTTAAATTGAAAAAAAAAACTAAACAAAAAAAGCAAAATGAAACACTATTATAATAAATAGTGTTTTATCGACTTAGGTCATGAGATTGAAATAAATTCATAAAAAAACAAATGAAAAAAAATATAAAACCCCACTTTCAACAAATTTAATGTTTAAATTAGGGGAAAAAAATAATTTCATGAGATTGGTATATAAACTAATAGAAAGGAAATTGGAAAAAAAAAAAAAAACTAGGAAGCACAATTCTCAAAACATTTTAATATTAAAAGATAAAATTAAAAAAATAATTAAATTACAAAAAAAAATTTAGGTTCTTGAACATTAAATTGGAAAAGGCCTAAAAAAATAGTATTTCAATTAATGGTATTTTGTTATACATATGTTATGAAATTAAAATGAATTCATAAAAAATAAATTGAAAAAAATATGAATCCCCGTTTTCAATAATCTAATATTGAAGTTTGAAATAAAATAAATTATAAAACTGTTATATAATTCAATAAAAAAAATTAAAAAGTAAAATTCTCAAAATAATTTAAAATTAAATAATAAAATTAAAAAAAATTAATTTAAAAAAAATATGTTATTCAAGAATTAAATTGAAAAAAATATATTATTCTAAAAGATAATATTTTATTGACTTAAATATGAAATCAAGGTAAATTCATAAAATAATAAATAGTAAAAAAATAAAAAATTTCATTTTTAATAAATTTAATATTAAAAAATAAAATAAAAAAAATTAATTTCACAAAATTGATACATAATCTAATATAAAAAATTAAAAAAAAAACTATAAAACACAATTCTTAAAATAAATTATATGAAAAAGTTAAATTAAGAAAAAAACTAAATAAAAAAATTAAGTTTAAATTAAATAAAAAAACAATATTCAAATTAATAATGTTTTATGGGGAATGATAATTAATTTATGTTTAGTAATTTAATTTAATTTTAGGGTTTTAGCCACCCCACCAGAATGGCTCTCTCTGCGCTCAAGTAATATTCGTGAAGAGCGGGGAAACAAAAATCCGTAGTGGTAGTTGCAGGTATCGGAAGAAGCAGCAGCAATGGATTTCAGTCCGCTCACGGACGCCTTAGCTTCCAAATCGTATGGAAAGATCGCTGATATCTGTGATGAACTCATGCTCAAGGTTTTCATTTATAATTTTTTTTCTCGCTTTTCTTATTTTGTAAATTAAAATAAACTCTTAATTAAATTGAACAGGGTGCAGCAGAGATGGAGGGGGTTCCGTTTGAGGAGGAGTGGCCTTTTGCTATTCATCTTCTTGCCCATATTTATGTCAATGATACGTATGATTTTCTTTCTTTTTCTTTTTAGTTTGGATATGAAATTTAGGGTTTAATTATTAATAAATTTGATTTAAAAAAAACAGTAACAGCGCCAGATTTCTGTGGAAATCCATACCTGCTGCGGTGAAAGAGAGGCAACCAGAAGTTGTTGCAGCTTGGGGAATTGGTCAGAGGTTATGGACGCGTGACTATGCAGCCGTGCATGAGGCTATTTGTGCTTTTGATTGGTCTCAACAAATTCAACCTCTTGTTGCTGCTTTCTCAGGCAAGTTTTTTGTTTTCCGTAGCTGAATTATAATTTTTAGGAATGCTTATTTGAACTAACTAACTAACTGTTGACTCACTAATTATCTTATGTCATAAGAGTTTGGTTGTTGATTTAGTATCTTGTCGTTCCTTGAGAATTATTAACCTGTGGGAGAAATGATGAGAATAGGGGTGGTCGATACTGGCCTTGCAAGTTTCATTTAATTGATCATGGATTTGTCATCAACAAACACCATGAGAATAGGGGGAAAAAATACCTTGTATTGGAGAAGCAAATGTGCTTGTTCAGAGCTCACAATTGCATGTTTTAATGTTCTTTCGGTTCTTACATTTATTTGGTGTACTTTGATGAACTTTGATCAGCATGATCAAAAGTTTAAACATTGTTGGATCAGCATGTTAGCTGTGGACAGGTTTCCTAACTGGAAAGGTGTGGCTAAGGATGATCTTAACATTTCAAACTAAGAATGTTATGAGATACAATTATGAAACTTTAGTATCATGTCTCGATACAGCATCTGCTGATGCGGTGTTCAATTCATGTCCTTGTCTGGCTCAATGATGGCAAATTGTTGCACAAGGATTACAACTTGTAAATTTAACTGGTCAGGATTAAAAAAAAAAATTAGTATAATGATTTGTCTTTGATGGAAAACATTGAAAAAATGGATGTAGTTAGTAACATGTTCCAGGAGTTGCATTTATTAGTATTAGATGCTGTACAACAAACAATTCCATCACATATGATGACATTGTTGAGCTTTCATTTTTCAGCATATTTTATCTAGGAAGACACCAGAAAAAAAAAAAAAAAGGTTTCCTATCGTTTAGGTAAAGAAAGAAAAGGATGCTCTTTGTTTTTCATTTTTTTCTTAAATGGTTAGAAACACGGTATGTTTGGGTTCACAGGTAGTCTATGAAGTTAGTAAATTTAATTGAAATATTTGTATGCACTTGCAAATGCAAAAATATGGAACTGTAAAAGTAGTAATTACTCATACTTGTGATGTGATTTAAAAAGATGGATGCTTTGGAACAATTGTTTCTGCAATCAAACTCCCCTTTTGAATGGAAATAACATGGCCGAACTATGGAACTGGTACAATCTAGAATTCAAAATATATTCATCTTCTTTAATTCACTGTAAAAAACTGTCCTTGGATGTACTGGATTTGTTTTGTTTGGAAGTTATCAACCAGTTTATTTGCTATAGTTTTTTTATGTCTGTATCATAACATGGTAAACAACTTTTGTTTGCAGAGGTTTACACCAAGAGGATGTTTCAGCTTTTGCTTTCTGCTTATTCAACTATAAGCATCCAAGATACAGCTCTCTTTCTAGGAATGAATGAAGATGATGCCACAAGTTGTAAGATTTTGATACTCCATCCTCACTCTCAATCTTGATGTTTAGTGACTCAGGGGATTTGGTTTACACATTCTTAGTACAATTAATGAACACCAAATCTAAAAGCATTTGTTAGTCTTGGTCCAAATAAAAGTCAACAAGCATGAAACAGTGTTTGACTAGAAATGACTAGGTGAATTTTGAAGGATGACCCAACTCTCTTTAAAGCAAGTACCCCATGGGAGGTTAGTTAACATTTGAAAAAACAGAAGATGAACTTATCCAAATCTCTGATTGGGAGACAATGGCTTTATGGTTTTTAGATTGGCATTTAATGATGGAACCCTGGGCCTCTTATAATGTCAGGAAGGGCGAGTACAACAGTAGAGTGGTTTTATTTCTAAATGGGAAGAACTGAAAACTATATACTAACTTTCTATCTGTGACCTTAATTGGAAGGTGCGGATATATTCATAATTTATTGGTGGGACACTAGTCTCGTGTTACAAATCACCCACATGTATGGTTGAAGACAACAAAGAATAGCCTAACTTGTCACTCTTTGGTTGAAAAATTGAGTACATCCTAGTCCATTTTATTGTATTTTTATTTAGGTTTTTGTTATTTGGCTTAATTTTATGTTATGTTGAACTTCATCATATTTTAGTTGGCCTTTAACCTAATTGTTGGCTGTGATTGAGGTTTTATTGAGACTATTTGTAACTTTTCTACATGTTAGATAACGTTGATGAATTAAGAAAACCTTGCAGCCTCCCTCTCTTCCCTTTCTTTTCTTTTGCTCATTTTCTTTTTTTCCTCTTTCTTCTTCTCCTCTTCAATTTAATCTTGTCCCACATCAATTTTGGTATTAGAACAGGCTTTTGGTTGTTTTAACAATCAAACGATTCAAACAACCCTAAACACCTTCTCTCCACCTTTGTCATTCTGTCCAGCCACCTCTCTAACATTAAATATTCATTGAACCAAACACTGCCCAAAACTAAACCAACAATACCTCTCCAACACCCACATCAACATTGAACCTTCAACAAACCCAACACCAGCCACCACCCTGCTGCCCAACAATACAATCGCCCCCACACCCATCAATCCACCAAATCAGCAAACCTCCGGTACCATCAACTTCTTTTCACGCCATCAATGAAAACCCAACCTACTTTAAATCTATATCAAACTGCCATAACAATTGCAATACCAGAGAAATAAAATTCAATGAATCAAAGGGTTGAGTGATTTACTTACCAGGATGCTTAATAGTAGTGATAGATCAATTGGATCATGCAAGTTGTTGATGTGGTGGTGTTGTCATGGTGGTGTTTTGGTTATGATGATGTGATTTTTTTTGACCATGACCTTTTTCTTTTTATGGCACTAGTGCAACTTTGTTGGATTTTTTTTAAATACCACTGGCTGATTCTGTTATACTTCAGCTTTTTAAAATATTTTAGTAAAAAAAATGTTAAAGAATATAGGTATGCTTAGCTTTACAAGAGAGATACGTTGGTGGGTTTGAATTAAGAATACATGGTTGACTTTAATGGACTTTGTTTTGCATATAAAATCACTTGGAAGAGAGAATGAAAGTATGGATTTCTATGTTTTTAGGGGCTGCTACTGGATTTTTGGCTTTGAAAAGATGTTTGTTAATTTAGGTGATGTGCTGTTATGGTAGTTTGGTGCAGGTTTCAAATGAGTTATGTTCTTGATGGTGGTGTGAAGTGAAGTTGATGGCAACAGATGTTTGGTGGGTGTGAGGGTGGTTGTATTGTTTGGCAGAGAGGTGGTGGCTGATTTTGGGCTTGTTGATGGTGTGTGTTGGAGAAGCAGTCTTGGTTCAATGAATATTTAATGCTGGAGAGGCGGCTGGACAATATAGCAGAGGTGGATTTGGCGGGTGTGGAGGTGGTTGTATTGTTTGGCAGAAAGGTGGTGGCTGGTAGCTGATGTAGGGTTTGTTGATGGTGGTGGGTGTTGGAGAAGCAGTCTTGTTTCAATGAATATTTAATGTTGGAGAGGCGGTTGGACATTATGGTAAGAGAGGATGTTTAGAATTGTTTGATTGTTAGAACAACTAAAAATCTACTATGATACCATAGTTGATGCGGGATAACATTGAATTGAAAAATAGGAGCAGAAGATGAGAAGGGAAAGGGAGGAGAAATCTGCAAGTTTTTTTTTTAAAATTTATCAAAGATGTCTAACATGTAGAAAAAAAGTTACATATAAAAAGTCTTAAGTAAAATCACAATCAACAATTGGGCTAAAGATCCAATAAAATAAGATGAAGCTCAACATAGAATAAAACTACGCCCAATAATAAAAACGAAATAGAAGTTCAATAAAATGAATCTAAGATGTGCTCAATTCTCTCAACGGTAACAGTCACCAACCATACACTAGTGTGATTTGTGGCATGGTTCTGTGTTGGTGATGATGATCGTAAAGCATGAATCAGTCTAGGCGAGTATTGAAGGATGACCTTAAAGCAAGCACCCAACCAAGAAAGCTTTTCCACGGGAGGTTTAGTTAATGTTTGAAAAAAACAGGATGAACTTTTCCAGATCTGTGATTGGGAGCCAACTGCTTTATGGTTTTCAGATTAGCACTTAATGAAAGAACTCTGGGTTTCTTGTAAGGGCAAAAAGGGCGAGTACAGCAGAAAAGGATGAACTCTGGGTTTAGTTAATGATTAAAAAAAAAGGGGATGAACTTTTCCAGATCTGTGATTGGGAGCCAATGGCTTAATGGTTTTCAGATTAGCACTTGATGACAGAACTCTGGGTCTCTTGTAATGTCAAAAAGGGCGAGTACAGCAGAAAAGTGGTTTTATTTCGGAATGGAGAGAACTGAAAACACTATTGGAACTGTCTAACTGGGAACTTCATTGGAAGCTGTGCGGATATTCATGATTCATGGTATCTTGATATTGAGATTGATTTTAAAGTCTCATAGTGCACTGATGGTTATGGTCGATGCTACAATGGCCCTTCCCTATATATGGTGATGGTTTAAGTTTGTGGAAACAACATTTCAAGCAAAACTTCTGTACTGAGTAGTTTAGGAGTTAGTTGATTCTCATGTAGTTCCAACAGGAATAGAATTTGATTACTCTAACATGCTAAGAGCTTAGGATATGACATAAAAAGTACCTTTTGTCTTTTACCACTGGCTTTTTGGCATAATAAACTTGAACACAGTCCAGACTCTATATATGTATGCGTGTAGCTAGCTATCTATCTATCCATCCATCTTTTTGTCTATCGATCTAATGCATGCATGCACACACACTATATGTTAGATTGTTGTGTGTATCTAACACTTGTGTACATGCTGTGCTGCTAATGAGATTCTTGTTATCACATGCAGATGTTTTGCAGCAAGGTTGGGTTGTGGATCCTGATTCTCGAATGCTAATTGTGAAAAAGCAGCCTGTTAAAACAGAGCAGAAACTGGATTCCAGTAAACTACAGCGCTTGACAGAGTATGTGTTTCACTTGGAGCATTAATAGAACTCAAAACGTTATCAAACTTCTACTGAAAGTCTTCTTATCAGATCTCTAGTTGTAATGAAAAATACTTTGAAGATGTTGAGTACTTGAATGTGCATCAAGGAAGCTAAGCGAATTGGTTTTTCTTTTAATCGGGGGTTCCTATGGATGTTTTTCTCGGAATTGCTGTAAACACCCTTCGATAGGTGAAACGGCATTAATTTAACTTGAGTGAAAAATTAGGAGGTGAGCAGCATGGTTCATGGAATCAGATGGCTGATGGCTGAATTTGCTAATTGTTTGGCAAAACATCTATCCCTTGCAGACTACAAACGCACCAAAATCCACGTACAGCTCCATCTTTCCTTTAAACCCAGATCGAAAAAGACTTCCTTTCCTTCAAAACTCTCCATGAAAACCCCCGGTTCCTTCATAGAACAAACAACCCACAATTGGATTCAGTTAGTGTTTTTCTAGCAAACTTGATCATGTCGCCGCACTTCTCCACTTCCTCCTCTCCATTCAGGTGGTGGAGTCATAAAGTGGTCGAGTTGATGTGGGTTTTGGGTTGGTTGAATGGGTGGACTTGTTCCTCAAAGAGTTTGTGCTAGATGAGTGTCTGGTGGTTGGTAAATTGTTGTGACCATGGATTGCAGTGGTGAGAATTGCTTGATTAATTTTTCCTTTCTTAAAAAAAAATGATAATTGTGGAAACTCATGAATCTTGGTTTGGATCTGTAAAGTCAAATCTGGTTCACCAATTGTGGTTTTCTTGTCAGCATGGTGGTTTTGATTTCAGTATCTGCATACTTATGTGAGCACTGTTGTTAGGAATTTATTGAAAAGATATTGAGACCTGTTTCAAACAACAGCTAGTATAGTTCTTCGTGAGTTGAGTAGTTCAATATCTGGAATAGCAGCTCTCTTGCTGAAAAATAAATTGAATATTTGGTGTTGGGTTTTCATGTTTTTTTTTTTAAAAAAAAAATATTAAGAGCTTAAAAAAAAAAAAACGATTTCAAATCATCAACAAAATGTCATTTCTGTTAAATATCAACGCATGATGCGACACATCACCTTTATCGAATAGAGATGGCTAAAATTTAGTTTTTTTGAACTTTTAAAAAAGAAATAATTTTTTTTTATGTTTTTTAATTGTTTTAATGTATTAATATTAAAATAAAAAAAATATTATTTTAATATATTTCTAAATAAAAATATTTTAAAAAATAAAAACTACGAAACTCTTAATCACCCCTAAACAATCTTATTTCCTTTCACTTTAGCCAGCGGCAAAATCATTTTTCTTAGCTAAATATTTAAAATTAAAACAATAACTATACATCATCACCATTGCTAAACCATTGTCCACCATTAAGAATAATAGTTGTTAACTAAAAATTAAAAGAGAGGAAATCATTGTTCCTCTTCACTTTTTTTTTTTTTATTTTAAATTTAGTGTTTTTTATAATTTTATCCTTTAATATTTAGATTTATTAGGGATTAAGATTTATGATTTATGATTTATTTTGGTTTGCTTTCCATGAGATTATTTCAGTTTTATAATCTTGATCACTAGTTTTGCAGGTTAACCTAATTGATTTTTTTAATCTTTTTTATTATTGATTTTTTTTTCAATTTTATCCTTCAATATATGGGTTGATGGATAATTAATCTTCATAATTTATTTTGATTTACTTTTTATGAGGTTATCTTAATCCTATTATCCAAGTTAAGAGTTTGGCGGGTTAACTTGGATTTTTTTATTTTTTAATTGATTTTTTTTTTAATTTCATCATTCAACATTAAATTGATCGAGAATTGAGTTTCATAATTTATTTTTATTTGTTTTCTATTAGGTTATCCTGGTCTCACAATCCAGATTTGACAAGTTAATTTGAGTTGACTTGAGTCTTTTTTTATATCTTTTTTAATTGATTTTTCAATTTTATTCTTTTATATTGGGTTGATTGAGAATTGGGCTTTAATATGTTTTATTTTTATTTGTTTTTTTTATGAGTTATCATAGTCTTTTGATTTAAGTCATTGATTTTACATGTTAACTTAGGTTGACTCAAGTCGATCTCATATGTTGTAGTCTTAATATTTTTTTTTTTAAATATCATCTCAAAATATTTTTAGTCAAATTATTTTTTTTCTAGCTATCCAAGTTACTTTTGGACTTGTCAAGTCGACTGGGTCATATCAGATAAACTCCATATGATTTTAATTTTTTTATCTTCTTGAAAACACGTTACAATACTTAAATATTTTTTTTAAAAAAAATTAATTTGTCTGCGATGTAGCACTAATAAATGATAAAATATTTTTTTTATAAACTAACTAGTTAGATTATCCGCACTACATTGTAGGTATAGGAGCTGAACTCAAACCTTGTTTGATATAACTACTTGGAGTTTAGGTCAATAGACAGAAAATTACTTTTAATATGATAATACTTCACACGTAAAGAACATTAACGAACAATAATGAAAAAACAACATCTTCTAAGATTGAAGTAATTAATAGGCTTTGTTAATTCTAAAATAAGATTTACCATTTTCACTGCATGATACAAGGTTTGACATAATTAGAAGACAAAATATATAGAGCAACAACATCAACAGACCCAACTATTAACACAAAAGCCTCATGGTTCAACATATAAAAATAAATAAGTTCTTTTAAAACTTTTTTATATATAAAAGAGATAAAAAGATGTAGCATTTTTAACAGCTGCATCAACATGCATGCTGCCATAAACCTAGCAATCTTGTAAAATAAAAAAGGTGAATGTCATGTTCCTAAGAAATTTTGCAAAACCAATGCTGTCATATTTGTGGTTATGTCATAAATTATCACAGTTTAGAAAAACTATGTGATAAATATGATCCAGTTAATTTAAAATATTTCTGGAAGTGATGACATAAAAAAAAAAGTACCATAACATGTAATTTAGTAATTAGAAACTTAAAGCTTGATTAATTTGGGAAAAACAACTGTAATATTCTATCGAAATCAAAACTAATGAAAAGTAACAATGACATGCCATATTCATGCCAATTCAAGCACTTTTATTAGCAACAGATAAACAAATAAAAGGGAAGTCATATTCATGCCAATCCTAACACATGCATAAAAATATATGCTTGCAACCAAATCATAAACCAATTTTAAAAACAACAAACCAAATATCTAGGCAATCTGATACGAAGTTAGGAGTAAGGCATTCGACTCAAACAAAACTACTAACAAAAACTAAATTTTATATAGCATGCAAAACAAACAAAACCAAGTTATCTAGCAGGAAAAAAAATAAAGAAAATGCGTCTAGGATAAAAAAAAAAATAAAGCCTCTAAACAACAATAAAGCACACTACACTTCCCAGCAAAGATGCATAGCATAAAATATGTTGACAAACATAAATAAAAACAGAACAATAGACCAAACAAACATCAAAACAAAACACATGCAGCAACCTTCAACCGTTCTCAAATTAAATTCATTCCAACCATTATCCTTCTCGACATAAAAATACAATGATGGACTAAGTGGTAAATTTTGGAGCAAACAAAGCCACAAAACAACCTAGTTTTTTAAGAAACCCAACACCCAAATATATATATATATATATATATATATATATAAGAAAAATTAAAAACATGGGCAAGAAAGCTAATATCTACAGTACTAATTATTAACTTCCTCCGCAATCAAACAAAACATTAATCCTTCAATTTTCTTGACTAATTTCAGCACAAATCATCCATCAAAGGCACATGAAATAAAGACTAATATCTAAACCACCAAACATGACCAAAACTCTCAACTAAAAAAGATAGATTCAATTTTCAAGGTAGAAACAAATGACTAGATGTAATGATATACACAAAACTCACTTTGACTCACCTTATCCATCTCCAAAACCAAAAAGATAACATATAATTCCATTGACTATGATGAAAAACAAATCTTTCATATACATATATAATGATGAATCAAGTGTCAAATTATAGAGCAAACATAACCATAAAACTACCAACTATTTCAAAAAAATCATCACTCATATATAACAACAGAAAAAATCTAAAACATTATCAAGGGAACTCACATCCACAGAACTAACTATTTACTTCCATCAACAATCAAACCAAACACCAATCCTTTTATTTTTAGTGATTTCAAGGCAAAATCATCTAACAAAAGCCACAAATCATCCATCAAAGGCATATGAAACAAAGACTAATATCTGAACCACTAAACATGACCAAAACTCTCAACTAGAAAAGATAGATTCAATTTTCAAGGCAGAAACAAATGACTAGATGCAATGATATACACAAAACTCACTTTGACTCACCTTAACCATCTTCAAAACCAAAAAGATAACATATAATTCCATTGACTATGATGAAAAACAAATCTTTCATATACACATATAACGATGAATCAACTGTCAAATTATAGAGCAAACATAACCATAAAACTACCAACTATTTCAAGAAAACCATCACTCATATATAACAACAGAAAAAATCTAAACCATGATCAAAGGGAACTCACATCCACAGAACTAACTATTTACTTCCATCAATAATCAAACCAAACACCAATCCTTTTATTTTTAGTGATTTCAAGGTAAAATCATCTAACAAAAGCACATGAGCAACAAATGATCAAAGAAGTAAACATTTGAATCACTAAATATGAGCAACAATATTAAAAAAAAGTACGCCAAATTTTTAAATTAGCAACAAATGATCTGTCGCAATGACCAATACAATATCCATCATCATTAACCTCAACTCACATTAAAATTAAAAAGAAAACAAATGGTTTGGTTGACTATGATCAGCACCTATAACTTTCAAAAAAAAAACATATACTTATATCACACAAAAAGCAAGTGAAAAAGGATAAAAGAGCTCCAAACCCTTAAAAAAGATAACAAACCCAACACGAGAATGTAACCAAACTGAAAAAAGGTTTCAACAATTTCACGGTAAAAAAATACCACAAATAGTATACAAAAAATAGGCAGTGACATAAAAACTTAGAAGACACTCATACAACCGCAAAAGGCAATTATAAAATCTGCAAAAGTAGACTTAACATGCAACAACATCACAAAATTTTCAAGTAATAAAAAAATCCAAACAGAACAAAACATTACCCTGCAGACACAAAAAGAACTCCCAACATTAGCAAAAAAGTAAGCCAAATTGTCCAAACAAAGGCAAACAACATTAGGTATGCAAAGTAATGATAAGCTAAAAAATAAAATAAAAAGCATGTAACCAACTAAAAAACAAGTCATATGTAGCAACCTCCAACAAATACCAAATTAAGTTTCTGACACGATCAAAGAGTTGATGTCTTATCCCAAGTGCAGGAGTGTCACAGTAATAAATAACCCGGCAAGACCGGGGTTGAACCACAGAGAGGTTAATTGTATAAATTATAATTAATAAAACAACAACAACAACAACAACAATAATAACAACAATAATAGTAACAGTAATAATAATATTAATAGTAATAGTAATAATAATAATACT
>Ga0325414_1002237_pt1 | contig 19433 bp, 22 predicted proteins | sample PopdelMetagenome_8_FD_206183 | JGI IMG/M metagenome (GOLD analysis project Ga0325414, IMG submission 206183) | Populus deltoides microbial communities from Bellville, Georgia, United States - Leaf-PdKOR-R3 | ecosystem: Host-associated > Plants > Phyllosphere > Phylloplane/Leaf | place: USA... | reverse complement strand
AAAAAAATAAATTCCTACACCTCAAAATTATGTTGAATGATAAGAGGGGTAGGATTAATTACTCCAAGACACCGATCTGCACGGGGAATGGATGTCCTCAATGTTGACACGAAATCGTTGAACCACCATTTTCACGTCGTGGTCAGTGGTCACTGTCTTTTAAACAAAAACAACTGTGCTGCTGTGCATATTTGCTTGTATTCAAATGTATATATTATTTGCACCTGTAGAAAACATGTTTTGGAAATGCAATTATAGTTATTTTTTAAAAAAATTTAATTAGAAATATATTAAAATTTTATTTTTTTAAAAAAAATTATTTTTGATAATAACACTTTAAAATAATTTAAAAACACTAAAAAAATTAATTTAAAATAAAATAAAATAAAATAAAAATTTCAATTTTTTTAATTTTTTAAAATGCAACAATAAACAAGGTTTTAATTGGGCTCTCAGATGTTATCGATATTATGTTATCTCTGCTTTTAAAAATATTTTTCAAATTAATTTTTCTTATATGATTTTTAAGTTTATTTTTTATAATTTTATTAATATTAAAAATTAAAAAAATATATAAAAAATTATTTTAATATATATTTTAATTAAAATCATTCTACATTACCAGTCAGAAGTATTCTTGAGTAGGCACTGCACTCCTATATTTACTTGATTCGCGCTTTTTTGACGGAGCCAGTCATTCAGACCTATCGAAGGCGCATTTGTAGGGCGATGTAAAGATTGTTCCACGTGTATGGAATGTGAGCGAAGCTTATGGACCTTCTAAGAATACACGTGTACCCGAATGCATCACATGAATGGTTTCCAGCTGACATCCATGCATGCACAGAAAAGCAACCAAGCGTCGACTCTTTCTACTGGAATCCACAGTGCCTCTCTTTTCTCCTTTTCATCTTGCTCACTGAATCTTTTTCTCTGATTAGGTCTTTTTGTTGCCAAATTACTCAGCAATTTCTGATAATTTGTTCTACAAAGCAAAAATAAAAAACGAGGACCAAATTAGAGAACACACATGGTACTCTTCCAAGCTTTCTGGCGGACTAGTGAAACCAAAGCGGTGAGAACTTTCAGAACTGGCTTGATCATGAGTAAATTCAGAGACATTGCACAGTAGATGGGGCGTTTCTAAAGAACTAGCAAAGATCTCGTCCACAACTCAGCAGCAGCATGACCACCATTTAAACTGTCAAGATTTTTACCTTAAAAAAAGCTTCGTAAATTTAGAATGGAAACGTAAAAAATCAATGCTCATGTTCTCAAGAGTCATTATGACTCATGTCCTCGTGCAGCAGCATATCTATGTGCTGGGAGTTGTTTCAACAACAAAGTATGCAGAAAGTGTACCTCCTTGCTCTGTGCACAGTTTGGAACCCGTTAAAGACAAGCGTATTTTTGTTCTCTGTCAAGCTTTAAAAAAAAATCAATAAAATATAATATAAAAAATATTTTAAAAAATAATATAATTTAGAGAGTTGTATATAACAATTGTAATTCACAGGTGTCATGTACTCCTATTTTAAATTATAAAATTTAAAAGATATAGAATTTAATAAGAAGAGAAAATAGAGAGAAAAAAAGATTTTAAAAACATATTAAAATTCTAATAATAATGTCACCAATACTATTAAAAAATATCAATAAAATAAGCTTAACAACACGCAAAAAAATAATAATAAACGAAATCAATCGAATGAGTCATCCAACAAAATTAGAGTTTAGGTGCTTGAGCTTCTAAACAGACGGGCTGGTCATTATGGACCTCTGTAAAAAAATTAAAGGATCCACAAGAGGAGTGTAGGCTAGTTGGTCAGGTGCAGCGACGAAGACATGGGGTTGGCAGGGCCCAGCTCTTCCAAAATTATCTTTCGGAGATAAAATACATCACTTTGAATATTGATGGCAGGCCTAATTCTCAATCATCAAAGATAGGTGACTGCGAGTGTTGATGACCGTTTAAGACGAGAGAAAAAAGAAAAAAAAAGGAAGGAGAAGGTGGAGCCAACAAAGGCACAGAGCTTCCTGACCTATACTCGCCTATCGAGTCTTCACTAATACCCCTTCCCTCCCCACCCTAGTCACAACTGAAAGCTTAAACCCATAACAACAACATCCAATGCTTCTCAATGGAGCTCAAGCCCCTTCTCTCATCACTTTCTACCACCATAATAAACCCCCTTTAAACCCTATAGTACCCGACATAGTAACCCTCACCTCACCTATGCGCACTTCCCTCTTCTCCTCCTCCCTCTCCCTTTCCCTCCACCAACAACAGCGCATCCACCTCCCCGAACCCATTAACACCCCCCAAACACTTCACCCAATTTCAACCCCAAAGTGTTCCAGTACTTCTGTCGAACAGTTGGCAAGCGATTCTCAATCTGAAGGGATATTGGATTTTGATGAAAATGAGAGGGAAGCTTTTAAATTTGATGATGATGGGCTGGGATCTTCTGGTGCTGGAGGGGATAGGAAGCACTTGGATGCTCCGGCACTGGAGGTGAAGGAGCTAGCGGAGTTGCCGGAGCAGTGGAGGAGAGCGAAATTGGCGTGGTTGTGTAAGGAGTTGCCGGCGCATAAGCCAGCCACTGCTGTGAGGATACTTAATGGGCAGAGGAAGTGGATAAGGCAGGAAGATGCTACTTATATTGTCGTTCATTGTACTCGAATTCGCGAAAACGAGACCGGGTTTAGGGTACTATTTACAATCACACCTGGGTTTTCAATTTTTTGTTCCGCAGCGCTAAAATCTTCGTGCTTAGTGTCTTTTTTATACCATGATTGAATGTTTAGATACTGAGAATTGACGAGCTGTGATATTAATTTAAATGGGCAATTACTAAAATTTAGTTTCGCATAGGAAAACAATAGTGGAGATATTGACTTGTGAATTATGTTGTTGTAAGGCTAGAACCTTTTAGGACTAAGCTGGAGTTTTTATCTAAATCTTTAGAGCGAAACAGAGAAAGGGAGAGTTTGGTTATTGAGATTTTTCTTTTGGTTATTGTTAGGTGTATAAATGGATGATGCAGCAGCATTGGTATCGATTTGATTTTGCGTTGTCCACTAAGTTAGCAGATTACATGGGCAAGGAGCGAAAGTTTGCGAAATGCAGGGAGATATTTGATGATATTATCAGTCAGGGACGCGTTCCCAGTGAATCAACTTTTCATATCCTTATCATTGCATATCTTAGTACGACAGTTCAAGGTAGCCTGGAGGAGGCATGCAGCATTTACAATCGGATGATTCAGTTGGGAGGGTACCGGCCACGACTTAGTTTGCACAATTCTTTGTTTAGAGCTCTTTTGAGCAAACCAGGGGTCATTGCAAAACATCATCTCAAACAGGCTGAATTTATTTATCATAATTTGGTGACATGTGGACTTGAGTTGCAGAAGGATATTTATGGTGGTCTCATCTGGCTACATAGCTACCAGGACAATATAGATAAAGAAAGAATCACATCACTAAGGGAAGAGATGAGGCAAGCAGGAGTAGAGGAGAGCCGAGAAGTGCTCGTTTCCATATTGAGAGCTTGTGCAAAGGATGGCGACGTGGAGGAAGCAGAAAGGACTTGGCTCAAACTCGTCCGTCTTGATGAGGGTCTCTCTTCACATGCTTTTGTGTGTAGAATGGAGGTCTTTTCAAAGGCAGGAGAACCTATGAAATCTTTTGAGACATTCAGAGAGATGCAGGAGGTTTTAAGTTCTTACAATGTTGCGCCGTATCATAAAATTATAGAAGTCTTATGCAAGGCTGAAGAAGTGGAACTTGCAGAGTCACTCATGCAAGAGCTAGTTCAGAGTGGTATGAAGCCGCTTACACCATCTTTTATTTCTATAATGGACATGTACCTTAATTTAAACTTGCACGATAAATTAGAATCAGCCTTCTTTGCATGCCTTGAGAAATGTCGACCCAACCGGAGTGTCTACATGATCTACTTGGATTCTTTGGTGAAAGTCTGTAATTTTGACAAAGCTGAGGAGATTTTTAACCACATGCGCAATAATGAAGCGATTGGTGTTAATGCCAGATCATGCAATACTATTTTAAGAGAATACCTCTCTTCTGGATACCATGTGAAGGCAGAAAGGATATATGATCTAATGTGCCAAAAGAAATACAATATTGATTCCTCGTTGATGGAAAAGCTTGACTCTGTTCTGAGCTCAAGCAGGAAGGTGGCAAGGAGGCGTATTAGCCTCAAGCTTAGCAAAGAGCAAAGAGAAATTTTAGTGGGTTTGTTTTTAGGTGGTTTGCAAATTGAATCAGATGGGAAGAAACACATGATTCAATTCGAGTTCAATCAGAATTCTATCATGCATTCCATTTTGAGGAGACATTTACATGACCAGTACCACGAGTGGTTACATCCATCTTTTAAGCCTAGTGATGATAGTGATAGCGATGACATCCCTTGGAGATTTTGTACCATCTCGCACTCTTGTTTTGATTTCTATGCAGAACAGTTTTGGCCAAGAGGCCAACCTCAGCTGCCAAAGCTAATCCACAGGTGGATGTCACCTCAGGTTCTTGCATACTGGTATATGTATGGGGGGCACAGAACATCATCAGGGGATATTGTGCTGAAGCTAAAGGGGAGTGTTAAGGGTGTTGGAAGGGTTGTCAAAACATTGAAATCAAAATCTCTGGATTGCAGGGTGAAGAGAAAGGGGAAAGTATTTTGGATAGGTTTTCTTGGAAGCGTTTCTACATGGTTCTGGAAATTGGTAGAACCTTATATATTAGATGACTTGAAAGATTTGCTAAAAGCTGGTGATCCTACCTTGGAGAATAATATGGAAGAACTTCAGAATATGAACTTTGATAGTGGGTCTGATTTTGACGAGGAGGCATCTGAGGACAGCGACATGGACAGTTTATAGGACCTTTTGCGGGTGTATTAGGCAAAATGTTATAGTTTTTAGTTCTAACTTCAGCATCAAAGTTGTTGAATATGAAAGTTGCTAAAGATATGACATGTTACCTTGCTACATGGGAAGTAATTCTTATGACTTGAATGGTTTGTGCCAGCTTGAACTTCCTACCTCACTCCGCAGCCATTACTTGCTACCTTTTGAATGCTTCATGGGATTATGTGATGAGGCCTGATTAAGTGATATGCTCTGAACTAGATTGTTTTTGGTTATAGCTCATTGCCTTATCTATTCTTTTACAGTGTATGAAATACTGCCAGGGGAAGAAGATGCAGGGTGGGTTTGGAAGCTGAAGAATTATACTTTAGTCCTGAAGTAAATAGTGATAATCCTGTATTTTTATTTCTCTATAATCCAAAATTCAGTCATAGTACTAAAAAAAGTATGATTATGAAAAAAAAAAGGGGGGGGGGGGGGAGGTAATGAGAACAGGCACTTGCAACTGCTCGTGCAGCCTTGGTGTTTTTTAGTGTCAAAAGGCAAAATGGTCTGAAGTAAGGTAACATGTCATTTCTGAAGTGCTAAAGTATAAGGCTTTGTATTAGTAATCCTGAAATTGTTTACGAGCATCATTTAAAATTTGAAGTGCATGTACTTGCTGAGACCCAGCAATTTCTTCTTTGGAAATTTTGTCTTTCAACTTTCGGTATGGTACTTAATTGTTCTATATTCTGAAGGGCTCCACATTCTTCTTTTAACACAAAAAAAAAAAAAAAAACGGAGACTTGATCTATATTTTCTGATAGCACTGACTTTGCTTGCTGACTGCTCATCTTGCTATTTGTTTCATGACAGTTAGATGCCTGTCTGGGAAGCTGTAGAGACCAAGTTTCTGCTGGCTACGCAGCATGTTAAATTTCTTCACTGAATTTTGTTTTTATGAACAGTTCATCTAGGATCTGTGGCAAGTTTCTGCAAGTTATACATTTTTCCCCCGTTTTCTTTATGTACCTTTTATTTGACAGGTAAATATTAGAATTTATGTTGAAGACAACAGCACAGGGCTCTCCGTGCTGGTGGACCGCGCGGTGGGAGGATCTAGCTTGAATTGGGCCAGCAAAACCACATGTTGCCCCTGCTTTGGACTTGGTCAGATTGTCAAGGCTCAGGCCCTTGTCGGGTTCAGTCGGGTTGGGTTTTTTATTCTTCTTTTTTTAAAAAAAAATAATGAAAACTATTGTGTAAACAAGAATACAAATAACTTAAATAATATTATTCAATAACTCGGATCGGATGATGTGGAATTGTGGATGGTGGGGCAGGCCAATTACACAGGTTCAGTTATAAGAAAAATATTTATAAAAAAGATTATATACAAGGATCCATCATTAATGTTTCATCTAGAAATGAAGGAGCATTTTTTATTTGTTTTAGTATTATTTTAGTTTATTTATATAATTTTTGATAATGTATATCTTTGAGAAATAAATATATTATTTAAAAAATAATTAGGATTATCCGAATTTAGTATTGGATGCATAAATGGATTGAAACCATTGGAATTTTATTTTTTTGGATTTAGGGTGTATTTGGAGCATGATTGATACTGTGTTTTTTAAAATTAAAATTTATTTTTTATTTAAAATAATTTTTTTGTATATTTTCAGTTTTGATATACTAATTTTAAAAATAATTTTTAAAAAATAAAAAATATTATTTTAATATATTTTTAATCAAAAACATTTTAAATTATAATAACTTTCACTTCCTGAACACAATTTAGACTCTTGTACATACTTTTCAGGTGTGAATTGAGGATCACTTTCTCATGATTCCAGAAATACCCCTACACACCTATTACGTTTTTGCGTGATCCGCCACCTGACCTTGCATTGCATGAGAATCCGACGCCACTTCCGAAACAACATAAAAAAATAATCAAATAAAATAAAGAAAGAAAATCGTTGCCCAGTCCGAGAAGAGAAGAAAGAATCGAGAGAAATGGTGTCGGATTCGGACCTCGTGGCCCGGCTCCGTGAAATACTCTGGAGTTCGGACTTAGACACGGCCACTGCCAGCAGTATACGGCGGCAGTTAGAGGAGGATTTCGGCGTTGATTTATCGGAGAAAAAAAAGTTTATTAGAGAGCAAATTGATACTTTTCTTGAAACCCTAAATAAAGGAGATGGTCAATCAGGGAATGTGACAGAAAATGAAGATAACGAAAACGACACCGTTGAAGACGATGAAAATGAAAACGACGGTATTAAAGAAGAAGAAGAGGAAGAAGAAGATAGCGAGACAAAGGAAAGCAAGGGGTAATTTTTTTTCGAAAGTTGTCTTCTTTATTTTTATTAAACAAGCAATATAGTGTGTAATGAATGAAATTAACCCTGCTCGTATGTGGAAATTGCTTGTAATTTTTCTTTTTTGGAAGGAAATTAGGTTTTTTATTGCTTGGAACTGGAAATTAGATATAGAGATTCGTTGTTTATCATTTATGTACAACTTGATCGACTTTGTTTTTTTAAAAAGAATTGGGATATGTTTTTTGTGGTGTCATTATGTAGTTCTAATTAGGTCAAAAAATGTCACATTTGTGTCTTATGAGTCGTATAGGCTAAAGTTAGTTTTTGTACTATGGTTTCTGTTATGTTTCAATTTATAAGAAAATGAAAGCACCAAGTTTAATTGTGGGCAATGAATCATGTGAAGCTACTTAGAGATTATTTGGGATTAAATTGGGATGATATTAGATGTGAGGGTTGTATATGATTTACTTTGAGTTTAGATTGGAAGTGAAATTATATGAATTTTTGTGTCTGTTGGTTCAATATTGGGATGTGAATATGAGAGAGGTGGCCTTTTTGTAGATTTAAGTAATACGGTCTAGTAATGCCATTTTGTCTTTTATGAGTTATAAGAAATGACCTTTTAATGGCAGACTAGTAATGGGTGTATCATCTCTACTTTCAGTGCTTTATAATTTTCATTGATTATTTCTTTCTTCTAGTTTTTGCACTGGCTTTCTTTTGTATTTTAGGGGGGTTAATTTTGAATTCCTAATATTTGAGTTTCATTTCATAGGCTTGATTGATTTCTGTTTGTTTTTTTTATATATATATATACTTCGAAAATAGGTGTTCATTTCATTACATTTTGAACTGAATGTATGTCAGATAGCCAATCATTCCAGATACAGGTTTCTTATTAATCATGCTTGGTACTCTTGTGTTATCTGTCTTTTAGGTCAGACAAGACAGAAAAGGTGAGGAAAAGAGGCGGTTTTGCTAAGTTAAGTAGCTTATCTCCGCAACTTCAAGCAGTTGTTGGAGTGCCTGAATTGGCCAGAACTGAGGTATGCCAATCACCAACAAGATGATTCATTTCTGGAGGTTGGTCCAGGTGGTAGTTCCTGGATCGGGATCTCACTTTTGTTCTCCTTACTTTTGTTATTCCAGGTTGTGAAGAAACTTTGGGCCTATATCCGCGAAAACAATTTGCAGGATCCAAAGAATAGGAAAAAAATAAAATGTGATGAGGCATTGCGCGCTGTCTTTCATGTAAATTCAATTGATATGTTTCAAATGAATAAAGCCCTGTCCAAGCATATCTGGCCATTAACCGGAGAAAATGGTACTTTCCTGAATAAGTTGTTCTCTTTTGTTTCTTTCTGTGGGGGACAATGGGTGGTTAGTTGTTATTGGTTGTTAGTAGCATCTTCGTGCTTTCAATATGTAAGGTTGCTTAGGATTTGTATGTATACTTGTTTTCTGTTAGTTTTGGAAACCTGGATTATTTTGCTTTGGCAATTAAATTTAGCAGCGTAAGTTTTATATACCCAGAAAAAAGGAAAAAAAAAAAAAACTGTTACGGGAGAGTTCTTATAATCTGACTGATTTGACAATTTTCTTCTTCAGCTATCTTGAATATGATTTTTTTTTTCTTTCCCTTTCCTGGGTTGATATTACCATCCTCCTCCCCTTTTCTTTGGCTGTGGTGCTACACTTTATTATTCCAGGGAAACTAATCTTTTTCCCCAGTATTTGGACTACATTAGGATGTTTATATTTTTCTGCACTTTCAACTTCAACTACTACAAACAGGCTTCCTATTGAACTTCCACTTTATTTCCTTACGGTACATTATAATCTTCTTAATTATTTACCTTTAGAGATCTCTTCTTAATGTGTCATCAGATGATTGTTGGCTGATATATTAACCAATGATATCATTGAACTATCAGAAAGTGTAAAGCAAAAAGAAAAAAGCAAAGACATTAACGATTCTGGGTCTGAAGGAAACAATGGAGGGGAACAAGAGGATGACGAGGAAGAGGTAAAGAAAGAGAGTAATGAAAGAAGCAAGAAAGGACGGTGGGTTTCTTGTATCCTTTTTTATTCTTTCATTTTTTTTTTCCATGAGTGAATTGCTATTCTTGTTTGCCATTATTTTGAGGTTCCTAATGCTCCTCTGTTTGAAAGAGTGGAAATTACTCATGCTCGCTTTAACTTATGATATGGATACTTTAGGAGTTGAGTTTTTTTTATGACTAAAAGCAACTTCATCCTTAAAATATCACCTCTGAAAGTGATGCGGTGGTTAGCTCTTCATAGCCAAGTTCCTGCCATTCATGCCCTGAAGAAATTTTGGTTGAGGTGCTGAAAAGCATTAGTTTTCATAACCTTTCTGCATGTTTGTATGGTTACTGAATGGATGATATGGGGCTTTCTGTGACTGGCAGTCCTAGGCAGATATTAGGAAACATTAGGATTAGCATAGCATTCTCATTCCATTACATAGAATATTTGTGGTTGTTCTATGGACTGAATGATCTTATCTTATCCAGTAGGTCGGCTAAGGAGGATGAGGATGTTAAGAAAAGAGGAGGTGGTTTTACTAAATTGTGCAGTCTTTCTCCTCAACTTCAAGAATTTGTCGGAGTTCCAGAACTGGCCAGAACTGGGGTATTTTAACAGATGTCTGGATACTTGATTGACTTGCAGAATGATCATTTAGGAGTCATTTTGTAAATTATATTTCCTACTTGCTTTTTTCCCTTTCCATTTTGTTTTGCTAGGTTGTGAAGAAGCTTTGGGCCTATATCCGGGAGAAGAACTTGCAAGATCCAAAGAATAAGCGAAACATAATATGTGATGAATCATTGCGTTCTATTTTCGATGTTGATTCTATTGACATGTTTCAAATGAATAAAGCGTTGACTAAACACATATGGGCTGTCCGTGAGGAAGATGGTATGTGTGTGCTTAATGAGCTTTTCTTTTCAATTTATAGTACACTAAGGAAGCCTTTGTCAGTGCCATTGTCCAGAAACCTCAGCTCCTTCATCTTCACCATAATTAAATGCTTTCTTGATTTAAACCAAAGGTGGTCATTTACTTAAGTTTTAAATCAATTTTAGCTTTTAGTCTCCATATTGAAAGACATACTTCTAATTGACGTGTCAAATCTGGAACACGGGATCTCAGCAAATCATGCATTATTTAATTTTTTTAACATCTCAAAATTGCTTGTTTGAAGCAATAAATGACAGAATGAACTTTTTTTATATGTGATGTATGCACAATCTCCTTTCAGTTCATGAACATAAGGATAGGGGTTGTGGTTCTCCTTCTTTAAAGTGACTAACTTTCTGTCCAAGGAAAAAAGGAACTTGGCTGGTGTATTCTGTGGACTGGTTTTTTTTTTTTTTGAACATGGAGATAATTGTTGTTACGTGCATCTGGGGCTTGAATATCTGATTGCTACTACTTAAAGATGAAGAGGCAACTATATTACTGGGGAGCGAGGCAAAAAACATGATAAAATGTGTAATATAGTTGTGTCAAACATGTATCTCATACCCATGCGTGTGCTCTCATTCAGTGCAGTTCTCAACTTCCAGGCAGTGTGGCCTTTATTGTCTTAGAAGTTGATCCTAACTACTGACACTATACATCTCAGTGAGAGTAAGCTAGTTTATCCTCCAGCTAGGTTTCATAACTTTTAAAGGTTCTATTAAACTCACATTTTAAAATTGGTGGTCTCCTCGTGAAGTTCATACAAACTACAGATGGTGAATTTCTTGAGGAGAGTGACCTTAATTTAATATTTGGCATTTTATAATTAAAATTTTGAGTTTTTGTTCCATTCTCGAAGAGGATCTCTTTTATCAATGGGTTATTGGAAACCTTCATGATGTTTAATTTTCAGCTTTTGAACTGATTAGTGGCTCACATATTTTAGATGAATGATTAAAACATTTTAGGGATACCCCCCTTTGCACATCTTGCATGGTTTTGATTCAATCAATGTACATTTTCTCATTTTCCAAACTGCTTTTCTTCTTTTTGCTTTATCTGGAAGATTTTGTGAACCTTAATTAATGGCAATAAACATAATTGATAAGGTTTTCAAGTTATCATTAGAAAGAATTGATGGATCAGCTATGAGGAAGAAGTTTTAAAGCATGTTTGGAATAACTTTAAATGAGCCAGGAACTTCTGTATGTTCATATTAGTTGCTGACAATGTCAAATACTTCTTTTCTCTTACCTCTGGCTGACTCTAATTTAAATGTAGATGACCCCAACTAGTTTGCTCTTAAGGTTAGTGGAGTTGAGTATCATAGATAGCTTAATGAATTTAGGTGTTTTATGCACTGAATAGGGCCTTTTCTCATTAAATTGTTGATTTTATCGAATTGCAGTTGTAAAAAATATAGTGCAAATTTCTTTTGTTATGTTAACACTAAATCACAACCCAAGTATTCTCTTTTCTTTCATAACAAAATGGATTTCTCTATTAACTGAGAATGTGAGAATGTTTTAGTTTAAATAAAATGTTTTGTCCTGATCTCGTAGCTCCAAGCAACTCTTCACCAAAGAAAAAGGGGACTAAACAAGGAAGAGAAGAAGGTGAGACTAGTAGCTATACCAACACTTTTATTCTCCCAGTAGTTGCACAACCTACTCGCATAAGAAAATTGAGCATGAATCCTGGCACTCTAATAGTAACGATTTGTTATTTCTCACTGTCCAGGTCCTGATGAACCTAAACAGAAAGAAAAGCGGCAGAAGAAAGGTACTTTTATTCTCCCAGTAGTTGCACAATCTACTCGCATAAGAAAATTGAGCATTAATCCTGTACCTCTAATAATGACGATATCTTATTTCTCACTGTGCAGTTCCTCATGAACCTAAAAAGAAAGAAAAGCAGCAGAAGAAAGGTATTTCTGATCTCCTTGCTCCCCTTCAAATTCCTGATCAAGATTTTGTTCTGACCTTTCAAGAATTTTGATGTTCATATGTAACTGCCATGAATGTACATAAATTCCATTAGCAACTGAACCTTCATGCAGTGAACAAGTTGGGTAGGACACTGTTTTGCCAACTTCAGTTAATTGATCTGCTGCCAAGCATGTTGGTAAAGCTTGCACAATATCGTGCTCAGGAAATAAGCTTGTGACTATAGGCATAAAGCAAATATAGATACACTACAAAGAATAAAGTGGAGGACTGAAGGTCACAATTAATAATAAGAGAGTGAGAGCTGACTAATAATAAATATTATGAGCAGGCTTTTGGATTGGTGACATTCATACCAGCCAAGCTTGTGTTGAGTTTGAGCTTGACCCAAGGCTTAAATTTTGTGCATGCCATGTCTTGTTTACATGTTGAATGTATATATAATCGAGTGTGTGTGTGTGCATGGATGTGTGTGCATGTGTTTTAGAATCTTCTCTTCATCCTACGATCTTTATTTAAGTTTATCTAAGTTTTCAAGAAAGCTTTTTGAGTGGAGGGTATCATCAGTTACATGGTTTATCTATTTTCTTGTAGAAATCTAGCCCTGATTTGGTCTCCACCAAGATAAGGAAAGACCAACTTTGCTACGAATTGTGAAATGCACCCTTACAACAATCAGAGTGCCGGTAACTTGGAGATCTTCAGGATCTGAATTGCAAGGCATGAATGCATACAAGTGCAATGCACCTCCTTTTCAAAAAGAGAAAACAATGATCTTTCGGTGCCAATTTTTTTATTTATCCACAATCATATGGTGTGTTAATGAATAGTGAGGAAAAGATAGCTGAAGCTAATTTATAAATGCAAATCACATCTTAAGAGGTTGAATTTCAATGTTTTTTATCTGAAGTTGGTCCGCCGAGATGGTACTGATGAATTTAAACTTCTTGGCCGAAGACACTTCCAGTCATAACTGGGCCTGCCTCCCTTCTGCTACTAGCAAACATAACACGTCCTTCTGAAGTATGGTTATGTTTAATTTTCATGGCCCTGCTAAGCCCTGGACCTTTTTTTCGGGTTTTTCCTTATGATAATCTCTGGCTGTATCATATTGATGCATTTGGTAAATGATCAGCTTTACTCTTTCTTTTTTGTTTTAGACTTCTGTCAAATTCAGGCACCTGCACCTTTATCTTACTGAGAGTTTTATGATTGTTTCTTAAGGATCCAGCTGACAAGAGGAGAATTGTTTGCGACAAGAAGCTAAAAGAAATATCTGAGGTTGACTCCTTCAATGGCTTCACAGCCTCAAAGCTCCTGTCATTGCATTTTTTCAAGACAGAGCAGTGAGTGGCTTATATGTACTTAACTTGAGCCCATTAGAAGTGGGAATTTTGCTTGAGATGAATTTTACTCCTTTACATTTTGCTCTGGCAGCCTGTGTGCTCCTTGTTGAAGAAATGGAAATAGTTTTGCAAAATACAAGGTCTTTCTACTAATTTTCATCACAGGATTTCTAATTTGCATTTCCACCCGGTTTCCTCTTGTGTTTGAGTAGGTTTTCTTTCAACCTTTTTTTTTTGTTTTTCTGCTCTTTAGATTCTCTTGACTTTGTTGTGGACGTGGGTGGTAACTGGGGGCCAGTTAGTTTACCTCCTATACTTGATTTGCTTTTTATACGCGGTTTTTTTCTTAGAATTGCACAAAGTAGAAGTGGAATTATAAGTTGTGGCCACATGGAAAAATAAGTTTGTCATGCAATGTGGCCTTATTAGGACCATAAGGTCGAGGAAACTTTCACATAATGTTTGATCTCTTGCAACATGATTTGTTTATCAAACATGTGGTATGTTCCTTTGTCCTCCGTGCCATCAAACTGGCGGGGTGTAAGACGCTAGCCAGAATGTTGGATAGCTCATGAGTTGTAATAGTCTGGCATGACATATCAATCCTCTTATTGTGACCTTGTGTGATGGAACTTGAATGCTATTAATTGTTTTTAATGCCAAAAAAGAAATGCTGAGTTCATCAGATGAAGTGTTGCTGCCATGGTGCAAATATTCGAAGGTTTCCTGCAGGAAATTTTACATGGAAGAATGTTGAAAAGTTTTTAGATTAAAAATGTCTTCTGCTGAATCAAGCTTGACGATCTCCTTGTCAATAAACACCCCATCACTAATCTCTGCATAAATGTTTTGATATTTGCCTTAAAATAGTCGCATTCTCTGATTGGCAGTTATTTCTTATGGGTCTTTTGAGTTTAGAGGCTTATCATCTGTCTGATGTACACAAAAAACCGCGATAGCGTTAAATGACATGTTTCTTTTACGTTGGACCCATCATTGCTTAAAGGTATCATTTTGCATGACTGACTTGGAATTTTCTTCCTCGAAAACGTGTTTGATAGCCAAGGAATAAAGCATAAACAAAACTCATTGATTAAAGGTCGTCACCTTGAGGACTGGTTACACTAAAGATATCAACCTGTGACCTCGAATATTTTTTTCTTCTGTGAAGCACTGTATCTGGAAAGAGTTAAAATGCAAAGTCTGCACTGCATCTTTCAATTCAAGAATACAGGATCAGGAATGTTTGCTCCGTGGAGAACCTGCGAAAAGGGTTCCCACTAGTGGATGGTGTGAAAAGAAAGCATTTGTCACGTCTTCAAGTCACTTGTGCATCATTGTGAGAACTTTTGCCAATGAGAAAATGCTGTTGTTCACGTGAAATCATGTGAGCCCCAGGGTCTTGTCTTGACTGATTATCCATTTGAAAGTGGAATCCTGTGGTCTCTCTTGTGCTTCTGCTTGGGGGGGTGTAAATGGCTAAATGCTGTCTTGATTTCTATATTACTACAATTGTATTGTTTTCTGGAATGGTGGGCATGGACCGATTTCTCAATTGCCATTTTCCTCTTTGGACCAATACTTTGACAACATGTTTTCACGCTAATTATATTTCTTGTTTCCTTGGTTCTTCTGATGATATGGCAGCAAACTTACATCACTCGCGTGTCACGCATGTTAGTGGAAGCTGAGATTCACCATTCACCACCTCCCATAGCATCCACTCTTTTGGCAAAGACATGGAAACAAATTCGATGTGATCAAAATCATAAAATATAACAGTTAGTAATAATTTTTTGTGTATTGATAGGATTCTGTTGGCGTTAGTGCACAGGGAAATAAAAGGCCGAGAATGACAGAGAGGATTCCGCGTTCCTTGTGAAAAGCTAGGTTCCAAATTGTAAATTTGATAAAGAGGCAGAAATGGACGTGGAAGGGAAGAGGGGAGAGGGGGTTTTTTGACGAATAAGCTCAAAATAGAAGGGCAAAGGGACAGAAGTTTATTACAAACATGTTGTGTTAAGAGTATATTATTTAAAAAAAAAATAATTAATAAAAAAAGACAGTGGAGATAAAAACAAAAGAGAGAATCTATCAGGATGGACCCGCTAATATTCGATTCGTTCAAAGCACCGCCGTTCTTATGTGGCGAGCCGATTCCCTTCTCCTCTCTCCACCTCATAACACATATCTATCTACCCACTACGCGCTTGCCCTCGACAGTGTCCCCCGTTCTTGCCACCCGCTTTGCTTTTTTTCTTCTTTCCCCTACTATCTCTCTCTCTCTCTCTACCCACCAATTTTGTCAACTTCTACTCTCTCTTTTCTCTCTCTCTCCCATTCTCCCATTTACGGCCAACTAGCAAGTAGGGTTTTCATGGAATTCGTTTAGATCATCATCATCACCAGTTCCTCTTTTGAACAATATCATAACTAGTTCTTCGTTGTTTGGAGGACAAGCCTGCACCTGATTTGACTTTAGGCTCAATTGGAGTCCAGGAGTGCTCCAAGAGGCTGTTATCACAATAGAGATAACTGGTTTCGCAACTATTTCTATTTGAATTAAGAACCTGAGCGCAGTTTGGCATCTAGCCTGGCGCGGTCTAGTGGTTTTATTTTTATTTTTTGAATCTTTCTACAGTAATTTATACACTAGTTGGTGTACTATGGATGTATCATAATTAAGATAGTTTTTTTAAAAAATAAATAACAACTCAAGAATACTTGACTAATCACACAATTTGAGATGTGATGCTTTAGAGAAACAACGCCATTAATTCGAGTGTTGTGGGGTGGTTTCTCATATCATTTCAAAACTCTAATTGAATGCAGTTGTAAAGCAATTGAAACGATTGTGACCGTGCTGCCTCCTCTCTTATCTCTATCGATGTTGACGTCATGATTTAGTTTGGGAATCGGCAAGTGGCCCTTTTTCTTTCTTCTCTCCGGTCCTCTCATGGACGTGATTGTAACTCTAGGCATAGGACTTGATCATTACACTGTGCAAGATGCGCATGGAGTGAGTATGGGAGGGGACTGTGGCATTCAACTCATTGTTCATCTTTCTTCTTTTCTAATAAATGTGACAGATCAGTATTTTCTCTTTAGATCGAGTAACACGACCAAATAAATATCTTGACAGATTAGTATAATCAAATAAATAGCACGGTACTTAATGTGTTAATATAATCCATATATTGTGTTAGTAATTAATTCAATGAGTAACATTTTTCTCAATAGCTCGCGCAACCAATTAAATACATGTAAAAAAAACCATTGCTGATATGTTTTCTCTTAGCTAACTTTTCGATCCATTAATTAATTATATTTTCTTAATTAACTTTTCAATCGTGTTGGTCTACCATTCTTTGCTTCATGGTTGCTTAATTTAAAAAACTTCAAATCCAGGCACATGCCAAAGAAGAATCGATCAACAAACGTTCTCCAAGTAAAATCATCCTCGTCAATATTGGACATCATTCAATTGGACTCCAAGCTAATCTCGTATGGTGGATGGTAAGAACAGTTTCAGCTGGCTGGGGAACCAACCAATAACCAGACTTTGTTTGTTATCCAAATAATGATAAACCTTGGGAAAATTGCAAAGGGGCATTCTCAAAGAGTTTAAATATTAGGGTAAGATGTCAAAAAAAGGGATGGGTAAAAATGATGGTGTTAGGGCATGGGGCCAGGAAGAAGTGGAGTTCTTTCAAGGACCGAGCATGAACAAACAATAATGCTACTCAACTCCTGAGAGCAGACAAGGACACCAAAACCCTAAATGACGAGAAGAGCCTCCCAAAAGAAATAACAAAAAGATGTTAAAACTGTACACCTCCATTATTTAAAAAGATTCCGTCTTGACAAGGGCAACGAGAGAATAACAAGAAAGAAGATACCCTAATAACTTAGGAAAGAAGGGGTCACAAAAATGCCATGAACACGAGCAATTAATTGTCATCACGTGAAAGATGCTTTTTGAGGGCGATAAGGATATCGTGTGTGTCCTGTTCGAAAGCCCCTTATATAAGGTATCTTGATTCGCTGTTTCTCTGGATTCAATGCAATTTGGTTCGTGACTTTCTTGAAAACGAAAGGGAATTGCCCCATTCACTGAATCTCGCCCACGACTAATTAAGCTCCTTGCTGTAACATTCATGGTTGTTTCTCTAGCTAGATCACACCATCAAATATTGCATGCATGATATATATTTACACAGTTTAATCTGCAACGCTAGCTGTCTATTTTTTTCACCTGGTAATTAGAAAACTACGGATGCCCTTCTGGTCAGGAAGTTAAACCCAAAATGTAACAACTGTCAACTGGGAATAAGAAATATAGATCTGGACAGATTTAATCGTGCTCCGAGTGTGGATTTCGTGCATGGTAATTAAAGGAACTTTTACAGTCAATTTTGGTCCTTCTTTTACTTTTGCGTCGACTTGCATCATCATCGAAATGATGATTCCTCTTTTTAAGAGTTGTCTCGCTGCAAATTAATTCGGTAATTGCAGTGTTTTACTCATGTCATTTATTGAATAAATACTAGTTTTTTCCCTCGAAGATCAACCAACTTATAATATATTCAATAGTATTTGATTAACCACAAATCAATATTAATGTCTGCGTTTAGTATCTTGATTAAGCCTCATGATCTGCTCCGGATTCAATAACAAGCTGCCCCAATCATTTTTTGAGCTGAAAATTTTACCATTATGATGCTCTGGTGAAAATGATTGAACATTTTCTTCGCATGCAAACACCATACTTAATTGCCTCGACAGAAAACATTAAGCGCCCCATAATACTCCTCACCAAACCTGCTTCTCTCATCAACATCTCTGGTCTCATCTGACCCCGAACTCGAATTAAAGATGTATTTGTTTTTGTTTTATGACTTTCATGGGCATATATATAATCTATGAGAATGGGCCGGGTGCGGAGTCCTCGGTTGTATTTATATTCCTTTTTTAAATTCGAGGCAGAGAAGGTGGGTGGGTGTTTCAATTTTATTTTTATTTTTATTTTTATTTTTCCTTCTGATCTTTATTATGGTGGTAGATAAGTATGAACACTTTTGAAAGTTACAGATACCATTTCTTGGATTCCTGAGGGGATCCTCTAGAATAAGATGATGCCTTGGCCTGGCCTGCCTGGCCATCGAATATATTAAAAATTGCTAGGCAGCTCACATGGTCAAGCTACCTCATCTCCTTCTCATTCCTCCCTTTCTCAATAGTAAATTCCACACTTCCACTTTTGTTAAGCCATCTTTTCTTGAAATGACCAAACTTTTTTTTTCTTCTTTTCTTTTCTTGGGGTTCAAAGACTCTGGATCCCTTGTGACCTGGCTCTTCAATGCAATGCCATCATTACCTTTCATTAGAGGCAGAATTAAGAGAACCTTGTTCCCTTTGACCTCTATTGGAGAACAATATTAAACCCTACCGCACAATAGACGAGAGGCACGTTTCATTAATTTGACTATAAGGGCCTTGCTGCTGTTTTCAAGATGAACTCATGAATGTTTGTTTCTTCTTCCATCTTGTTTTTTAAAATAATTTTTAAATTTATTTTTTATATAATTTTGATGAAGTAATATTTGAAAAAATTATTTCGATCAATTTTCAATTTAAAAACATTTTTAAACAATACTATTCAACGCAATACGGGTAAATTTAATGGATTTTTTTTATTATAAATTATCAGTCAATTTAATTTTTTTAATGGCCACAATATCTTGCACTTAATTGGCTTCCATGCATCAAAAGTCCTTCTGCCTGTTGAATTTTTATTGATCAGTCATTTATAAGTAGATTCGTACGTCCATTGTTTGAAAAATCACTTGCAGATTTTTCTCTTTGAAAGACAAGAAAATTCATTTACCACGTACTTGAGCTATGTCTTAAAGATCGATCTAGCTAATTTATTGTATTTCTCGT
>Ga0325414_1002235_pt1 | contig 19438 bp, 7 predicted proteins | sample PopdelMetagenome_8_FD_206183 | JGI IMG/M metagenome (GOLD analysis project Ga0325414, IMG submission 206183) | Populus deltoides microbial communities from Bellville, Georgia, United States - Leaf-PdKOR-R3 | ecosystem: Host-associated > Plants > Phyllosphere > Phylloplane/Leaf | place: USA... | reverse complement strand
CCCTACAGCCCCTTTTGACTCATAAACAGTCACCAAAAACTCAGTTGGTGCCCTCATAGAAACGGCCCCTGAAAGTGTTTTCACAGGTGATGAATGGATTCGTCAGCCCACACATCTCCTGTTGACTTATAAACAGTTAAGGAAAACTGACTCGCTGCCCATTCAGATATATCCTCCGAAACTGCTTTCACAGGTGGCGAATGGATTCGGCAGCCCAAACAGCCCCTGGTGATTCATAAACAGTCTAGGAAAACTTAGTCGCTGCCCACTCAGAAGGAGCCCTCGAAACTCATTTCACATGTGACGAATGGATTCGTCAGCCCCTACAGCCCCTGTTGACTGATAAACATTCAAGGAAAACTGACTCGCTGCCCATTCAGATATAGCCCCCGAAACTGCTTTCATAGTTGGCGAATGGATTCGGCAGCCCAAACAGCCCCTGGTGACTCATAAACAGTCTAGGAAAACTGAGTCGCTGCCCACTCAGAAGCAGCCCTCGAAACGTTTTTCACATGTGACGAATGGATTCGGCAGCCCAAACAGCCCCTGGTGAGTCATAAACAGTCTAGGAAAACTGATTCGCTGCCCACTCAGAAGTAGCCCTCGAAACTCTTTTCACATGTGACGAATGGATTCGTCAGCCCCTACAGCCCCTATTGACTCATAAACATTCAAGGAAAACTAACTCGTTGCCCATTCAGATATAGCCGCTGAAACTGCTTTCACAGGTGGCGAATGGATTCGGCAGCCCAAACAGCCCCTGGTGACTCCTACACAGTCTAGGAAAACTGAGTCGCTGCCCACTCAGAAGCAGCCATCGAAAGGTTTTTCACATGTGACGAATGGATTCGTCAGCCCCTACAGCCCCTTTTGACTCATAAACAGTCACCAAAAACTCAGTTGGTGCCCTCATAGAAACGGTCCCTCAAACTGTTATCACAAGTGATGAATGGATTCGTGAGCCCACACAGCCCTTGTTCACTCATAAAAATTCAAGGAAAATTGACTCGCTGCCCTTTCAGATATAGCCCCCGAAACTGCTATCACAGGTGGCGAATGGATTCGGCAGCCCAAACGCCCCTTGGTGATTCATAAACAGTCTAGGAAAATTGTGTCGCTGCCCCCTCAGAAGCAGCCCTCGAAACTCTTTTCACATGTGACGAATGGATTCGTCAGCGCCTACAGCCCCTTTTGACTCATAAACAGTCACCAAAAACTGAGTCGGTGCCCCCATAGAAACGGACCCTCAAACTGTTTTCACAGGTGATGAATGGATTCATGAGCCCACACAGCCCCTGTTGACTCATAAACAGTCAAGGAAAACTAACTCGCTGCTCATTCAGATATATCCCCCGAAACTGCTTTCACAGGTCGCGAATGGATTCGACAGCCCAAACAGCCCCTCGTGACTCATAAACAGTCAAGGAAAATTCAGTCGCTGCCCACTCAGAAGGAGCCCTCAAAACTATTTTACATGTGACGAATGGAGTCGTCAGCCCCCATAGCCCCTGTTGACTCATAAACAGTCAAGGAAAACTGACTGGCTGCCCATTCAGATATAGCCCCCGAAACTGCTTTCACAGGTGGCAAATGGATTCGGCAGCCCAAACAACCCTGGTGACTCATAAACAGTCTAGGAAAACTGAGTCGCTGCCCACTTAGAAGTAACTCTCAAAACTCTTTTCACATATGACGAATGGATTCGTCAACCCCCACAGCCCCTGTTAACTCATAAACAATCAAAGAAAACTGACTCGGTGCCTAGTCAAAAATGGCCCCCAAAACTCCTTGCACAGGTGACGAATGGATTCATCAGACCACACAGCCCCTGTTGACTCATAAAAATTCAAGGAAAACTAACTCGCTGCCCATTCAGATGTAGCCGCTGAAACTGCTTTCACAGGTGGCGAATGGATTCGGTAGCCCAAACAGCCCCTGATGACTCCTAAACAGTCTATGAAAACTGAGTCGCTGCCCACTCAGAAGCAGCCCTCGAAATGTTTTTCATATGTGACGAATATATTCGTGAGCCCCTACAGCCCCTTTTGACTCATAAACAGTCACCAAAAACTGAGTCGATGCCCTCATAGAAACGGACCCTCAAACTGCTATCACAAGTGATGAATGGATTCGGGAGCCCACACAGCCCCTGTTGACTCATAAACAGTCAAGAAAAACTAACTCGCTGCTCATTCAGATATATCCCTTGAAACTGCTTTCACAGGTGGTGAATGGATTCGACAGCCCAAACAGACCCTAGTGACTCATAAACAGTCGAGGAAAATTCAGTCGCTGCCCACTCAGAAGGAGCCCTCAAAACTCTTTTACATGTGACGACTGGATTCGTCAGCCCCCACAGCCCCTGTTGACTGATAAACAGTCAAGGAAAACTGACTCGCTGCCCATTCAGATATAGCCGCTGAAACTGCTTTCACAGGTGGCGAATGGATTCGGCAGACCAAACAGCCCCTGGTGACTCCTAAACAGTCTAGGAAAACTGAGTTGCTGCCCACTCAGAAGCAGCCCTCGAAATGTTTTTCACATGTGACGAATGTATTCGTGAGCCCCTGCAGCCCCTTTTGACTCATAAACAGTCACCAAAAACTGAGTCGGTGTCCTTATAGAAACGGACCCTCAAACTGTTATCACAGCTGATGAATGGATTCATGAGCCCACACAGCCCCTGTTGACTCATAAATAGTCAAGGAAAACTAACTCGCTGCTCATTCAGATATATCCCCCGAAACTGCTTTCACAGGTGGCGAATGGATTCGGCAGCCCAAACAGCCCCTGGTGACTTAAACAGTCTAGGAAAACTAAGTCGCTGCCCACTCAGAAGGAGCCCTCCAAACTCTTTTCACATGTGCCGATTGGATTCATCAGCCCCCACAGCCCTGGTTGACTCATAAATAGTCAAGGAAAACTGACTCGCTGCCCATTCAGATATATCCTCCGAAACTGCTTTCACAGGTGGCGAATGGATTCGGCAGCCCAAACAGCCCCTGGTGACTCATAAACAGTCAAGGAAAACTGAGTCGCTGCCCACTCAGAAGCAGCCATCGAAAGGTTTTTCACATGTGACGAATGTATTCGTCAGCCCCTACAGCCACTTTTGACTCATAAACAGTCACCAAAAACTGAGTCGGTGCCCTTATAGAAACGGCCCCTCAAACTATTTTTACAGGTGATGAATAGATTCGTCAGCACACACAGCACCAGTTGACTCATAAACAGTCAAGGAAAACTGACTCGCTGCCCATTCAGATATATCTTCCGAAATTGCTTTCACAGGTGGCGAATGGATTCGGCAGCCCAAACAGCCCTTGGTGACTGATAAACAGTCTAGGAAAACTTAGTCGCTGCCCACTCAGAAGCAGCCCCCGAAACGTTGTTCACATGTGACGAATGGATTCGTCAGCCCCTAAAGCCCCTTCTGACTCATAAACAGTCACCAAAAACTGAGTCGATGCCCTCATCGAAACGTCCCCTGAAACTGTTTTCACACGTGATGAATGGATTCGTCAGCCCACACAGCCACTGTTCACTCATAAACAGTCAAGGAAAACTGACTCGCTGCCCAATCAGATATAGCCCCCGAAACTGCTTTCACATGTGGCGAATGGATTCGGCTGCCCAAACAGCCCCTGGTGATTCATAAACAGTCTAGGAAAACTTAGTCGCTGCCCACTCAGAAGGAGCCCTCGAAACTCTTTTCACATGTGACGAATGGATTCTTCAGCCCCTACAGCCCCTGTTAACTCATAAACATTCAAGGAAAACTGACTCGCTGCCCATTCAGATATATCCTCTGAAACTGCTTTCACAGGTGGCGAATGGATTCGGCAGCCCAAACAGCCCCTGGTGACTCATAAACAGTCTAGGAAAACTGAGTCGCTGCCTACTCAGAAGCAACCGTCGAAACGTTTTTCACAAGCGACTAATGGATTCGTCAGCCCATTTTGACTCATAAATAGTCACCAAAAACTGAGTCGGTGCCCTCATAGAAACGGCCCCTGAAACTGTTTTCACAGGTGAGGAATGGATTCGTCAGCCCACACAGCCCCTGTTGACTCCTAAACAGTCAAGGAAAACTGACCCGCTGCCCATTTAGATATAGGTTCCGAAACTGCTTTCACAGGTGGCGAATGGATTCGGCAGCCCAAACAGCCCCTCGAGACTCATAAACATTCTAGGAAAACTGAGTCGTTGCCCACTCAGAAGGAGCCCTCGAAACTCTTTTCACATGTGACTAATGGATTCGTCAGCCCCCACAGCCCCTGTTGACTCATAAACAGTCAAGGAAAACTGACTCGCTGCCCCTTCAGATATACCCTCCGAAACTGCTTTCAGAGGTGGTGAATGGATTCGGCAGCCCAAACAGCCCCTGGTGACTCATAAACAGTCTAGGAAAACTAAGTCGCTGCCCACTCAGAAGGAGCCCTCAAAACTCTTTTCACATGTGCCGAATGGATTCATTAGCCCCAATAGCCCAGTTGACTCATAAACAGTCAAGAAAAACTGACTCGCTGCCGATTCAGATATATCCTCCGAAACTGCTTTAACAGGTGGCGAATGGATTCGGCAGCCCAAACAGCCCCTGGTGACTCATAAACAGTCTAGGAAAACTGAGTCGCTGCCCACTCAGAAGGAGCCCTCAAAACTCTTTTCACATGTGCCGAATGGATTCGTCAGCCCCCACAGCCCCTGTTGACTCATAAACAGTCAAGGAAAACTGACTCGCTGCCCATTCAGATATAGCCCCCGAAACTGTTTTCAGAGGTGGCGAATGGATTCGGCAGCCCAAACAGCCCCTCGTGACTCATAAGTAGTCTAGGAAAACTGAGTCGCTGCCCACTCAGAAGCAGCCCTCGAAACTCTTTTCACATGTGACGAACAGATTCGTCAGCCCCCACTGCCCCTGTTGACTCATAAACAGTCAAGGAAAACTGACTCGTTGCCCATTCAGATATAGACCCCGAAACTGCTTTCCCACGTGACGAATGGATTCGTGTGCCCACACATCCCCTTTTGACTCATAAACAGTCACCAAAAACTAAGTCGGCGCCCTCACTGACACAACTCCTGAAACTCTTTTCACATGTGACGAACAGATTCGTCAGCCCCCACAGCCCCTGTTGACTCATAAACAGTGAAGGAAAACTGACTCGCTGCCCATTCAGATATAGACCCCGAAACTGCTTTCCCAGGTGACGAATGGATTCGTGTGCCCACACATCCCCTTTTGACTCATAAACAGTCACCAAAAACTAAGTCGGCGCCCTCACTGACACAACTCCTGAAACTGTTTTCACAGATGATGAATGGATTCGTCAGCCCCCACAGCCCCTGTTGACTCATAAACAGTCAAGGAAAACTGACTCGCTGCCCTTTCAGATATACCCTCCAAAACTGCTTTAAGAGGTGGCGAATGGATTCGGCAGCCCAAACAGCCCCTGGTGACTCATAAACCGTCTAGGAAAACTGAGTCGCTGCCCACTCAGAAGGAGCCCTCAAAACTCTTTTCACATGTGCCGAATGGATTCGTCAGCCCCTACAGCCCCTGCTGACTCATAAACAGTCAAGGAAAACTGACTCGCTGCCCATTCAGATATAGCCCCCGAAACTGCTTTCATAGGTGGCGAATGGATTCGGCAGCCCAAACAGCCCCTCGTGACTCATAAGTAGTCTAGGAAAACTGAGTCGCTGCCCACTCAGAAGCAGCCCTCGAAACACTTTTCACATGTGACGAACAGATTCATCAGCCCCCACTGCCCCTGTTGACTCATAAACAGTGAAGGAAAACTGACTCGTTGCCCATTTTGATAAAGACCCCGAAACTGCTTTCCTAGGCGACGAATGGATTCGTGTGCCCACAGAGCCCCTTTTGACTCATAAACAGTCACCAAAAACTAAGTCGGCGCCCTCACTGACACAACTCCTGAAACTGTTTTCACAGGTGATGAATGGATTCGTCAGCCCACACAGCCCCTATTGACTCATAAGGAGTCAAGGAAAACTGACTCGCTGCCCATTCAGATATATCCTCCGAAACAGCTTTCACAGGTGGCGAATGGATTCCGCAGCCCAAACAGCCCCTGGTGACTCATAAACAGTCTAGGAAAAGTGAGTCGCTGCCCACTCAGAAGGAGCCCTCAAAACTCTTTTCACATATGCCGAATGGATTCGTCAGCCCCCACAGCCCCTGTTGACTCATAAACAGTCAAGGAAAACTGACTCGCTGCCCTTTCAGATATACCCTCCGAAACTGCTTTCACAGGTGGCGAATGGATTCGGCAGCCCAAACAGCCCCTGGTGACTCATAAACAGTCTAGGAAAACTGAGTCGCTACCCACTCATAAGGAGCCCTCAAAACTCTTTTCACATGTGCCGAATAGATTCGTCAGCCCCCACAGCCCCTATTGACTCATAAACAGTCAAGGAAAACTGACTCGCTGCCCTTTCAGATATACCCTCCGAAACTGCTTTCACAGGTGGCGAATGGATTCGGCAGCCCAAACAGCCCCTGGTGACTCATAAACAGTCTAGGAAAACTGAGTCGCTGCCCACTCAGAAGCAGCCCTCGAAACGTTTTTCACATGTGACGAATGGATTCGTCAACCCCTTTTGACTCAAAAACAGTCACCAAAAACTGAGTCGGTGCCCTCACTGAAACAACTCCTGAAACTGTTTTCAAAGGTGATGAATGGATTTGTCAGCCCACACAGCTCCTGTTGACTCATAAGGAGTCAAGGAAAACTGACTCGCTGCCCATTCAGATATATCCTCCGAAACTGCTTTCACAGGTGGCGAATGGATTCGGCAGCCCAAACAGCCCGTGGTGACTCATAAACAGTCTAGGAAAACTGAGTCGCTGCCCACTCATAAGGAGCCCTCAAAACTCTTTTCACATGTGCCGAATGGATTTGTCAGCCCCCACAGCCCCTGTTGACTCATAAACAGTCAAGGAAAACTGACTCGCTGCCCATTCAGATATAGCCCCCGAAACTGCTTTCATAGGTGGCGAATGGATTCGGCAGCCCAAACAGCCCCTCGTGACTCATAAGTAGTCTAGGAAAACTGAGTCGCTGCCCACTCAGAAGCAGCCCTCGAAACACTTTTCACATGTGACGAACAGATTCATCAGCCCCCACTGCCCCTGTTGACTCATAAACAGTGAAGGAAAACTGACTCGTTGCCCATTTTGATAAAGACCCCGAAACTGCTTTCCTAGGCGACGAATGGATTCGTGTGCCCACAGAGCCCCTTTTGACTCATAAACAGTCACCAAAAACTAAGTCGGCGCCCTCACTGACACAACTCCTGAAACTGTTTTCACAGATGATGAATGGATTCGTCAGCCCACACAGCCCCTATTGACTCATAAGGAGTCAAGGAAAACTGACTCGCTGCCCTATCAGATATACCCTCCGAAACTGGTTTTCACAGGTGGCGAATGGATTCGGCAACCCAAATAGCCCTTGGTGACTCATAAACAGTCTAGGAAAACTAAGTCGGTGCCCTCACAGAAACGGCCCCTGAAACTGTTTTGACATTTGATTAATGGATTCGTCAGCCCACATAGCCGCTGTTGACTCTAAAAGAGTCAAGGGAAATCGTCTCGTTGCCCATTCAGATATATCCTCCGAAACTGCTTTCACAGGTGGCGAATGGATTCGGCAGCCCAAACAGCCCCTGGTGACTCATAAACAGTCTAGGAAAACTGAGTCGCTGCCCACTCAGAAGCACCCTCGAAACGTTTTTCACATGCGACGAATGGATTCGTCAGCCCCTTTTGACTCATAAACAGTCACCAAAAACTAAGTCGGTGCCCTCATAGAAACGGCCCCTGAAACTGTTTTCACAGGTGAGGAATGGATTCGTCAGCCCACAGAGCCCCTGTTGACTCCAAAACAGTCAGGGAAAACTGACTCGCTGCCCATTTAGATATAGGTTCCGAAACTGCTTTCACAGGTGGCGACTGGATTCGGCAGCCCAAACAGCCCCTCGAGACTCATAAACAGTCTAGGAAAACTGAGTCGCTGCCCACTCAGAAGGAGCCCTCGAAACTCTTTTCACATGAGACGAATGGATTCGTCAGCCCCCATAGCCCCTGTTGACTCATAAACAGCCAAGGAAAACTGACTCGCTGCCCTTTCAGATATAGCCCCCGAAACTCCTTCACAGGTGGCGAATGGATTCGGAAGCACAAACAACCCTGGTGACTCATAAACAGTCTAGGAAAACTTAATCGGTGCCCATTCATAAGCAGCCCTCGAAACTCTTTTCACATGTGACAAATGCATTCGTCATCCCCCACAGCCCCTGTTGACTCTTAAACAGTCTAGGAAAACGGAGTCGCTGCCCACTCAGAAGCAGCCCTCGAAACTCTTTTCACATGTGACGAATGGATTCGTCAGCCCCCACAGCCCCTGTTGACTCATAAATAGTCAAGGAAAACTGACTCGCTGCCCTTTCAGATATACCCTCCGAAACTGCTTTCACAGGTGGCGAATGGATTCGGCAGCCCAAACAACCCCTGGTGACTCATAAACAGTCTAGGAAAACTGAGTCGCTGCCCACTCAGAAGCAGCCCTCGAAATGTTTTTCACATGGGACGAATGGATTCGTCAGCCCCTTTTGACTCATAAACAGTCACCAAAAACTGAGTCGGTGCCTTCACTGAAACAACTCCTGAAACTGTTTTCACAGGTGATGAATGGATTCGTCAGCCCACACAGCCCCTGTTGACTCATAAGGAGTTAAGGAAAACTGACTCGCTGCCCATTCAGATATATCCTCCGAAACTGCTTTCACAGGTGGCGAATGGATTCGGCAGCCCAAACAGCCCCTGGTGACTCATAAACAGTCTAGGAAAACAGAGTCGCTGCCCACTCAGAAGGAGCCCTCAAAACTCTTTTCACATGTGCCGAATCGATTCGTCAGCCCCTACAGCCCCTGTTGACTCATAAACAGTCAAGGAAAACTGACTCGCTCCCTTTTCAGATATACCCTCCGAAACTGCTTTCACAGGTGGCGAATGGATTCGGCAGCCCAAACAACCCCTGGTGACTCATAAACAGTCTAGGAAAACTGAGTCGCTGCCCACTCAAAAGCAGCCCTCGAAACGTTTTTCACATGTGACGAATGGATTCGTCAGCCCCTTTTGACTCATAAACAGTCACCAAAAACTGAGTCGGTGCCCTCATAGAAACGGCCCCTGAAACTGTTTTCACAGGTGAGGAATGGATTCGTCAGCCCACACAGCCCCTGTTGACTCCTAAACAGTCAAGGAAAACTGACTCGCTGCCCATTTAGATATAGATTCCGAAACTGCTTTCACAGGTGGCGAACGGATTCGGCAGCCAAACAACCCTTGGTGACTCATAAACAGTCTAGGAAAACTGAGTCGCTGCCCACTCAGAAGGAGCCCTCCAAACTCTTTCCACATGTGCCGAATGGATTCGTCAGCCCCCACAGCCCCTGTTGACTCATAAACAGTCAAGGAAAATTGACTCGCTGCCCATTCAAATATAGCCCCCGAAACTCCTTGCACAGGTGACGAATGGATTCGTTTGCCCACACAACCCCTTTTGACTCATAAACAGTCACCAAAAACTGAGTCGGCGCCCTCACAGAAACAACTCCTGAAATAGTTTTCACAGGTGATGAATGGATTCGTTAGCCCACACAGCCCCTGTTGACTCATAAACAGTCAAGGAAAACTGACTCGCTGCCTATTCAGATATAGCCCCCGAAACTGCTTTCACAGGTGGCGAATGGATTCGGAAGCCCAAACAGCCCATGGTGACTCATAAACAGTCTAGGAAAACTGAGTCGCTGCCCACTCAGAAGCGGCCCTCGAAACGTTTTTCATATGTGAGGAATGGATTCGTCAGCCCCTACAGCCCCTTTTGACTCATAAACAGTCACCAAAAATTGACTCGCTGCCCATTCAGATATAGCCCCCGAAACTGCTTTCATAGGTGGCGAATGGAATCGACAGCCCAAACAGCCCCTGGTGACTCATAAACAGTCTAGGAAAACTGAGTCGCTGCCCACTCAGAAGCAGCCCTCGAAACTCTTTTCACATGTGACGAACAGATTCGTCAGCCCCCACTGCCCCTGTTGACCCATAAATAGTGAAGGAAAACTGACTCGTTGCCCATTCAGATATAGCCCCCGAAACTCCTTTCCCAGGTGACGAATGGATTCGTCTGCCCACACAGCCCCTTTTGACTCATAAACAGTCACCGAAAACTGTGTCGGCGCCCTCACAGAAACAACTCCTGAAACTGTTTTCACAGGTGATGAAGGGATTCGTCATCCCACGCAGCGTCTGTTGACTCATAAAGAGTGAAGGAAAACTGACTCGTTGCCCATTCAGATATAGCCCCCGAAACTGCTTTCACAGGTGGCGAATGGATTCGGCAGCCCAAACAGCCCCTGGTGACTCATAAATAGTCTAGGAAAACTGACTCGCTGCCCTTTCAGATATACCCTCCGAAACTGCTTTCACAGGTGGCGAATGGATTCGGCATCCCAAACAGCCCCTGGTGACTCATAAATAGTCTAGGAAAACTAAGTCGCTGCCCACTCAGAACCAGCCCTCGAAATGTTTTTCACATGTGACGAATGGATTCGTCAGCTCCTTTTGACTCATAAACAGTCACCAAAAACTGAGTCGGTGCCCTCACTGAAACAACTCCTGAAACTGTTTTCACAGGTGATGAATGGATTCGTCAGCCTACACAGCCCCTGTTGACTCATAAGGAGTCAAGGAAAACTGACTCGCTGCCCATTCAGATATATCCTCCGAAACTGCTTTCACAAGTGGCGAATGGATTCGGCAGCCCAAACAGCCCCTGGTGACTCATAAATAGTCTAGGAAAACTGAGTCGCTGCCCACTCAGAAGCAGCCCTTGAAACTCTTTTCACATGTGACGAACAGATTCGTCAGCCCCCACAGCCCCTGTTGACTCATAAACAGTGAAGGAAAACTGACACGTTGCCCATTCAGATATAGCCCACAAAACTACTTTCCAAGGCGACGAATGGATTCGTCAGCCCCCATAGCCCCTGTTGACTCATAAACAGTCAAGGAAAACTGACTCGCTGCCCCTTCAGATATACCCTCCAAAACTGCTTTCACAGGTGGCGAATGGATTTGGCATCCCAAACAGCCCTTGGTGACTCATAAATAGTCTAGGAAAACTGAGTCGCTACCCACTCAGAAGCAGCTCTCGAAATGTTTTTCACATGTGACGAATGGATTTGTCAGCCCCTTTTGACTCATAAACAGTCACCAAAAACTGAGTCGGTGCCCTCACTGAAACAACCCCTGAAACTGTTTTCACAGGTGATGAATGGATTCGTCAGCCTACACAGCCCCTGTTGACTCATAAGGAGTCAAGGAAAACTGACTCGCTGCCCATTCAGATATATCCTTCGAAACTGCTTTCACAGGTGGCGAATGGATTCGGCAGCCCAAACAGCCCCTGTTGACTCATAAACAGTAAAGGAAAACTGACTCGCTGCCCTTTCAGATATACCCTCCGAAACTGCTTTCACAGGTGGCGAATGGATTCGGCATCCCAAACAGCCCTTGTTGACTCATAAACAGTCTAGGAAAACTGAGTCACTGCCCACTCAGAAGCAGCTCTCGAAACGTTTTTCACATGTGACGAATGGATTTGTCAGCCCCTTTTGACTCATAAACAGTCACCAAAAACTGAGTCGGTGCCCTCACTGAAACAACTCCTGAAGCTGTTTTCACAGGTGATGAATGGATTCGTCAGCCGACACAGCCCCTGTTGACTCATAAGGAGTCAAGGAAAACTGACTCGCTGCCCATTCAGATATATCCTCCGAAACTACTTTCACAGGTGGCGAATGGATTCGGCAGCCCAAACAGCCCCTAGGACTCATAAATAGTCTAGGAAAACTGAGTCGCTGCCCACTCAGAAGCAGCCCTTGAAACTCTTTTCACATGTGACGAACAGATTCGTCAGCCCCCACAGCCCCTGTTGACTCATAAACAGTGAAGGAAAACTGACTCGTTGCCCATTCAGATATAGCCCCCGGAACTGCTTTCCCAGGCGACGAATGGATTCGTCAGCCCCCACAGCCCCTGTTGACTCATAAACAGTCAAGGAAAACTGACTCCCTACCCTTTCAGATATACCCTCCGAAACTGCTTTCACAGGTGGCGAATGGATTCGACAGCCCAAACAGGCCCTGGCGATTCATAAATAGTCTAGGAAAACTAAGTCGCTGCCCACTTAGAAGGAGCCCTCAAAACTCTTTCCACATGTGCCGAATGGATTTGTCAGCCCCCACAGCCCCTGTTGACTCATAAACAGTCAAGGAAAACTGACTCGCTGCCCATTCACATATAGCCCCCGAAACGCCTTGCACAGGTGACGAATGTATTTGTGTGCCCGCACAGCCCCTTTTGACTCATAAACAGTCACCAAAAACTGAGTCGGCGCCCTCACAGAAACAACTCCTGAAACGGTTTTCACAGGTGATGAATGGATTCGTCAGCCCACACAGCCCCTGTTGACTCATAAACAGTCTAAGAAAACTTAGTCGGTGCCCATTCATAAGCAGCCCTCGAAACTCTTTTCACATGTGACGAATGGATTCGTCATCCCCCACAGCCCCTTTTGACTCATAAACAGTCTAGGAAAACTGAGTCGCTGCCCACTCAGAAGCAGCCCTCGAAACTCTTTTCACATGCGACGAACAGATTTGTCAGCCCCCACTGCCCCTGTGGACTCATAAACAGTCAAGGAAAACTGACTCATTGCCTATTCAGATATAGCCCCCGAAACTGCTTTCCCAGGTGACGAATTGATTCGTCTGCGCACACAGCCCCTTTTGACTCATAAACAGTCACCAAAAACTGAGTCGGCGCCCTCACAGAAACAACTCCTGAAACTGTTTTCACAGGTGATGAAGGGATTCGTCATCCCACACAGCCCCTGTTGACTCATAAACAGTCAAGGAAAACTGACTCGCTGCCCATTCAGATATAGCCCTCGAATCTGCTTTCACAGGTGGCGAATGGATTCGGCAGCCCAAACAGCCCCTAGTGACTCATAAAGAGTCTAGGAAAACTGAGTCGCTGCCCACTCAGAAGGAGCCCTCAACACTCTTTTCACATGTGCCGAATGGATTCGTCAGCCCCACACCCCCTGTTGAGTCATAAACAGTCAAGGAAAACTAACTCCCTACCGAGTCAAAAATGGCCCCCGAAACTCCTTTCACAGGTGGCGAATGGATTCGGCAGCCCAAATAGCCCCTGGTGACTCATAAACAGTCTAGGAAAACTGAGTCGCTGCCCACTCAGAAGCAGCCCTCAAAACGTTTTTCATATGTGACGAATGGATTCGTCAGCCCCTACAGCCCCTTTTGACTCATAAACAGTCACCAAAAACTGACTCGCTGCCCATTCAGATATAGTCCCCGAAACTGCTTTCACAGGTGGCGAATGGATTCGACAGCCCAAACTGCCCCTGGTGACTCATAAACAGTCTAGGAAAACTGAGTCGCTGCCCACTCAGAAGCAGCCCTCGAAACTCTTTTCACATGTGACGAACAGATTCGTCAGCCCCCACTACCCCTGTTGACTCATAAATAGTGAAGGAAAACTGACTCGTTGCCCATTCAGATATAGCCCCCGAAACTGCTTTCCCAGGCGACAAATGGATTCGTCTGCCCACACAGCCCCCTTTGACTCATAAACAGTCACCAAAAACTGATTCGGCGCCCTCACAGAAACAACTCCTGAAACAGTTTTCACAGGTGATGAAGGGATTCGTCATCCCACACAGCCCCTGTTGACTCACAAACAGTCAAGGAAAACTGACTTGCTGCCCATTCAATTATAGCCCCCGAAACGGCTTTCATAGGTGGCGAATGGATTTGGCAGCCCAAATAGCCCTTGCAGACTCATAAACAGTCTAGGAAAACTAAGTCGCTGCCCACTCAGAAGGAGCCCTCAAAACTCTTTTCACATGTGCCGAATGGATTCGTCAGCCCCCACAGCCCCTGTTGACTCATAAACAGTTAAGGAAAACTGACTCGCTGCCCATTCAGATAGAGCCCGCGAAACTGCTTTCACAGGTGGCAAATGGATTCGGCAGCCCAAACAGCCCCTGGTGACTCATAAACAGTCTCGGAAAACTGAGTCGTTGCCCACTCAAAAGCAGCCCTCGAAACTCTTTTCACATGTGACGAACAGATTCGTCAGCCCCCACAGCCCCTGTTGACTCATAAACAGTGAAGGAAAACTGACTCGTTGCCCATTCAGATATAGCCCCCGACACTGCTTTCCCAGGCGACGAATGGATTCGTCTGCCCACACAGCCCCTTTTGACTCATAAACAGTCACCAAAAACTGAGTCGGCGCCCTCACAGAAACAACTCCTGAAACAGTTTTCACAGGTGATGAAGGGATTCGTCATCCCACACAGCCCCTGTTGACTCATAAACAGTCAAGGAAAACTGACTCGCTGCCCATTCAGATATAGCCCCCGAAACTGCTTTCACAGGTGGAGAATGGATTTGGCAGCCCAAACAGCCCCTGCTGACTCATAAACAGTCTAGGAAAACTAAGTCGCTGCCCACTCAGAAGAGGCCCTCAAAACTCTTTTCACATGTGCCGAATGGATTCGTAAGCCCCCACAGCGCCTGTTGACTCATAAACAGTGAACGAAAATTGACTCGGTGCCCATTCTAATATAGCCCCCGAAACTGCTTTCACAGGTGGCGAATGGATTCGGCAGCCCAAACAGCCCCTAGTGACTCATAAACAGCCTAGGAAAACTAAGTCGCTGCCCACTTAGAAGTAGCCCTCAAAACTCTTTTCACATGTGCCGAATGGATTCGTCAGCCCCCACAGCCCCTGTTGACTCATAAACAGTCAAGGAAAACTGACTAGCTGCCCATTCAAATATAGCCCCCGAAACTCCTTGCACAAGTGACGAATGGATTCGTTTGCCCACACAGCCCCTTTTGACTCATAAACAGTCACCACAAACTGAGTCGGCGCCCTCACAGAAACAACTCCTGAAACTGTTGTCACAGGTGATGAATGGATTCATCAGCCCCCACAGCCCCTGTTGCTCATAAACAGTTAAGGAAAACTGACTCGCTGCCCATTCAGATATAGGCCGCGAAACTGCTTTCACAGGAGGCGAATGGATTCGGCAGCCCAAACAGCCCCTGGTAACTCAAAAACAGTCTAGGAAAACTATGTCGCTGCCCACTCAGAAGTAGCCTTCACAACTCTTTTCACATGTGCTGAATGGATTCGTCAGCCCCCACAGTGCCTGTTGACTCCTAAACAGTGAAGGAAAACTAACTCGCTGCACATTCAGATATAGCCCCCGAAACTGCTTTCACAGGTGTCGAATTGATTCGGCAGCCCAAACAGCCCCTAGTGACTCATAAACAGCCTAGGAAAACTAAGTCGATGCCCACTCAGAAGTAGCCCTCAAAACTCTTTTCACATGTGCCGAATGGATTCGTCAGCCCCCACAGCCCCTGTTGACTCATAAACAGTCAAGGAAAACTGACTCGCTGCCCATTCAAATATAGCCCCCGAAACTCCTTGCACAGGTGACGAATGGATTCGTTTGCCCACACAGCCCCTTTTGACTCATAAACATTCACCAAAAATTGAGTCGGCGCCCTCACAGAAACAACTCCTGAAACAGTTTTCACAGGTGATGAAGGGATTCGTCATCCCCCACAGCCCCTGTTGACTCATAAACAGTCAAGGAAAACTGACTCGCTGCCCATTCAGATATAGCCCGCGAAACTGCTTTCACCGGTGGCGAATGGATTCGGCAGCCCAAACAGCCCCTGGTGACTCATAAACAGTCTCGGAAAACTAGGTCCCTACCCACTCAGAAGTAGCCCTCAAAAACCTTTTCACATGTGCCGAATGGATTCGTCTGCCCCCACAGCCCCTGTTGACTCATAAACAGTGAAGGAAAACTGACTCGTTGCCCATTCAGATATAGCCCCCGAAACTGCTGTCCCAGATGATGAATGGATTCGTCTGCCCACACAGCCCCTTTTGACTCATAAACAGTCACCAAAAACTGAGTCGGCGCCCTCACAGAAACAACTCCTGAAACTGTTTTCACAGGTGATGAAGGGATTCGTCATCCCACACAGCCCCTGTTGACTCATAAAGAGTGAAGGAAAACTGACTCGCTGCCCATTCAGATATGTCCTCCGAAACTGCTTTCACAGGTAGAGAATGGATTTGGCAGCCCAAACAGCCCCTGCTGACTCATAAACAGTCTAGGAAAACTATGTCGCTGCCCACTCAGAAGGAGCCCTCAAAACTCTTTTCACATGTGCCGAATGGATTCGTCAGCCCCCACAGCCCCTTTTGACTCATAAACAGTGACCACAAACTGAGTCGGCGCCCTCACAGAAACAACTCCTGAAACTGTTTTCACAGGTGATGAATGGATTCGTCAGCCCCCACAGCCCCTGTTGACTCATAAACAGTCAAGGAAAACTGACTCGCTGCCCATTCAGATATAGCCCGCGAAACTGCTTTCACAGGTGGCGAATGGATTCGGCAGCCCAAACAGCCCCTGGTAACTCATAAACAGTCTAGGAAAACTATGTCGCTGCCCACTCAGAGGAGCCCTCAAAACTCTTTTCACATGTGCCGAATGGATTCGTCAGCCCCCACAGCCCTTGTTGACTCATAAACAGTGAAGGAAAACTGACTCGGTGCCCATTCAGATATAGCCCCCGAAACTGCTTTCACAGGTGGCGAATGGATTCGGCAGCCCAAACAACCCCTAGTGACTCATAAATAGTCTAGGAAAACTGAGTCGTTGCCCACTCAGAAGCAGCCCTCGAAACTCTTTTCACATGTGACGAACAGATTCGTCAGCCCCCACAGCCCCTGTTGACTCATAAACAGTGAAGGAAAACTGACTCGTTGCGCGTTCAGATATAGCCCCCGAAACTGCTTTCCCAGGCGACGAATGTATTCGTCTGCCCACACAGCCCCTTTTGACTCATAAACAGTCACCAAAAACTGAGTCGGCGCCCTCACAGAAACAACTCCTGAAACTGTTTTCACAGGTGATGAAGGGATTCGTCATCCCACACAGCCCCTGTTGACTCATAAACAGTCAAGGAAAATTGACTCGCTGCCCATTCAGATATAGCCCCCGAAACTGCTTTCACAGGTGGAGAATGGATTTGGCAGCCCAAACAGCCCCTGCTGACTCATAAACAGTCTAGGAAAACTAAGTCGCTGCCCACTCAGAAGTGGCCCTCAAAATTCTTTTCACATGTGCCGAATGGATTCGTAAGCCCCCACAGCGCCTGTTGACTCATAAATAGTGAACGAAAACTGACTCGGTGCCCATTCTAATATAGCCCCCGAAACTGCTTTCACAGGTGGCGAATGGATTCGGCAGCCCAAACAGCCCCTAGTGACTCATAAACAGCCTAGGAAAACCAAGTCGCTGCCCACTTAGAAGTAGCCCTCAAAACTCTTTTCACATGTCCCGAATGGATTCGTCAGCCCCCACAGCCCCTGTTGACTCATAAACAGTCAAGGAAAACTGACTCGCTGCCCATTCAGATATAGGCCGCGAAACTGCTTTCACAGGTGGCGAATGGATTCGGCAGCCCAAACAGCCGCTGGTAACTCAAAAACAGTCTAGGAAAACTATGTCGCTGCCCACTCAGAAGTAGCCTTCACAACTCTTTTCACATGTGCTGAATGGAATCGTCAGCCCCCACAGCGCCTGTTGACTCATAAACAGTGAAGGAAAACTAACTCGCTGCCCATTCAGATATAGCCCCCGAAACTGCTTTCACAGGTGGCGAATGGATTCGGCAGCCCAAACAGCCCCTAGTGACTCATAAACAGCCTAGGAAAATGAAGTCGCTGCCCACTCAGAAGTAGCCCTCAAAACTCTTTTCACATGTGCCGAATGGATTCGTCAGCCCCCACAGCCCCTGTTGACTCATAAACAGTAAAGGAAAACTGACTCGCTGCCCATTCAAATATAGCCCCCGAAACTCCTTGCACAGGTGACGAATGGATTCGTTTGCCCACACAGCCGCTTTTGACTCATAAACAATCACCAAAAACTGAGTCGGCGCCCTCACAGAAACAACTCCTGAAACAGTTTTCACAGGTGATGAAGGGATTCGTCATCCCACACAGCCCCTGTTGACTCATAAACAGTCAAGGAAAACTGACTCGCTGCCCATTCAGATATAGCCCCCGAAACTGCTTTCACAGGTGGAGAATGGATTCGGCAGCCCAAACAGCCCTTGGTAACTCATAAACAGTCTTGGAAAACTATGTCGCTGCCCACTCATAAGTAGCCTTCACAACTCTTTTCACATGTGCTGAATGGATTCGTCAGCCCCCACAGCCACTGTTGACTCATAAACAGTGAAGGAAAACTGACTCGGTGCCCATTCAGATATAGCCCCTGAAACTGCTTTCACAGGTGGCGAATGGATTCCGCAGCCCAAACAGCCCCTAGTGACTCATAAACAGCCTAGGAAAACTAAGTCGCTGCCCACTCAGAAGTAGCCCTCAAAAATCTTTTCACATGTGCCGAATGGATTCGTCAGCCCCCACAGCCCCTGTTGACTCATAAACAGTCAAGGAAAACTGACTCGCTGCCCATTCAAATATAGCCCCCGAAACTCCTTGCATAGGTGACGAATGGATTCGTTTGCCCACACAGCCCCTTTTGACTCATAAACAGTCACCACAAACTGAGTCGGCGCCCTCACAAAAACAACTCCTGAAACAGTTTTCACAGGTGATGAATGGATTCGTCAGCCCCCACAGCCCCTGTAGACTCATAAACAGTCAAGGAAAACTGACTCGCTGCCCATTCAGATATAGCCTGCGAAACTGCTTTCACAGGTGGCGAATGGATTCGGCAGCCCAAACAGCCCTTGGTAACTCATAAACAGTCTTGGAAAACTATGTCGCTGCCCACTCAGAAGTAGCCTTCACAACTCTTTTCACATGTGCTGAATGGATTCGTCAGCCCCCACAGCCACTGTTGACTTATAAACAGTGAAGGAAAACTGACTCGGTGCCCATTCAGATATAGCCCCTGAAACTGCTTTCACAGGTGGCGAATGGATTCGGCAGCCCAAACAGCCCCTAGTGACTCATAAACAGCCTAGGAAAACTAAGTCGCTGCCCACTCAGAAGGAGCCCTCAAAACTCTTTTCACATGTGCCGGATGGATTCGTCAGCCCCCACAGCCCCTGTTGACTCATAAACAGTGAAGGAAAACTGACTCGGTGCCCATTCAGATATAGCCCCCGAAACTCCTTTCACAGGAGGCGAATGGATTCGGCAGCCCAAACAGCCCCTAGTGACTCATAAATAGTCTAGGAAAACTGAGTCGCT
>Ga0325414_1002233_pt1 | contig 19448 bp, 5 predicted proteins | sample PopdelMetagenome_8_FD_206183 | JGI IMG/M metagenome (GOLD analysis project Ga0325414, IMG submission 206183) | Populus deltoides microbial communities from Bellville, Georgia, United States - Leaf-PdKOR-R3 | ecosystem: Host-associated > Plants > Phyllosphere > Phylloplane/Leaf | place: USA... | reverse complement strand
TTTTTTTTTTATCTCTACGAGGCTTTGTTATAACCTAAAAATATATAGCAAAAAATCCATGACTAAATAAAGGTACAAATTATATGTCCTGAACATTTGATTCGATTAAAATATTATTGATTTGTATTAATTTAAATAATTGAATTTTAAGTCTTAATAGCTATTTCTATTTTTCTGTAAAAGCTAACGATTTTTAATTTTTACTATATTTTTCTTTAAGTATTTCCGAAATAGGATTTTTCTTATTGTTATATAAATATTTTCTTTCCCTTTTATAACTATATATTTAACACCGTCTCCCTAATAATAATTGAATTTCATTTTTCTTTATAAAAAATTTTGTTTTTTTCTCCTTATCTTTTAATATTGTAATCTATTTTTTTAAAGTTTATTTGGTATTATGATAGTAATTATTTTTTAAATTACAAAAAAAAAATTGAAGCAAAGAAAAATAATTTTTTTTTCAAAAATGCTTTTAAAACGCAAAAACAAATAAGATTTTAGACATAACAATCCCGAAAAAAATAAAAATATCTTACTAAATTCTCCAATACAAATTAGTCATTTTTTAAAAATATGGATTCATGTTTAATAAGTTTTTTCTTCAAGAGACCGAATAAAGTAAATTTATAAGAGAATCATAGTAAACACCTAAGCATATTTTTGGTCATAATCCAAAATAAAATAAAATATATAGTTAAATGCTAAGTATATGATCTTATCTTAAAAAAATTCTATTTTAAATGCTAAAATTAAAAAACCTCAACTCCATATAAAGAAAATATTTTTTTACGTGACAATACAAAAAATATGTCAATGATAATATGTAAAGTTAACTCTATCCAATTAAGAAATAGATTAAAACATTAATATAATTTTTCAAAATAAGAATCCCGCTTTTGTATTATATGTCTATTTATACCTCAGATAATGATTGGAGTACTTGATTTTTTATACGACTTTCTCAAATTTATTGTCTTAAATGTTTTTATAGAGGTCCATAAAAATGAATAATTCATGATTTTTATTTAACTTCTTAATGAAAACTTACTTTTATAATCATTATAATTTTTTACTTGAAAAAATGCTTATGGTAAAAAAAAACATGTCTTTGTCCGAATAAAAAAGAAATTCATGAATAAAAAAATTTAAGTTTTTGATTTAAAATATACATTTTGCATTTTTAGTTCATATCATTATAGTTTTTTTTTTATATAAATATTCTTTCTGTTGTTACTTTTTTATTCAATGAATTATGTTGCTAATGAAAAATATATTTTTATCAAAGTAAAATAAATTAAAAGAATAAAAAAAATATAATTTTGATAAATAATATTTCCCCTATAATTTTATTTATTATTTTTATTTATAAATATTTATTTTATTTATTATATAATTAAATAAAATTTTCTTTTTTGAGAGCAATATCGCCAGTGACACAATGACCGAAGGAAGTTGATTCCAATACAGGCAGGAGGAAATTATTGTCCCCAGAGGCCCAGACCTCTCGCTTCGATTCTTTCCTAGCCCCTTCCTTTTTTTTCATTCCTCCATTTCCTTTGGTGATGAATTCACTAAATGTTATATAACGTGCATTTATGATTAATTATTTTTCACTAAATGTTATTTTTTTAAAGAAATAGATTAAGAAAAAAGGATGGTATAAAAAGATTGATGAAAAAAACAGACATTTTTTTTGAAATAAAATAATATTGAATTAAAAATGATCAACATTGGTAAAATGACTAGTTTTAAAAATTAGAGGGACTATTTGATTTATTATGCAAAAATGGAAAGATTAATTTATAATTTATTCACTCAGATAAATAAATGTGACATTGATAGGAGTAAAGGCTAAGGAGGAACAACAATGTGAGATCCAAAGCAGTGTTAAAAAGAAGGGAAAAGAGAGCATGATCGTGGATTAAGAACTTGCCAAGAAATGATTTTAAAACCGAATCGAAAAGCGTGGAAGCCATACCAAACCCAAAACCCCTGGCAGGCAGGCTGGTAATTAAAGAAGAGAAAACCTCGTCAATATACCATTTCTATACGGAAAAAAGATGGGTCAGTTCTTGCAAATTTCACATCTTATTGAGTAATCTGTGATGCCCTCTTTAGGCTCATGTGCTCCTTTCCTGAATTGCGAAAAGTACGTCCTCACCTTTCTTCCAGACAAGCACAGGGGGTCCTTGGGAGTGTTTCAACATTTTTTTTTTTTAGTTTTAATTTTTTTTAAATTATATATATATATTTTAAATTATTTTGATGTGCTGATATCAAAAATAAATTTTAAAAAATAATATTTGAATTATTTTCCACTGGATTCGAGTCCATCATTGGATTATTAAGGAAAGAACATATTTAAATAATAAAAAACTCCTTCTAAGCTACAAGCACAATAGCAAGGATGATGAGCTGACTTTGATCTCTTTTTACATGTGACGTGAACAAGTTCGGTGTTTTTAATTTTCAAAAAACTACTACCACTTGAATTAGAAACTCATTCATACGGAAAATACTGCTTAGTTCAGATAAGATATCGATTTTTTAACTGAAAACTAAGATATATAGCTAATACATGGAAAGAAATATTACAAATTATGCTGACCTGTGAACCACCGTTAGAGTGACATGACATGATATATATAATTACAGGAACCATAGTATTTAATTTTGCAATGTGACAGCCTGCTGTTAAGGATTGGTGGATATAATCATAGCACCATTGCAAAAAAAAAAAAAAAATCATATATTTTGGCATGGAGTGTCTCTGATGATTTTATATTAACATTACCTGAAACATCTATGATTTTTAATGAATCTTCACTATTCGTAAGAATAAGAATTCTCAGGATTATTAACTAGGAGAGGTAGTTTAATTGGTTAGGTTTTGAGTTTGTATTTTAATAATTACAGGTTTAAGATTTTTTAGAGCTATTGGAGGCTTAAATAGTTGTTAACTTCAAAACCCGTGAAATTAGTCGAAGTATGCACAAACTTGCCTTGATACTCATGTTAATAAAAAAAATTCTCAGGATTATTATTTTTTAAATTTCAATCCCTCTATAACCTAAATGAATAAAATTAGCCTTGAAATTATAATAAATCTATAAAATTAAATGACAAATGACTTAAATGTAAGATACATAAATAATATATGTCTAATACTGATTTTTTGCAATTTTCATTTTGTTCTTCAAGTTGGTTTTTGTTATTTTTCAGTCAATAAATGAGAAAGAGATTCATCAGATAAATGATTGTAGATAGATAAAATATTTGATTGATATGAATCCAACGACCAAAATAGTTAAGTTTGATGTCAAAACATTCCATTCAACGATTAGTATTTGATGATGGTGGTTTTTGATCCCCATCTTGCTAGAAAAAAAAAAGAACACGGCTTGGAAAGACTTGTGGTCTTAGTTTGATTTTTTGATTTTTAATTGTTTTTGGCTACTTTAAAGGAACAAATAAGTTTATTAAGGTTTGTTGGGTGTTTCTCAAGTGTTTGTAGGTGAATAAATAGTTGTTTGGTAAAAAAAATAAAAATAAAATTGATTTTCTGAGATTTCGGCCATTTTGACTGTTGGAAACTAGGCAAGCATAACATTGTTTGTCACACCGGATGATGTGCTGTCCACTATAATTTTTTTAAAAAATATAAGGGGTGATTGACATGTTAGCCATCCCTTTAATAAGAAAATTATAATAAGGCCAGACGCATCAGCTTGGCCTCCAAGCCTTCGAGTGATCAACCTCCTATAAAAAAGCTAGTTGTTGGGCCTGATCATTTTCTATCTTTTTTTTTCTTGGTTTTTCTTATCAATTAAAAAAAAATTACCAAGCTGATAATTTGTTTATAAAATAACATAATAAAATTCTTATTTAAATGTTAATAATTTGTTTTTAAATTATAATATGTTTGATATAAAGATGATATAATACTAATAATATATTGTTTATTATATTTTTTTGTTTTTAAATTTCTTAAATAAATTTTGAATGTGATTTTATCACATTTATATATGATTTTTTAAACTTTCAATCACACATAAAACATGAACATTCTATTTTGATATTTTTTTTTTAACTTACTTTGACAATCATATAAAAATTTTCTTTTACATAAACACCAATTCTAGTTAAAATCCTTGCATTCACTAAAATAAATAAGACATATTAATAAAAAAACTGATTTTGGATTTAAGAAATATATATTTTGCTTTTATTTAAAATGACTTGCATTTTTAATGAAAGAAAAAAATATTATTGTATAATTAGATGAATTTTTTTGGGGTGAAAATCCACATGTGATATCAGATCTTATATTTTAATATGCATCTTTATCTCATTTTCCCGATCCAATCTAAATTTAGATCAATAAATTTATTATTATTTATTAACACATATAATTTTTGATTTAATTTACTAAACGCTCATACTAACCTTTTATTTTGCAATGAAAAATTATCTTGATAAAAAAAAATTCAAATAAAAAGTATTTTGAGGTTTAATAACAATGCCAAAGAATTCTCTAAGACCTGTAAATTTTTTTTTTTTACATTAAAACTTTTTGATCCTCCCACAAAAGAGTGCATGCATGCAAATTTGTATATACTAAAAAAATCTGCGTTTCTCCAAATGCTTTACTATTTATATATAAATAGTAAAGCACCTAATCTTTTTTTTTTCCTTCAAAATTTTAAACTTTCTTTTCTTTCAATTTTATTATTCTATAGCCTAATTAGATGAAATCATGCTTGAAATTATTGTAAAAGTACAAAATCAAAATAGGAATAATATATAAAAAACAAAGAAAATGTATGGCTAACCCCACTTTAGTGATAATTTTTATTTTGGTCCAAAAGTTTGTTTTTTTCAATTTCAGCCTATGAGTTAGAGAAAAGAGAGAGAAAGTGATTAGTTTGGTTTCGATGATGAAACTTGTTGTTCTTGGTGTCAAATGGTTCTATTCGATGAGAAGAGTTTGATTATTATAGGTTTTATCTATAAACTTGATTAAGAGATCGAGTTCTATTTTGATTTTTTGATTCAGTTGATTTTTGTTTTTAGGAGAGATTTTGTGGTGTTTTTAGGTTGTTAGATGGTTTAGGGTGGGTTGTATAGCATTTATTAGGTGCTTTTTGATAAACATAGGTTCAAAAATTTATTTTCAATCCAAAAAAACCCACCCTTGAATTTTCAGCTAATATAGCAGCAACAAAAATTTAGGTAAGTATGCAATGTGCAACTTGATGTTGTTTTTTCTTTCCCAACAAATGTCTTCTGCCCCTTTAAAAAAGAAAAAAAATAAACGAGGCTTTGACATGTGGGCTTGCTTGGCCTGCGCTCCTAGGTTGATTTCTTTGGGCCTTTTGTTTTTTTTTTTATCCTTGATATTTTTTTTTCTAATTTTATCTTTTAATATTGTGTTTTTGTTGAGATTTTTTTTTCAATTTTATTCTTCAATATTTGGTTGATTTTTAATTGTTCTTCATGATTTGTTTTAGTTTTTTTTATAAAGTTATTGTAGTCTCAAATAAACATCATGATATTTAGTTGGTGAACAAAAATTTTTCAAATTTTATCTTTCAATGTTTGGTTTTTATCAAATCGTTTTGCCTTTTTTTTAAAAAAATTATCCTTCAAGATTTGTTTGACTTTTAATTGATCTTTATAATTACTTTTGTTTGCTTTTTATAAGGTTATTGCGGTCTCAAATAAACATCGTGATATTTAATTGATATCCGGTTTTGTGAGCATCTATTTTTTTAAAAAACAATTAAACCTAGTGGAGTTTATTCTCTGGGATGTGAATTTGATAAGTTAAGTCGCAAAAACTAAATTAATCTAATATATTGACTTCTCAATATTTTTTAAAAAATATGCCACCTTGAGTTTTCTTAAAGCCAAATCATTTTTTTTCAGTTGTTCGGGTTTTTTTTGGACTTGACAAAAGTCCTCCTAGTCATGTCGGGGCAAATTTCCACACAATTTATTAAAATTTGAGCTAAGTAAAGAGTCGTGTGAGGAGATTTTAAGTTTGACCTACTAGTAGATTTTATAATAATTTCAATGAATTTCCTATGATCTAGACAATCATTTTTACGCCAATTATTTTTGGTACAACCTGCAGCCTAACAAGTGCAACCTAATTAAGAAAATCACTAAAAAACATCAGATTTTTATTATACACACACTCCATTTATTGTTGATTGCTACAATAAATTTACATTTTGACATTGCTAAAAAAATTCAGTTAACATGATTTTAGGGTGAAAAAAGTCTTTGTCTTGGGATACATTTGGTATTTTCAAATTCTATAAAAATAAAAAAAAATCTTTTTACACATTTTATACACAACACAATGACTTTAATACTCTTAAAAGTAAAAAATGAAAAAGCTTGGGACAAGGGCTTGGTCATTTCCAGATTTGGATGTACAATCAATTGGCCACATTGGCCTTAGAAGAAAAAAAACTCAAAGCTTACAATTAGGGACACTTTATACTTTTTGATATTTTTTGTGACTATCAATTTAGATGAGAGGTAATTAAATCTTTGCACATATAAAATTAATTAAAATAAGGTGGCTGGCGCATCCTACAAATACGTTAGCGAGTAGAAGACGCCTATGCTATTTGGATGGCACGTGCACCACCTCCTGGTGGTGAAATGTCACCATTCACGATGATATTTGAAGCAACACAATGTCTTTTTAATGGTGGTGGGGCGTGTGTTAGCAACAAAGATGCGGTTAAGCTCTAATGAGCCTTTTTCTTCCCCTTTCGTTTTCTTTCTCCTTGCCTTGATTTTCTTGTCATCTCTTCCAAAAATCAATTATGTCCTCTAGTTTGTATTCATATCAATTTTAATCGTAATTCTCTTACTCTTTCTTTTTATTTTGATGCTTTTTTAATTTTATTTTTTTAAATTTCATTCCTAAACATTTTATTCCATTTAATTTTATATCTAATTTGATCCTTATTCTTTTGATCGCTATTTCTTTTTTTTTTCTTTTCTTGATTTTCTTTCAATTCCATCCCCCATCATTATATTATATTTAATTTTTGGGTTATTCAACCTTTAGCTTCCTGTCTTGTTTTTTTGGGTTATTCTGCTCTTATCCTAAGCAGCGGGTTAGTCGAGAAAACCTAAGTTAATTTGGGTTTTTTTTCTCTATATTTTTTATGAAATTGATTTTTTTTCACTTTCATCCTTTGGCATTAAATTACTGACCCTTGAACCTTGTAATTTTTTTTCTTTTCTTTCTGTGAGGTTATCTGGATGCGTTTAATCAAATTAACCTGGGTAGATTTGATTTTTTTATAGCTTTTTTTTTTATTGATTTAACTTTGGTTTCTTTTTTCTAGGTCCTTTTTTTAAATTTAATTTTTTAAATCCTGATCTTATATCACAGGTGGCGAGCTAGTCAAGTTAACCCAAGTTAACTCGGTTTTTTTTTAAGTTTTTTTTTGAAATTAATTTTTTTTTTAATTTCATTATTTAACATTGGATTCTTGAACCTTAAGCTTCATGATTTGCTCTGTTTTTTTTTGTTGGGTTATTTCGATTTCATATTTAAGATAACAAATTAGTCTAGTTAACCTAAATTAACTCGATTTATCTTTACCTGAACATTATTTTTTAACACGAGGACAAGTTTGATTTGGCTCGTGGCGAAGCGCAGGCCATCATTCTAGTTTTATTCAATTTTTCTAGTATGAAAAATCAAATATTGCAAAACCAACACGGATGCTGGGTTAAACCCCAAAATGAAATTAAGATGTTTTACCTTTTTTTCCGTTGGTTTTAGCAAAGTTTTTATACAAGTTGATTTTTCATAGCACTTCTGTGAAGCAATTGAATTTGATTTTTCGTCGGCATAAAACTATTGATATCCATGATGTGGATTCAAAATCTTATATCTCTTGTTGCTTGTTTCAAATAGAATTTTGACTAATTAATTAGTTGGATAATCACTCTTTGAATGTTCCTGCAAGTGCAAGATGTGAAATAAGGGACCTGAGCATTTGACCTGGTGTTCGAGACATCGTCGTTTCTTTTGAAGGGTCATTATAACCATTTCGAATTAATGTTCATAAAAATGAAAAGAAGAGAAAAAAGCCGCATCCGTAGGTCAGCCTTCTTTGGTTGACACTGTAAGCTTCTGAACAGGCACTGCGTGTGGAGTATACCTACCTCATCATTGCTAATTAAAGTCTTCAATATATATTGCTTCCTAGCAGCAATAGAAAACAATTTTTGTTCGGTAACGAATGATGTGGCTAGGCACTGAAATGCCAGGTTCACTCATCTTCCCCTGTGCTCGATTACATCTCCCAAAACTGTATTTTATTTACGGAAATGAATCATTATCTGCCATGGGGATCTGGATGAAATTTCCTTCTGTCTGTTCGTCACTACTAAGGACCAATCTTTACAGTTCCTCTTGGAAAGGAGAGGAGTACAATTCCTAGTTCATAACGTCATAATTTGATTTTTTGAGGCCTGCATGATCACTGCCTTTTTGTGAAAGAAAAGGGCATGTAATGTGGGTCCTGACCTCTTAAAGACATTGCTTCTCTTCCTTAAAATAGGGCTATCAAAAAGGCTTTTTAACTAAATTTTGGCCTCATCCCCACCGGTTTTCTCGTGGCAAAAATGATATATATATATATATATATATATATTAATTTTTATGGCCAGAAATATACCTGAAGAGTCTTAAACAAATCTGAACATCGATCAAAAAATTAAACACTCATTCTCAGACGATGAAAGATTACACCTTTACGTCTAATAAAGGGTAGACCTATCGTATACTGCAAAGAGGACAAAAGCAAGAAATTTGGCGATGGAAATGAGAGTTCTGGCTTGAATGTGGCTGTAGGTCCACCGATGAGAATGATGAGTTAAGTTTATTCTAGTTAAAAAGGACACAAGCATGCCATGTGATTCGTGACAGGAATGTTTCAACCTCCATGCATGTACTTCAATTCTTCTTCTAAGATTTTTAATGTGTGGATTGTGTCTATCAAGTATCTGTTCCAATTTTCTACTCCTGTTATCCATCGTCTAGTTGCTTAATTTCTTTGATTATGTTTCACCATCACAGCAGCACTGCAGCATTTTGTTTCATTTAGGTAGCATATCAACTTCTTTCTACTCTTTGACATGCGCGAGAACCAGATTTGTTTGGCTACTTTTATCTCTTTGAAGCACCTTTAATGAGTTTACTGCCATGTCTTTTACAGAATATTTTGTGATTTAACATGGATCATTTCCAATCTTACGCTTATCTTCCATGACTTTTAAGAAAAATCCCATAAAGTAGTACATAAATCTCTGTTATTGTTATAGAATATTCCATTAAAAATCATTACATTTATGATAGCCAAACATATCATTTGCATGGCATTGGAAATAAATACACCCTTTCTATGCTATCAATAGAAAAATCTCTCTCTGCCCCTAGGGTTATTTCAAGGAGCATGTGATGATGTCTCATAACTCAAAATATTTTTGCACAAAGTTATTTAGTTTATGAGTTTTTTCAACGAGGGGACAAATTATTAACAAATACTATATTATATAAATATGCATTAGAAATCAATTCAAAGCATATATACTAATTCATACCAAGTAAAATTAATTTAAAAATACTTTTAAAATGAAAAAACTTACATTATAATTGTTTTCTTCCAGTTTTCATATTTTGAAACCGCTTCATAATAGCTTCATTATCAATCTTATCGAAGATATCTTTCTCAATGTATACAACCAAACTATCATTCATCCACTTATCTCCCATCCTATTCCGTAATCTACTCTTGACAATATGCATAGCAGAAAAAACTCTCTCCACTGTAGCAGTTGCAACTGGTAGAAGTAATGATAATTTGATAAGCATATATACTAATGGAAATATCAAATTCTTCTTTATTTTTACCATTTTCTTTGCAAGACTAGCAATACCTTCAATACCGGAGAACTCATCATCACCATGTAGATCAATAATATACGTATCAAGTTGGTCACCAAGTACCATAAGGTCCACTATAGAGAATTCATTGGGATAAAAAAGAGCAAGGCGAAGAAGCTTTTCTTTGTTGAAAGCAGAGAAAGAGTCACTTGGGTTTAAACATGCCACACAAGGAAGTAACTCTGTACTCGTCTCAGTAAAATGATCATCCAACTCAGTAAGTTGTATGTCAATGATATTGTTAAACAATTCATAACGAAAATGGTGTAGGTTTGTAATCCCTTGAGATTTTTGCCTTGAACGCCCACGAAGCTTGTACTCATCATCCATGTTTAGAATATCAATATCATGTTTGATGCAAAAAGATGACACTTCTTCCAGTAAAGATTCCCAATCATTCTCTCTCATCATTTTGAATCGTTCCTTTGATGTTTTCAATAAACTCATAGCATTTTCTATGTCTTGATCTTTTCTTTGTAATGCTTGTGAGAACTCATTAGTAACTGCTAGTATCCTTCTCAAACAATGAAGCATGAATATAAAATTAAATGATTCCATAATATCTGTTAAAACGATTGCTTCTGTTATTTGTTCTGAGTTCATCCCATCCTCTCTTATAATCTCAAGCACATCAAGAACTGATGAAAACATTGCAAGTAGATGAATAATTGTAACATAGTGGGAGCCCTAACGGGTGTCACTATACCTTCTAAGAGAAGTTTCTTGATTCAAGCCTTGTACACTAGAAATTTCTCCATTTTCAAGTCCTTCAATAATTCTAGCATATTGTTTTTCTCTAATCACCTCCATCCTTTTGCATGATGCTCCAACTATGTTTATAATGCTAGAAATAAAATTGAAGACATCTCCAACTTTATTATGCTTCTTTGTAACAGTCACAAGAGTCAATTGAAATCTGTGAGCAAAACAATGTACATAATATGCACTTAGATTGCTATTTAGAATAAGTGCTTTCAAGCCATTGAATTCACCTCGCATGTTACTAGCTCCATCATATTCTTGACCACGCAATCTTGATATGCTTAGCCCATGTTTAGAAAACAAAGCTTCAATAGCTGCCTTGAGTGAACTAGCAGTTGTATCTCGCACATGTTGAATGCCAAGAAAATGTTCAATTATATGTCCATTATTGTCTACATATCGTAGAATAACAGCCATTTGTTCCTTGATTGATATGTCATGTGACTCATCAATTAAAATTGAAAATAATGAGTCACCTAGATCTTTGATAATCACATTTGTAATCTCATCTGCGGCAAAAAAGTAATGTCTTTTTGAATATCTGGAGAATTCAATTTGTTATGTCTAGGAGCTTCACTGAAAGTAACTCTTTTAATAGTTTCATTATTTCTGGAAAGAAAATGTAAGAGTTCTAGATAATTTCCTTGGTTGCTTGAATATTCGTATTCATCATGACCACGAAATGAAAGTCCTTGGTGCAACAAAAAACGAGCACACTCTATTGAAGCATTCAATCGAGTTCGATAATCACTTTGACTCTTTACTGTCTACTCAGATAACAAAGTCATGATACTTTGTTTTTCATTCATCAAATTCTCATATTTTATCTGAGCTGCATTGTGACTACTATTAGACTTTTCAATATGAGGATCAAATCTTTCCTTTTTTTTTTCCAATTTGAAAACCTATCACCCACAAATGAATCAACACCCCCTTTTGACTTGAAGAGATAACAATACAAGCAAAAGACAACATCTTTGGCTATGCTGTACTCTAACCATGTTGGGTATGCACCAAACCAAGCCGGATTAAAGCGTCGTAGTGTTGATATTTTCCCAAATTGTTTTTAAGGAAAATCACAGTGTGAAGGTTGACAAGGACCTTTTTGTAGATAAGCTCTTCGGATTGCATCCCTATCATTTATATTGTATTCGTAAATTGGTCTTCCTTAAGCTAGGGTCAGCAAGGAGAGTGTCGAGGTTGATTTCAATATGACTTTTCTTTGAATTTGATTGAGTTACATGACTTGAAGCTTTGATTGACTCTTCATCCTCAAGGGATTTACGCTTGAAATACTTGTCTAGCGGCATGTTAATTTAATATGAACCAGCTGAATTTTTTTTTTATCATCATTAGTGTCTACATAATAATTAACACAACTACATAATAATTCACTGTTAAATAAAAATCAGTTGAGTTACACAATAATTCTAAATCTTCCATATGAAATTCATAGCAAAATACACATCAATTCATCAAAATCAAAACCTATTTCAATTCATATCTATATACATATAATAAGTATGTTGATTAAATTATACTTAATTATTTTTAGATATTTAATTGAGGAGCAATGCCTAGTGTATGTGTAAGAGAAATAATTCTTGAAAAACATGCTTTCTACTTGATATTTTACTTTCAAACAAGTCATATGAAAATATTAAATTTCAATAAACTACTCTGCCAATGCAAAAGATGTCAAGAATAGTAGTTTTGCATGAATATTAATTTATTCCTTTATAATAAGAAAAGAAATATTTAATTGATTAAATTAGTAGATTTAAACATTTATTTTGAACATATTTATATCAAAACCCATAAATTATCATAAACCCTAATATTTTTAATAACTAATTATAAAAGAATAAAATTAAAATTAAACAATGAAATAAATAAAGAAAATAAAGAAAATTTATCTAAAATATAAAGCAAAAGACAAAAAAGATTAATTACTTACCTATACTTGATGAGAAATTTGCATACGAGAGAGGCAGAGAACAACAACTCATGAAAAAAACAAAATGACACAACAACTCATGAAAAGAACAAGCAGCAAAGATAAGGAACAAAAAAAAATACTCTTTGTTAGTTAGGGAATTCCATATTTTAAAGCTGGTACCATCAACTTGATATAGAAACAAAAAGAAAAAAAGGAAAAAAGTTGTGGAATGAGCTATGTATATATATTATATTATATTATAAGTCAACAATTATAAATAATGACAACATTCCTTTCTACTTCCCTGCAGTAACAATTTCCTAAACTATCAAACTAATATATTAATATTAAAAAAAAAAGTTAAGGGGGCAATTGCCTCCTTTTGTCTCCACGTGACTCCGCCACTGACCTTATTATTTTTAAAGAATGAAAAAGTTGAAAAGTCTCAGGCTTTCAGTGACATTAATGAAAAATAAATATTCCTTATATATTATTACTGAAATGATAAGTTGACATATTTTTTCCGTCCCTATCTTATAAAGTTGTGATAGGAAAAATAGATGAAAAACATTGTTTGGGACTGAGTTTACATTGGAATTTCAATAAATTTAAAAATTATTTTACTTGAAATTATTTTTTTTTTAATTTCTGAATTGTTTTGATATACTAATATTAAAAAATATATTTTTTTTAAAAAAATATTATTTTAATATATTTTCAAACAAAAAACAATTTAAAAAAATAACCTCGTAATATTACTACTGTGCCTTATCGTTTGCTTGTCATTTGACCAAAAGAACAAGGCGCATTTCACCAGATTTCCTCTCATTTTATAGAATCCAGTCCAGGACACAAATCCATATTGATTATACACCAACGTACAGAAACATACTTCAAGCTTCAAAACAGGAAATTCTTTTCTTCTCTTCCGAACTTATAATATGGCATCATAATTTTTTAACAATTAGAAGACACTGATAGGTTCACATGATGATTCCTTGAAAGAGAAGCATAATCCACCTGATATAAACAAGTGTATCCAGATTTCTATGACTGCCTTCCCTGATTGCAATGTTAATGAGAGAACATAAAATATTAATAATTGGATATTGATTTAATGATATTACTTCAAGGACACCTTACTTACTATGGAGGCGAAGATGAATCCTTGCTTTGGATCATCATGGCCACCAATAACATTTCAGCGTTGACTACACAGAGTTTTTTCCTTTTTACATTTTAATTTTTAATGTAAGGTTTTCTTAAACAAATATAGGCAGGGACAACGAGGAGAAGGTTCTTATGCGATGTTTCCAAGCTATACTAGTATATATAGATTAATAACGTCGACCTCGAATTAATCAACTCACATAATCGGTTAATTTCCATGGGGAAACACTACCTTGTTTTCCTTTGCCTTCTAGGAATATTTTGCTTTCCTTCGCTTCACAGTTATCTGGCCTTGGCTGCAGGAACTGATGATGGGTCTGAGCAATGGGGATATGTTGAAGTTCGACCCAGTACGTCCATATATATATATATATATATATATATAGTTTCTTAGATTTTTTTTCCCTTCATTTTTACTATATATTTTGGTTGGTCTTCCTGTCGTCAACAACAGTAGTTTTTCAAATGCAATTAATGCAGAGGCTCATCTATTTTGGTGGCATTACAAAAGTCCTTACAGGGTTGAAGATCCAACGAAACCATGGCCACTAATTTTATGGCTCCAAGGAGGACCAGTGAGTTTGAATTTTAAACAACTTGAATCTAAACGATTCATCTTTATTGTGAACTGTATAATATTGCTTATATTATTAGATGTGAGTTAGATTATTGTAATTTTGATACATTGTATTGAAATCAGGGGGGCTCTGGTGTTGCATTTGGAAATTTTCTAGAAATAGGACCGCTGGACGGCAATTTGAACCCCCGCAATTCGACTTGGCTCCTGAAAGCAGATCTTTTATTTGTGGTGCGTTTTTTTTTTGTTGGTGCATCACTCTTGTCGATGTTTTTTTTTCTCCCCTGTTTGGCTTATATGGCAAAAAGTGAGTAATTTCGTTGGTTCATGGGATTTAGGATAGCCCGGTGGCAACAGGATTTAGTTACGTGGAGGACGAGGCACTGGTGGTTAGGAGTGATGAAGACGCAGCAGCTGATTTAACTGCTTTGTTGAAAGAGCTCTTTAATGGAAACGAAACTCTCCAAAAAAGTCCTTTATACATTTTTGCTGAGTCATATGGAGGCAAATTTGCTGCCACACTCGGGGTTTCAGCTCTCAAAGCCATTGAAGCAGGGGAATTGAAGCTTCAACTAGGGGGTTTAAGCACACAACATTTTTATTTTATGTTGTATGATTGTAAGTGTCTCAGTTTGAGAAAATGTTTCCTACTTTAATTTTCAGGAGTTGCTTTGGGAGATAGCTGGATTTCTCCTGAAGATTTCGTGGTAAGTAAATACCTCGTATTGGCATGCAAATCAAAGCCACTTCCTTTCAGCTCGATGAGCAGGTTACCTGCTAAATCTTGAGACTTTTTTAACTGGATAATGATGCAGTTTACATGGGGTCCTCTTCTCAAAGATCTATCAAGAATGAACAGCAATGGCTTAAACAGCTCAAACAGGTTCTAATCAAAGCTATACTACCTGCAACTCATTTTTTTTTTGTCGTGAATAACTGAGGTGATTTAACAAAAACTAGTCTGAAAAAATAGTTTAGCTGTAAAGATTCAGCAGCAGCTAGCTGAAGGAAAATATGAAGATGCGACATCAACATGGAGAGAACTAGAGGATGTTGTCTTTTCCAACAGTAACAACGTGGTATGCCTTCAATTAGTATACAAGCGTCTGTCAGCCTCGATGCACACATGAAATTTCAGGAATTTGAGTAATTGTTTCAGGATTTCTACAACTTCCTGTTGGATTATGTAAATGATCCTGTCATCGGGAGCACAACCCAAGAATCAAAAGGATTTGTGGCTGCTGACAGATATTCGAGATATCTGAGCACTAAAATGTATCCATCACCAGGGAGCACTGGAGTGAGGAGTACCGTAAACCTTTATGACCTAATGAACGGGCCAATAAGAAAGAAACTAAAGATTATTCCTGAGAATGTGACGTAAGTAAAACTAGGTAGTCTTCATGATTTAAATGTTTTGAGTTGTTTCATTGAATATTGTTATTTAGCAGGATTTACTCCATTAATTTGATGGATTCTACTAATTAATCCACTAATCTTCAACAGATGGGATGGACAAGGTGGGTTGGTTTTCCAGGCCTTGGTTGGTGATTTCATGAAGCCGAGAATCCAAGAGGTAAAATCTGCACTAACTTTCTTCTTTGTGTTCAATGTATCGAGTGGAAGAAGGCAGCAAACCCCGTTTAGCCCATCTTAAATGTTAGAACTTGCTATTATTTTCCAGGTTGATGAACTCTTAGCCAAAGGAATAAACGTGACTATATACAATGGACAGGTATGACAACAGCTTCAGGCTGTACCAAATCACCTAATATATCTGGACAGACTTTTTTTTTTTGTTTGCCTTTAACAATATTCCCATGTTGTTCCCTCCCACATGAAAGATGCACAGAGCTAGAATCATTTTTTTTTTAAATTAGAAATTTACTTTTCGGCTAAATATAAGACGAATTATATGTATAATTAACGTGTTTGTGTGTGTGTAAGCATTTGGCTTTGCAACTTGAGCAAAACTCTCTCTTTAGTTAAAAAAAAAAAACAAATCTGATATCTGGGATTCAATGATCCGTCCAAAAATATTCGGTAAGGCCAGAAAATATCTATAAAATTTATCTTATATTGTTAGCTGCTTGATGCTTCATGGAAACTCATCATGAAACCTAGATATAGGAGGCCATTTTTAATTTTTTTTTTGTTTTTTTATCTCTTTAGGATTACACTTTTTAAAATTATGTGTTTAGATAGACAAATCCCTAACAAAATGGTATTAAAACCTAACAATTAGATTGATTTTTCATGAATACACAGGTTGATCTCATATGCTCAACCAAAGGAGCAGAAGCATGGGTTAACAAACTCAAGTACCTCCATCTCAACCCTCATTTTAACTAATTGAATCAAGTTAAACCTTACAAGCTTGAAAAGTAAACCTCTTCCTTCTTACAATATTGAATATTTCAGGTGGGATGGTTTGCAGAATTTCTTAAGTCTGGATCGTTCTCCTTTATATTGCAAAAGTGATAACAGCACCACAAAGGGATTTACAAGTTCGTACAAGAACTTGTTTTTCTATTGGATCCTTGGAGCTGGCCACTTCGTAAGCACCCCCTTCACATGATCAACACTTTCATCTTCTTTTACCAAATAATATTCATTGATCTTATAAATGCATGCAGGTTCCAGTCGAACAGCCTTGTGTTTCTCTGCAGATGGTGGGGAATGTTACTAAATCACCAAATAACTTTTAGTGGTTTATAATGGCAAGAAAAATTGTCCACCAATGTTAGAGAAATATATTGATTCTCCCATCAAAAACAAAAAACCAATATTGAGCTTTGAAATGGTTACGAAGAAATATGAGTTCTGCCTTTTTCATTGGAGGTGTCCTGGATAATAGCTTAAGGTTTGTTCTGCTATCGTCTTTTCCTGTTTTCAGGTTATAGTTTGCTCTCTTTTTTTGCTGTTAATCTGTAGCTGTGCTCTTGTTCTTGCTTTCACCAATGGCTTCCTTGTAGCCTCTTGGTGGTGATTTATTGGATTCCTAGCTTATAAAATAAATAAATAAGATAGAAAAGGTTTTGAAATTACTTTCTATGGGGTAAATCTCACAGCTTAATTGCTGATTTCAATTCTTGAATGGAGTCTGTACTAAATTATGCTATGAATGAAATGCCATTATCGCTAATACTCAAGACAATAAGCACACCAGGATGAGTTTGGAATCGCTACAGCTCCTTTACAAAGGATCTTTTTAAGACAAGCAGCTGCAAACTGAATTAATTATTCAATGAGAATTAATCTCCCCAAACTTCCTATCTTTGCTGAGTCTTGGTCATGCAACAAGAGGAACCTCTTTTCCTCCTTTGCTTCCTGCGAATCCAACTATATATGAGCAAGATTTGGCCCAACGAATTGAATAGAGACTTTTTGAGGATGGTAATAATTCTGGGAAAAAAGAGACAAAAAACTATTTCCGGTTGAAGGAAAGAAAATAAAAGGAAATCTAATTTATTAAGATAATTAACATGTTAATTAAAACTATTAAAAAAACAAAGATTTCAATAGCAAATAACAGTTGCTTGATATTCTTTGTTGATGGAACACCAAAGCTCTTATAGCACTTGTTAGAACTGTTGATTTCTATCCGGAGGCCAAGCACAACAAATTTAACGTTATTTGCAATTTATTTACTCACGGAGCGATCAATATTATTGGACAGAAGAAACACTACAATTTACAACAGTATGGAAGGAGAAACTTCATACCCACTCTCTTGTAATTACCTCACCTCTCTCTCCCTACCATTCACTTTTTACCAACCACAAAAGCAATAGCCTCTCTCTTTCTCTCTTGTGTTTGACTCACATTTGCTGCTTTCATTTGCTCTCTCAGTTGGTGCCTATTTACAGGCAAAACTTAGCCAAATATCTCAAGCTTAATTTCAATATATGAGCTGAAACTTGTGGTTTGGTGTCATAATTGCACCTCTCTCACATGCCATTGTCTCCACCTAACAAGTGAAAGTTACAACCCCTTTTTCAACGTTGATGGCCCATGTATTTTTTATAGCATGAAAACGAAGCAGCAACCAACCTGAAAAATTTAACTCATAAAATCTAAGGAATCAAAGAAACGACTAGCTTGATTATAGGGTTGTCGTGATAAGAGTAGGATTAGAGTGACTGTTGTCTCTTGGGGATGCAATAGCTGACCTTTGCTTCCCATTCCCGAATATGACAACCTCAATTTCTTGTTCAATCCTCCTCTCTTGAAGAACTTTTGCAAAATAATGAACTTGTTGAACTGAATTTCTTCTGTTGAAAGACAAGAAACCACACAAGATAAGGAATTTGCTCGCATTATCACATTGTTGATTGTCAATCTTGTCAGCTCTTGCTACCCTCATGACTTCTTCAGTTGATATTCTACTGTCAGGAACTAAGTTCAAGGCTTCTAGTGTAGCAAAGCTTGGCTATTCTTGTTTTTCTTCATTCCACCTCTTCAACTTGTCCCTTAGCTTTTTTTCTCTTAAAGGTATTTAATGGCTTCCAATTTGTTGTTTTTTTTAAAAAAAAATTGCTTCATTTCCTTAGAACCAATAAAAAAGATGATTCACATTCGAAATTAGGGAACTAGTTTACTTTCTTTCGAAGTATATTATATAATATATTATATTTGTATTACTGAGGTAAATGAGTGGAAGTGGATAGTTTCTTCTTGTCACCATTAACAAGACAATTGATTCCAGCTCTCTCTCTACCTTGTGAATTGTTTTTGGTGGGGAATAGTCTGACAAGAAAATTTCTTAAAAGTTATCAGATTAGCCTGCAGTGACATCATGCAAGGATATTCTCTGAATTACTTGAAAACAAAATACTTCTTTAGCTTATACAAGTTGTCTTCTCGAGTCCAATAATAATCTTAGTTAACTAGAATGGAACCATAATGCTCATAAAAAGTTAAAAATGTGAAATTATCTCAAAGCATCGGTCGACAGTTAGTATATAGCTTTAAAAGAATAGAAAAATGAAAAAGTCAATTTAATTTTATAG
>Ga0325414_1002232_pt1 | contig 19448 bp, 17 predicted proteins | sample PopdelMetagenome_8_FD_206183 | JGI IMG/M metagenome (GOLD analysis project Ga0325414, IMG submission 206183) | Populus deltoides microbial communities from Bellville, Georgia, United States - Leaf-PdKOR-R3 | ecosystem: Host-associated > Plants > Phyllosphere > Phylloplane/Leaf | place: USA... | reverse complement strand
CGGACATTAATTAATTGTAGCTCATGAATTTCATAAAAATAAAAAATAAAAATCAATGGAGCCCGATGGGCCAGAAATGGGTTGATAGATCCAGCTTCATAGTATTGGGCCTTCCACATAGGGCTCCGAAACAATGGGTTTTCTTCTTCAAAGTCTTGGGCCTTGTATTTAAGAGAAGATTTGTGAATCCAACACTTATCGGGCGCTGGAGCGGAAAGGAAAAAAAAAAAACACAATTATTATATTTATATTATATTATAACGAAAGTTAGAAGAACTCATGATTTCACTTTCACTGTGCAAAATTATTTTTTATTTTATTTTTAAACGGTAAACTCACTTAGTTTAGTTATTAGGGATAGGAAGGTATTTTGTTGGGATACATTAGTTATTAAAGGAAAAGAGAGGGTTATATGGAATTTTTACCTCTTTGATACATAGTATAATTACTAACTTAACTTGAAAAAAAATGTTTCCCTTAGGTAAAGAGGCTTTTCGGGCTCTTCATTTTTTTTTAGAAGTATAATTACTTAAATACCCCTAAAAATAATATTTTTTAGCTTTGGATGCAAGGGTGCTTTAGTATTTTGCTATAGTTTTTTTTGTTATTCTTATATGAGGTGGAGGGTAATTGCGTTCCTTATACATATAAAATATTATTTTAATTAAAAAATGATTGTTGCGTGCTTAACATACTCCAACAAGTGGACGCCGCCTGCCCTTTTAGGGTGGCGCGGGCGGTGACAAAATAGATATGATTTCACTTTTTCAGGTGGCGTTTGATGTGTCTTACTGCCCTAATCACGGTGGTGAGGTATGTGTAATCAAAAGACTATTGGTTGAGATCCGGCCACACGTTTTATTTTCCGTAACTTTTTCCTCTCTCCCCACCTAAAAAAACATGTTGGTCTTTGCAAAAAGACAAAGAAATATGGATATTTTATTTGTTTGTTGAGTCAAATTAGATCCTCGTTCTTTTTGTTGCAATGTATTTGATTTTAAATCATTTATTGAGTTAGTTTTGTTTTTCAATTTCATCAATTGACATTTGATTTTTATATCAAATTTGGTTCTTATTCTTTTAATTATAATGCATTTGGTCTTAAATCCTTTATTGATTTTTTTTTTCAATTTCATCCATTGACATATGATTTTTATATTAAATTTAATATTTATTCTTTGATTGTTATTTTTTGTTTTTATTATCCTTTTCTTCAAATTAATCCTTATGATTTTATTTTTTTGTGTCAAATTTAATTCTTATTCTTTTAAAATCTATATTTTTTTATATTTTTTTATCAATTTTTTTAATTTTTTTTTCAAGTTTATCTCCAATTATTTTGGTTGGTTTAAAATTATACATTATTATTTTTTTAGATTTGTCTTTTATGCAACGATCCAACCTCATGATTTGTATTACAAGTTCTGAAAGTTGGACCGGATTAGATTCAATCATCTTTTATTTTTTTTATTTCATTCATCATCATTAAATATATTGAAAATTGATATTCTTAAAAAATTTATTTTAGCCATTAATTAATAATTTAATGAATACAATAACCGATAATAATTAGATTTAGAAACAAGAAATAAAAATGTATTGAGATTTCTATGTTAAAACTAATCCTAAGACAATGGAATTTTTTATAAAGTTTAAAACCCAATTGAATGTCATTAACAATAAAATTACATTTATTTTAATACATTTTGAGAACAATAAAAAAAAAAGCAAATTAAAGCTGAACATATTGTTATATAACTTCTTTTTAAGTCAAACATATTGATTTTTTCTTCTTGCCATGTGCTTCACTCGTGTAATGTTAAACTTTTTATTTATTAATTTTTATATGGATTGTTTCAGTAGTTATAAATTTCATATATATTTGTCAATATAATATTTTAAAAAAACAATCCTAAAAATTCATATATTTTTTTAACAGTACTTAAAAATTCATTATAATACTTAAGTTTTTAAATTAAAATAATTTTTTAATATTATATTATAACTTTAATATTCAAACGATTATGAATTCAAATCTCATTATCCATATAAAAATTAAACACTAAAAGTAAATTTTAAACCGAAAACGCTTTCACACGTGTGTTATGTAGTTTTTTGTTCCTAATTAACGAGTCAAAGCGAATCACGAATTCACGACCTATATTAGGCCTCCTCGGGATCTAATTACTTAGGCTGATTAACGGATATGTGTAGATTAAGAAAATTCCACACTGATTCTAGAAATAAACCCAACCAAGGTTGTCAAAAATGTATTTTTAACATGGCATGGAAAATACAAAATAAACTCGGATCGTAAAATCGTAAGGAAATTTTTTTTTCATAGAAAGTTCAAGCACCTTAAAATACATAGTTCAAATAAAAATTCATACATAGTTCAAGCATCTTTAAATACATGATTCAAATAAAAATTCATACATAATTCAAGTAACTTTTCATTAACTAACAATTAACAAACTTAAAACAAACAATTTGCTGATGTGTCATATAAACTAAAACTTGTGTCATTGCCTTCATCCTCCTCATTGTTTCTTAGACATTCATCAATATCAGTAATATCAAGAGGATTATTAGTGTTACTACTAGTACCAATACTAGTATTATAAACATTAGTGTTATTATTAATACCAAGACCAATATTGTTTGATCCTAGGAATTCATCTATGTGGTGTTATATTAATTATGACAGGGTGTTTTGTGTTGGTGTTGCGGAAAAAAAAAATAGGCAATATTGGAACAACAATATTGATTCAACTCACGAGTTAGACACCCATGAACCTATCATCAAACCGGCAAAGCAAACAAAGCTTTTGCTTAACCCACATATATATTAAGATTTGTATATGTTGTTCGCTGCATTTAGATGTTAAAAATGTTGTCTTTCTCTGTTTCTTCAAGCAAATTCTTTTCTGCTTCTTTCCCTTTCAATTTCTACCTGGAAAAACGACCCCCTTTTATTTTTGTATGTAGACCCATAACCCACGCTCTAAGTAAACTCCTCAACTACTCCTCAATATGACATACCAACTACAGGCTCTTCATAAATATTGCCTTTTACTTCTCATTTTAGACTCACCCTGAAGCCCCACTTATGTTTTTAGTCGAAATCTTGGGTTGGGGGCTGGAAATATGAGGACATGCTTGTGGGTTTTTGTTGTGGTTCTTATTTTTGGTTTTATTGATGGAAAAAAAAATTGAAAGGTTGCACACGAAGAGGATTTCAGGTGGCATTCTTTAATCTCCTTAATGTTTTACTTATTATTGGATTTTAAGATGTTGCTTCTTACAATGCTACTGTTTTAGTTTCACTTTACGGCTTGAAGTTTTGCAGATACAAATTGCAGCACAACTTGATGTGAAAGGCGTTGCTACTTGCTAGTGTTAATCTGCTTCTGTTAGGGTTGAGATTTAAGAATCAAAGAATGTGAGATTTGGGGAAAGGAGAAAGGGGAATTTTTGTGAGACAAATAGGATGGAGAGGAGAGGACTGAGAAGAATCAATAGTTTTTGTTAATTTTGTCAAACTCGGTACCGAGTTTGACCAATTTTAACCGAGTTTGACTAATTTTAACCGAGTTTGACCGAGTTTACTGGTTTTCGAGTTTTCTACCAGATTTCACATGGTATATCTATGTTGACTCGTAAAATCATATAATTTTTTGAGTCAACTCGCGAGTTTGACAAACATGAGCCTAACCAATTGAATTTGAATACCTATCCTACATATGAAGGGAAAAAAAAAACAATGTTAATAAGGTGATTTAACAAAGTTTTTTAATTAAAAAAATTCTCCAATAAGGGGTTGATAAAATGGGTTATGATTGTAGTTGTTATGCCCATAATGTTAGCAAACAGGATAGGATAGGATATGAACTATGGTTCAATAAAGATACTGAATGCATTTGACATTAGTTGGTGTGCGGTCCAAGAAAAGAGATTTATTTATTTGTTCCAATTTTTCTTAAAATAAAGGCAGGCCTTTTGTTTTTAAGAAAAATATATTGTCAATTCTGGTCCTTATTTTCTCTTTGTATTTTGCCTTCCATTATTAATTTTTTTTTTAATTTGATCCTTCAATGTTGTGTTGATTGTGATTTGGACTCAATAGTTTATTTTGGTCTACTTGTTATGTAATTATCTTGATCTTAAAAAATAATCTTATCATTGGGTTGTTGCTCGATTTAATAAAAAATAATTCAATTTTATTGTTCAAGAAAAATAAAGAAAGGATCCAAATTGAAACAGTGAAAAAATAGGAAGCTTTTTTTAAAAGACAACTGTGTCAATGCCTTTTTGTCTCATTTTTCCAATTGGATTTTGTCAAATTTCTTCTTTGGGTCCCTTTAATTTGTAAATTAAAATGTTTGGTCCAACACTTTATTTTGCTCACATTTTAATCCATGAGTTTGAAAAAGAAGAGAGTCACTAGATTACTACGGATGAGAGAGAAAATTCACAAATAATTATTTTTTAGCTTTGAGACTCATCGTTTTTAGTATCAATGAGTTTCATTCGTTAAGAAAAATTCCATTTAGGTCTTTTTTACTTTATCCTGCTAAAAATGATATATCGTGCATCGAGAATGTTTTTGGATTCATAATGATTTTTTATTTTTTTAACCAATTATTTGCTAATTCAATACCAAAAATACTATAAGGTCCTTAGGGTACTTTTTATAATCTTTAGAAATTTAGAACTTTTAAAAAGGACTCATCATATGTCTAATTGGTAATTATACAACCGAAAAGGCATGGCACACCTTATTAATGAAGGGGTAGACCTATATATAATCTCTATATACCCTTATTTTTCACTTCTGAATATATTCAACTCATTTTAACAAAGACATATATCCACTCTTAAATTGAAGACTTCTAATCGAGCTAGTATTCAAGAAAGAGGGACAAAACTCTTTTTATTGTAAGGCTTTCGGACTTTGTAAGGGCAAACACAAATCACAAACCAAATAAGTTTTCATGTAATCAAGGGCAAGGTTTTGTTTGTAATCATGCGTAGATCAAGAATCAAGCATTTATTTTCTTTGTTATTGCTAGATTAACCAAAATTTAGAACTATTGATTTGATACTAACTATTGAGTTGATGGCCAACCATTGACTTGGTGGCTAACTATTGACTTATTGACTGGACAAATTGTTATTGCTAACATCAGAATTTGAATAGATAGGCTTCATAAAATTTAAGGGAAATTATTTCATCTTTCCAACAAAAAAAGAATGAGCTTATTTGGACTTCTAGAACTCGAGATATGGGTTAAACATCAAATAGTATATAGGCTGCAGGACAGATTCAGACTTCTCTTTGGTTGCTAAGATTTGAACTTGAAAACGACAGTTTTAAATCTTCTACTCTTCATGAATGTTTTATGTATATGTCTTAGCTTTCCATCCAGATAAATCAGACCTAAATCCAAGATCTGCAACTCCAATTATGACCCAATAACCGAATGGTGTTCCAGAATTAAACCAGCATCTCTTCTCTAAGCTTAGCCCTCTCTTTGTCTTTTCAATTTTAATAGTTAAACAAATCAATCAATCCTTTGAATTGTGAGATATGCTTACATTTAAAATGTGCATTTACCATAAATAAAAGATATCTTATATTATCATACTTGTTATTTATTATAAAACATGCTTAAGTTAGGGAATTTAATGATACTTTAAGTGCAATATGATCATATAAAACCTTAATGAAAATGCACTTTTCAGTATTAATCACCTACCATTCAAATAATCTCATAGTTATGCTTATATGTACTTCCTAGCAAAATCCTAATCCTCTACAAGGTACCTTATTTAGAAAGGTGTTATGGGAATATATATATTATAATAAAAATGATAATAAATAATAGTAATAAAAGCTTTATAAGCATTTTATATATTCAAGCTCATGTTCAGTATGCATGTATGTATGTGTGTCATGTAGTCTAAATATTAGGGTAAAATATATGTGCATGGCAAAGTCAAATGAGGAAAAAAATGAAAAAGGATTACCTTCTCTCCTCTACTAAAAGGTCATAAATTGTCACTAACTAGATCCATCTTGGGTTGGCCTTGTTTGAGCATTTTGATGGCAGCTTAGAAAATCTATAATTTTACCAAATCTAAGAGTGCCATGGTTATCAGTTATGATATGAACAAAAATTATGTAAAAAAAAGGAAACAAAATGACTTTTTTTTTAATTCTCACAAACAGCGTCGCTGACAAAGACAAGTTGTTTTAGGCCTCCTAAAGAGTTGTTGGCTAATTAGTATCTTCCTAGTAAGTTTAAGCCTAATATGTATAAGAGCCTAATAAGAGATCAGAACTGGGTTGAACCACATCAAAAGGTGATATGATTGACCTTATGATCTAGACTCATAAGGAAAGGTTTGGATCTTTTGATAAACCTACAAAATAAGTCCTTTATTGTAGATAAAAGGCACTTAATGGCTATGTTACTCAAATGTTGATCAATGAGAAAGACAAATACATAAAGTGTTTAAATGTATCTTTTTTACTGATGGAAATTATTCTTATTTTTAGTGATTTTTCTTTAGATTTGGTTAAGAGAAAAAGTCTCAATTTTGATACAAACCTAGAGGGTAAGAACCATATGCATCATGTCTTTTAACTCTATATAGTGATATAACTCCAGTAAGTTTACTATGTTGTATTCAACCCATTAATAAACCTAATCATGATAGCTTCCCTATCTTCCACTATATTTTCTCAAATCATAGCGACTTTCATCTTTTCATGATAATCATCTACACTTTTAGCCCTTAAGTCAAACTTTACAACCTCATATATAAATCCCAATAATAATATCCCGAAACAAATCTCTTTCTCATGATTGCTTTCATCTCATATCAAGTGTCAATAAGCCTCTCATGATTTCTTCTCATACTCAAAATAAGTTGATCATGCCATATTATAGCATAATCAATAAATTTAATAACAAGAAGTTTTACCCCTTTTTTTTCCGAGTAGTGGTAACAATCAAAAATCAACTCAACTTTTTTTCTCACTCTCTAAATATTCCTATAGATCATTCCTTCCTTGAAATGCTGGAATTTTCATCTTAATACTTCCTAAGTTTCTATCCAAACCATCATGATACCCAAAATCACTTCCTGCACCACTATGGCTGAAGTTTTCATCTTGTCAAAATCCCTCATCTCTTCGGTTTCTAAGTTGTCAAAATCCGTCACCTTGGTTGATTGATGCATGATCAAGATCTTCAACTTCTTCATCTTTATTCTCGTTAATAAAGTCATCTAAATGTAGAGTAACATGTCTTTCTAGCCTTCTGACATTAGGACCCCTTCAAACTGACTCCTTTCGCAAACTAGTAATCACAACATCTTGTTTATCCATCCTATTAAAAACCTTATCAAATCTCACTTAATCCTCTCAAATTGTTGATGTATAACACGTAGCATAAAAAACAAGTTTCCCCTCTTTTTCATAGGTGATTATCCGTTTTTGGAAAACATTGTTGAAATTTAAAATTTCAAGTTAATAACAATATACACACACACACACACACTTCCTCACATATTGACACTCAATATGATATCACTCCACTCTTGTTTCATTTAATTCTAGCTTTTCACGATAATATGCTCATCTTTTTACTTTTAACCTTTCGTGATCTCCTTTTCAGTTTTTTAAGTAATTAATCACAAATAATCAAAATCACAACCTTGTAAGATTAACCATGGATTTTAGGACTCAAAACAATCATGAAAAACAAAAATGACTACGATATATATCTACAACAATAAAAAATTTAGCAAAAATAAAAACAACAAGGAATATGTTAACAAACATAAAAACAAATGAAAGAGAAAACAGAAGCAAAAAAGACTCTTCTAATAACCCAAAACCATAATAGATTATATTGACTTGAAAATAACAGCAACAAATAAACAAAATGAATATACAATGCAAATTGATTTTGGTAAACACTGATTCATAATTTTCTTAAATATCCTGAAATCAATATCAAACTAAAAATAACCACAATCTAATATGAATTAAAGTGTTTTTATTAAGTCCCAAATTCAATTTTTTTATATATACCCAATTTGTGGCAGAATAAACAACTTGCAATTTCAACCTTTTATTTCCTCTACTATACTAATTCAGTGGTGCTATACTAATTCAGTAGTAGACTTTTTGAACAACAAACAAACAACATGGAAATTTAATGATAGATAGATAGATCGATAAAATATTATTTTAGAGCCTTGCTCTAATACCAACCGATGTGAACCTAAAGGGTAAGAACCTTTAAACCCACACGAAAGAAAGAACAACTTAAAAAAGCTAAAATCAAATTACAATAAAGAACCTGACACAATGATTACTTGAAAAGAGACACCAAAGTTATTGGATAAAAAAAGACCCCAACCTTGTAATGATAAGGAATCACGAACTGGAAATATAGAAAGAATACTACAAAGACAATTGATCTTTAATAAGTTAAAGATAAGTTTAATGAAGAACCTAAAGTATAAGCAACCTTGCACACATAATATTATTCTAAAATAAACAAAGTCTCTAAAAAAATCTAAATACAAGATAAATAAACCTATTTATACTAGGTAAAAACATCTTAAAAAATTCTTAAAAAATAATAAAAGAGAATAAAGTAAAATAGAAAAAAGAACCATAAACCAACTAGCAAATTAAATATAATTCTCGCATAGTAGTTTATAGACTTTCTCGTAAAGCCTTATTGAATTCTGATTAATATGAAATTTTAATCCTATATAAAATAAGATCTTTAAAAGCTTTTAGAAAAAAATTAGTCCGATCAAATAGTTGAATTGAACATTATACTTGTTAGAAACAAACTATGCATTAAAAAAAATAAAGCCCCAAACCAGTCCAACTCTTGAATCAATCCACAAATCATGAGAAAACCAAGCCCAAACCGCCGCTCCTTCTCTCGTGTAAATTTAAAAAAATCAGAGCCTAATAATTCCTTCCTTGTGGTAATCTTAAAACTTTAACTTGGTCTAAATATTCTCAGTAAACCCAATTTTAAAGCAACGACACGACCTAATGAAGATATTTAAACACCAAGTGACGAATCCCCATGCCAAATAGAAAACTAATTCATTAGATGTGAGCATTGAAAAATATCAGATGAGGGCTTCACCATTGCTGGGAAAAAAAAAATTTCGTAAAGACGTAACTGTCGAGCATGTTGAACCAATGGATACAGCTGCTTGGAACAATAGTCAATGCAGAGAGCAAAGTGCAGGGTTGTCTTCAGAGTGTAAGGGAAGCAAAAACAGTTGTGAGACATTCAGCTTAATTACTAACTTTAGGAGCATATGGGATTTATAAGTTAATTCCTAGACCATGCAGAGCAAGTATTGGAAGCTTTAAAAACCACATACTGCATGGTATAAAAAGAAGCAAAGGTTACTGGCAACCTTGTCTTCCATTGCATCAGTGCTTAGGCGGAGAAGCTTAACAGTAACTATTGACTGACTTTTCACTTTTTGAAGCCCATAATTATTTACATTCATTTTCCGAAGGAAAACAAACAAGATCTTGAGATCCCAAACAAAACGAAACATGAAATTGCAGTGTTTTTTCCAGAAACAAACAAAACATGAAATACAAAAGAAAAAATAATAATAATGTTGACAAAATACAGCAAATTAACAAGAACACATGATCCATGTCACAATGACAACTAAAAATCTAAACGAAGAAGAGGAAAGCAGAAAGCAGATAATAGAGAGAGATTTGAGGAAGAGGGTTACCTGAAATAAAAGGATTCAAGGAGCTTCAATGGAGATTGTTGCATTGTTGCAGATAGCAAACAAACAAAAAAAAAGGAAATGATGATGTTTTTTGTTCCAGTACAAAGATTTGAGAGAGAGATTTGCAACAGCCAAAAAGTTTTTTATGAGGTATTTTATTTGCGAATAAAAGAAAGGGTTTTCCAAAGATAATTTTCTCTTGTAAAGGCATAACTTCTTTGACTGGAAGTCATTTTTCTTTGATCAACTCTCCTTAAGCTCATCAACATAGGAAAGGAAAGTTGTTCCTAGAAAAGTATTTTCCTGGAAACAAACAAGGCATGAGGTACCGTTGAGCGAAAATCTACAATGGGTTTTCCCGAATTGCAGCCATATAATTAATTATTATGTTTAAACATTGGATTGAATGGTGCAATTGATTGCCATCCACACCCAAACATTGCGTTTGCATCAAACATAGATCTCCCTCATAAATTCTGGAAAAAAAACAAACAGAACGAAAAGGAAATATCACGTGCATTGAATGAGTAATATCTAAACATTGAACCCCATAAATCCAGTACTTGGAATTTTCCAGAAAGTAATTTTGGCAGCAATCTCTGTACGATTAGCATTATTCCAAAATAATTATACTCGCTAGCCACAGCATAACCAGTTTTAGAGAACACGGCGAACTTTGATAAATAGCACAGCAGACCATTGATCATGCAGCCACAATTCTGATGATACCAGCCCAATTTAAAGACTAGTGGAATTGGATACCGTAATCACTCACGATGAAATGATATATAATGCAGAATGGTTATAAAAAAAAAAGTGTAAGCACATCTATACGTACAATTGGTTAGTAAAAATCCGGGAAAGTAGTTTTTTGAACACAGTTTCTACAGAAGGGTAGTCAATATCAAATCCAAAGCTTTGTCCGCCATACTGTACATAAAGATACCCTTTAGGGGATAAAGGTGGAGGCAAAATCTTAGAGATCTGGGGTAAACCTGAGATGGGTGGAGAAGGCAAGTCTTTCTTCTTCAAAGCATAGTACACATCGGCTAGTAGAAGCCATATAAGGTCAGAGTCGATGGATGCAAGTCCGCGTAGTGCATTAATGGACGCATCATGAAGCCCTTTAACACCACTAAAAGCTATTCCCACGACAAGGCCACTAACCTTCTTGAGGACTATTTGCAATGCTGATGTGCTCCTTTTATTCTGGGACAAATGAGCAATCATGTTGAGCACTGCAACCTGGACCTTCAAGTTTGAAATTTCAGACATCGAGTCCCCTGAGGAAGTAGGAGCGCTTCTGTAAGGAAGTTGAAGTGGAGTTCTGTCTTCTTTTGAAAATGGTTTCTTCTGTAATGGAGACGTTGTAAGAAGTTTCCAGAAGTGTGGTCCTTCAGTGTGGAAGCGGCGTGAAAAGAAATCTCCTCCACAGATTAATACTACACTGGATATCACACTTAAACATCTCCTGACAGCCTGTCCAATTAAAGGAGTTAGAATCCAAGATAATAGTACCAAATGATCTTTATTATGAAATTCTTTTGTTTCTTTACTTTTTTCAACTTCAGCAATTCAGGATGTGAAAACAGTTGGGCTAAGAATGAAGCGTGCTGTGAGTTAAGAATCTAAGACCATAAACAAGAGATGACCAATGTTTTTTGTAGAAAAAAAAAATGTCCCAGGACTAGACTAACAAAGCAACAATGTTTCAATACAATCACTAAAGGTATACCACATAAGGCAACTTCCAACAGGAAAAGATGAATACGCACCACTGGGTTTTTATTACGAACACAAGCAACCAAGAATGGCCATATTTTATTCATTGCTGGGAGCAACCTGTTCTCATCAGTCCCTTCCTCAGCCGCATCCAAAGTATCTTGAAGCTGATATAATGAATATGATCGAATCACTTCCTCAATTGCTTCTCTAGTTTCTTTCTCATGCCTATATGCTTCTTCCACTTTGGCCAGTGTCACAATGCCATCCTAAGAATGCAATTTGTAGTGAGCATATATTAAGAAAAATCTCTCAAGAATTTGTTTGATGCATAGCATTAGCATAAAGAAAACAGTCCATTCACAGATTTAAAGTAATCTGAAAGGTTCTAGTTTGTTCAATTAACTTTTTAAGATAAAATAGAAAAATAATTATAAGAACCGAGAGATAGGGCATCACCACTATACTAATAGCACCTTGCCGACCTTCTATCCAAGGAATTTGCAATTAGAATATTTATGTTTCAGAAGCACCAGCACTGGAGAGATTACCATAATTTCTTGCAGCAATGACACCAAGGCACAATTTGGAATTGCGTTCCAAACGGTATTTCATGAAAAATTGAATTTTGTTTTTTGCTTAAAATAAATTTTTTAATGTTTTCAGATCGTTTTAATATGCTGATGTAAAAAATAATTTTAAAAAAATAAAAAATATATATATTATTTTTGTGCATTTTCAAGCGAAAAGCACTTTTAAAAACAACCACTGTCACACTCTCAAACACCACTTGACATGACTACTACAATTAAAAACCCTAGTACTCCCAACAACATCCAAAAAAAATGAGGTATCACATCTACCACCAATAGACCCAAGTTTTGGCTTCATAAATGTAAGATGTAAGAGAAAAACAAATGTTAAGTTGCGCAAAGCATCTTAAGTCTCGCATTTATATTTCAACAAGCTTATTTGATATCACACACCTGATGAAATTTCAAAAATTAATATGCACAATAGGTACCTCAACTATATTCAGGGCCACCAAGCATTCCTCTTGCTTCATTGAAGCTAGTAGTGGGATCGCAGCTGTTAAGCATGAACCAGCAATTGATCCAACAGTTCTTCTGTATCTTTTGGAATCATTCAACTTGAAAAGCAAATTCTCCCATTGCTCTGCAATCAATATCATTACTAAAAGCTTTCTCAACAAGCACACACACACTTTAAATGAAAGAACTAAATTCTTCTGTCTTCAGGACAGGTATCAAAATCAGATCAACTAAGATACATAAACAGACGTAAATCTAGTAGGAGGGATACAGTTCAATGGTTCACAAGAAGTGGATGATTCAATAAGAAGTCATAAAGTGTCCCTTGGTTATTCAATCTGTTACATAGTTTAGGTGAATATTCTGCATCGCACTGCAACTAAAAGACACAGGGTATGAATGTGCAAACTGCCAAAAGCAACATTATTTCCATATCAAGCACAGAGGAAAAAATTCCCATCTCCTTGATATCTAGAAATAACAAGAAAAACAATGGGAGCAAGAACAAGTACACAACCATGGGCATCATCATTTTGAAATGGTGCACAATTAATTCATGGCATCCTTTTTATCCAAAAGTTTGTAAATGATAACATGGAAACAACAAAACTGTACACCTAAATCAAAAGGACCAGATCATGAAACCATAGATCCAATTCCAAACTGAATAAGCAGAATGCAAGACATAATTGCTGAAGTAATCACCTGATTCCATGTCAGACATATCAATATCATTGTCATAATATGATGTTGAGTTTTCATGGGATTCCAGTTTTTTTCCTTTTCCCATATCAGATACTTTGGACTTGACATGCATAAGATAAGATTCTGCATTAGTGGGCAGTGAAGAAGCCTCATGTTTTGATGCCTTACCAATTTCGGCTACAGCCTACAGGAAACAAAATTGTTGACAATAAGAAAAATATCATATACAATAAATTACTGGGTAGACACTGACATAAAATACAACCTTCAAAAAGGGAATAGTTAAAACTGGGTGTTGATGTCTACCAAGAATCTCAAGTTCCTGAGAAACAGAGCGCATCTGCACAATTTTGCAACATTTGTCTTAAGCATCATATATCAGCGGCAAATCAATTTAAATGCAATTTTTTGACTAATAAAATGCCAAATGGGTTAAAGCAAAATTAACAACACTAGAAAAAGAATGTGTATGCACATGAGAAAGAGCAAGGAGCATAAATTTCATAATTAGTGAAACGAAAGAAAAATAACAATTTATCAGAAAATCAACCAAGCCAACTCCAAACTGTTCTCAAAATTCAGGGTAAATTGCCGCACCGGTTCCTCCAGCAGAGGCAGTATCTTATGAGCTACTCCAATGTAAGAAAGCAATGAAGCCAGCACATTTGGCACACGGGGGTTAAGATCCAAATGACGCAGTTGTCGACATATTGAATCTATTATGTAGTCTGCATTTGCCAAGACTAATTGCCCAACCTACAAGAAAAAATAACAACATAAAAACAGTCACAGAAGCACGGATCCGGTGGCAGATAAAAAATGTTGGCTATGCAAGCTCACCGTTGGATGGCCCGATGCACAGGAAAGGACATGTAAAACAGCATCAGAAGCTTGTCTAACTTGGATGTTTGAACATATTAGACTCTCAAGCAACAAATAAAGGGATGAATGAAGAAATCCACTGGAAGCGAAATCTTTCCCAAGGCACATGGAAAAGATGCCTATCCCATCAATAATAACCTGATTGAGAAAACAAAAGGTTAGAATAGAAGCTCAGTCATATGCCATCCAGGAAATTGATGAACTAATGCAGGATTCATAAAATTATATGCACTTTCTGATAGAAAGACAAAGTACCTGTTGCAGCATGGCAGTATCGTGGAAGAAGTGCAAGGTAATTTCTTCAACTTCACCATCAGACTGTATGAGAGAAGATTTTTGATCTATTGGAAGGTTCCACACTTCAGAAGATAGATATTCGTGTGTAATTCTACCAACACAATCATTCAAATGACTCCTAGCAACTCTTTCCTGTGAAACCTTCCAAATAGATCTAGTACGCTCAGGATGTTCAACTGTATTGGGCTGAGCATCAGCACCTTTTGCATCAGGTGCTTGAACTCCTTCCCTGTTTAACTCAGACGTATGAAACAATCTTATAAGATTATCAACTGCTTGGTCAGAGAGACCAAAAATCATCTCATTCAGAATACACACTGCAGTGCTTGCCTGGCGCAGCAATTGGCCTGAACCTGTCCTGTTATACCAAGATTGCCAGCTTTCTTTAGTAAACTCTTTATCACGGATCTCAGAAACCAGTTTACGAAGGTGACCCAGTGGTATATCACTGACAACTGACATATGCCCTTCACTTTTAGAGTCTAGCAACACACAAAAAGAAAAACATGCGTGGTGTTAAGTATAGAGAACATGAGACCCAAGTCTAATAAAGAAACTGAAATTACAAGAGTTGAGATGACCTGTCATTAAAGATAAACCTACAAGTCTAAGAATTCCTGCTAGAGTCTGATATAATTTCTGACTACCAAACCAAGGGGGCATGCGTGGAAGCTCAGAATTGTCCTGCAGAGAGAGCGAAGGGTTTTGTATTGCTTTTCCATGGATATCTCTGGAGTTTGGGTTATCAGATGGTACAACATCCACAATGGGTTGGTAATCAGAGGAAAATCGAGAACCAGATTTCAACTCAGCAATAGAGTGAAGATATCCAATTGAAGATGGCCTTGCTAACATAAGCTTGTCAAGAGCACCTGTAAATACTGAATTCTGACTCAAACTGAGGGCAAAAATATCCAAAAATCTTGCAGCTGTTACCTATGCATAAGAAGGGATAGCTGGAAATTATAACCTTCCTTGTACAGAGAATGAAAAATAAAAAAAGGGGAACTCATATGTCAGGCACCTACCGGAGACTGAAGGTGATCCATCAAAAACTTGGGACCAGAATAGTAGATAACTACAAGTAATTGCTGGGCATGTGAGAGCGCATGTGATTCATCATTGCCGAAAACCACTTTTGGAAGCTTCTCGACGAGCCTTAAGAGGAAAAGAAATTCATAATAAGAAATTATTTTGAAGAAGAAATCCTGTATGCCCCCACATCCAGTCTACTCTCACATAAAGGACTAACCTGCTAAAAAGCTCAGCAACATCAGATTGTACATTAAGTTTGCTGCTTGATGAGAGTAAACATTCAAGAAACTCCTGAGCAGGTGCAGAAATGTCTCCACATTCATCAACGACCAAGACAAATAGACACTCCTGCATGATTACTCATCAGAATATGCATGAAGCCAAAATTTACAGGAAGTTAAAAGTTATTAGATGCCTTATCCAGTCTAATTAAAAACAACGTCCTAAACAAACACAATGGTTGTTCTAACAGCTTCCATTCTTACAGGATAACAATGACAAGGAAAACAAATGATTCTAAAACTTTACAACAGACAACAAAATGCAACACCATTTGCACCCATATATATTGAATGTCTGGTCCTACCAGCAAGTCAACTTCAAGGAAAAAATGACAGGTTACATGGAAATAGATTTCAATTCTTAGCTTACCAAAAACATTGATTTGCTTTGCTTCAGAGTGCAACTGCACTTTGATAACAGCCCTCGTATGACAGCCAGCAGTCCTTGTCTCACCTTTCTTGCTGGATGAAGACAAATCTAGAAACATGTAAACTATTAAGGCAATGAAAAGAATCAACTGAACATCAAAGGAGAGAGAGTGGGTAAATGCACCAACTCAAAAATGAGGTTTTGTAGAGCCCTGATTCCTCTACCAAAATCTTAACAGGAACTAAAAGCTGAACAAAAAGGGAATTTCAAAAACATACATGGGGAAAGGTTGCACTCAAAAGTCTATCCACATGCGCTGAAGTTTCCTCAACCCAGTCTCTTGTGCGATCCACATGCAAAGCTCCTTTTTCATTGCCAGGCTTAGCACTTTGAAATTCAGATGCAGGAGTAACTGATTTTACTGCTTCAGCAACTGAATTTTCAGCTGCAACTTTACTCTGATTTTGAGTGCTAACGGGTAACTGGCGAAGTTCATCCAGAACTGAGTGTATAGAAGATCCTTTCTTATTTGAATTAAAGCCAGAACCAGCACATAAAGATCTATCAAGACTGGATACATTAGCATCATCCTCAAGGACTATCATCAGATACTCAGCCAAGGCTCTAATTGCCTGGTCAATAGCCTCCACACTTCCAGCTGCCCCACTTATCATCGTTTTTGACATATGCAAAACTTTTGCAAATTGACTAACAACACCAGGTAAGAAGAAAGCCAATGCATCTGCAGTACCAATCTACAAAAGATAATTTACCACTAAAATTAGCTTATTGTTGTTGTGAGAACTTGTTTGCAGGATAAAGCTGAAGGTAGGATTCAGTTAACCCAAAAGCTAATCTAAATTACTATAATCCTTCCTGCTAGAAGAAACTTCTGGTCTTATCATTTCCAACAAAAAATCAAAGTGAGTAACTAATAAGAAAGATACACTAATGGATAGGAACGCTGCCACACAGCAAAGCATCTTCTACTAAGACTCAACACCTTAAGAAACATCTCCCAAGCTAACAGTCAATAATTACAAAATACAAGAAATTAATGCAACATAGTTACATCACAAACAAAAATCCAACAAGTTGCCCCAAAAATAACTAAATTCAATCATCCCAAGCACTCCCTGCAAAAGAACTAAACAGAGCACTTACATAACAAAAATATATGCAAATGCACTACTGCAGGTTATGAGCTTTAACAATACAATTTTACATACTATCACGATGAGATGGAATTACCTTAGCAACAAGAGCACGCACAGTCAAAAATATATGCAAATGCACTACGCATGTTATGAGCTTTAACATTACAATTTTACATACTACCACGATGAGATGAAATTACCTTAGCAACAAGAGCACGCACAGTCAAAAATGCTTCAACCCGAATCTTTGCACTCCCTCTATGTCCTCTAGCAACCTCATTATCTGCAGCCTTTTATAATAATAATAAAATAAAAGGACCATTTTTCAGCACAAACTCAAATATGAACAACAAGGACAATTCCCAAAAATCACAACTTACTTTGAGAAGAAGTGAAAACCAATGCCCAACAGCAGCAGAAGCACTCTGCGACCTCAAAAACGAAACCAAACACTCTCCTTCCCCTCCTAAATAATCCCGAGCTGAATTCACATTCCGATTGTCTCCGGCCTCTACAAGCGCAGGCAAACCATTAATTTCTTCACATGAACAGCCTTCAACTCCACACGAACTTAATCCCTCAATTAATGCCTTAAAACACTTAATCACTCCTTCTCTAAATTCCTCCGAAGCCTCATTTTCCGTTAACATGGCCGCATACGTCAACTTCTTCATCAACACTACCATCTAAAAACAAATATCTTTAATTAATTTAAACAAATTCAAGCAGGAAATTTCGAATTTTTGTTTGAAATACCTGATCAATGGAAACTAAATAGCACTTGTTCAACAACTCTTCTAAGCACTGAACAACTCCTTCAGCTACTCTGTCGCTTATTTTATGAGGCTTGGGATTTTGTTTTCGAGAATCAACGGCGGCGTCGAGAAGGAGGAGGAGAGGGAATAGAACGTAGTCGAAGAAAGGTTGGAGAGAAGGAGGAGGAGAGTCGTGGAGGAATTGGACAAGTGAGGGAATTGAAGATGAAAAAGAAGTAGGATTAGGGTTTTGGAGGAGTTGAAGAAGGTCTAAACAGTAAGGTTTTAGCTGCGAAAACACAACACCGCTGCTGATAATATTTTGTTGTTCTTCTTCTTCTTCTTCGTTGACGTCGTCGTTTTGGTGGTTCAAATTGGTGGTGATCAGGTGATTAAAAGCGTCCATTTTCAGAGAGAGAGGGAGAGAAGTAGGCGCTTGTTCGAGAGTGAGAGCAGAAGAAGAAGAAGAAGAAAGGAAGAAGAGGTGGTGGAGGAGTGGGTTGTAATTTAGGGAGATGTGAGGGTGAAGTTGTCGTGTAACATATTAAGTTAATATTATTAACTTAAATTATTGTTGTGGTTGTTTTTTAAAATATTATTTTTAAAAATATATTAAAATAAATTTTTTTATTTTTTAAAAATTATTTTTGATATTAGTACATAAAAAAATATTAATTTAAAATAAAAAACAAAAAAAATTTAAATTTTTTTAAAAATATTTTTAAAATATAAAAATAAACGGTTCTTATTAAAAGCATGAAAAAAAAGAATAAAATTCGGTTTTTATCTTCTTCTTTTTTAACATGTTAAAGGTAAAATCTATATTGAAAAACTAAAATAGTATTTTCATATTATTTTTAGATATTGATCAAAAATGTTAAAGATTTATTTAATATATTTTAATGCAAAACAAAATTTTAATTGTAGCTGAATTAATTATTCATAATTAATAAATAGTTTTATTAATATCAAATACATTAAAATATATTAAGCTTTTTTTAATGGTTTTTATTATTAAAGTGCACATAAGCAAAATAAAAGTTCATATTTATATTATTTAAAATATTATATTAGCAATGTTACTCTTCTAAATAGCCTTTTTATTATTAGAGTTTACATAAGTAAATATGGTTTCTTCTATTTCTATGAGCATTATAGAGATAAAAAAAAAATATTTAGAAGAGTGAATTATATTTTAATATATTTAATTTATTAGAAAATAAAAAAAATCATTGTTTTAATATGTTCTTCTCTTGTTTTGTGTGTCAGTTTTTTTTTCAACATACGTAGAAATAACTTTTTTAAAAAAAGAAATAAGATTTTCACATTTAATATGTTTATCCCGTTAGAATGCATAAAACAATGATGAGCTAAAAATGATATATATT
>Ga0325414_1002231_pt1 | contig 19449 bp, 12 predicted proteins | sample PopdelMetagenome_8_FD_206183 | JGI IMG/M metagenome (GOLD analysis project Ga0325414, IMG submission 206183) | Populus deltoides microbial communities from Bellville, Georgia, United States - Leaf-PdKOR-R3 | ecosystem: Host-associated > Plants > Phyllosphere > Phylloplane/Leaf | place: USA... | reverse complement strand
TCAAACAACAATGCAGCTTACCTTAGGTAGGGTGCACTGGGGGTGATGCGTCTTCCCCTTGCACAACCAGTCCCTTACTCAGACTCTCGCAGACCATAGGTTCCTAGTGACCATAATACTAGGTGGCAACTCCAACGAACCAAGCAAAACACAAATAATAAAAAAATCGCCAGCGAACGCCGCGCGTATTTTGACGTGCGACAAACATAAAGGTATGTGAAGGGGTGTGAAGCTTATTTAGCTTTTGTAATGGATTCTAGATGGATGACTGGTGTGTTGAAAATTTTTCCTATCATATGAGATTTTCCTGATGTGTTTCCTAAGGAGTTGTCAAGGTTTCCTTGTTAGAGAAAAGTAGAAGTTTCTATTGATGCATTACTTGGTATATCCCCTACGACATAATCTCCTTATCAAATAACTCCAGTAGAGATGGTAAAATTAAAGGTGAAATTGGAGGAATTGTTAGATAACGGGTTTATACGCTCTAGAAATTCATCGTGGGGAGCCCTTATGTTATTTATGAAAAAGAAAGATGGGACTCCTTGACTCTGCATTGACTACCGACACTTGAACAGAGTGATGGCAAAGAACAAATACCCACTTCCATGAGTAGATGGTTTGTTTGATCAACTCAAGGGAGCTAATGTGTTTTTGAAAATTAGTCTGAGGTCTGGTTACTATCAATGGAGGATTAGGGAACAAGATCTACCAAAGACTGCATTCAAAACTCAATATAGACATTACAAGTTTTTGTTAATGTCATTTGGGTTGACAAATGCTTCTGTAGTGTTTATGGACTTGATGAATGAGATATTTTGACCCTATCTGGATAAGTCTGTGGTAGTATTCATAAATGATATGTTACTGTATTCCAGTTCATATCTAGAGCATGAACAACATCAAAGGCAAAGATTACAGACTTTAACAGAGTATCAATTATATGCCAAGTTGAGTAAATGTTAATTCAGACTGAAGGTAGTGGTTTTTCTAGGATATGTGATTTCTACATAAGTTATATTTTTTGATCTTAGGAAAGTGAAAGTTGTGCTAAAATGGGAAAGGCTTGCTAATGTGATCAAAATCTATAGTTTCCTTAGGTTAGCGAGATATTACACAAGATTTATTAAAGGGTTTTTCAAAATAGTTGTTCCAATAACCCACATAACCCGAAAAGAAACGAAGTAGGAATGAACGTAGGAGTGTGAGAAAAGTTTCCAGTAATTGAAAAAGAGACTCACCATTATTCTAGTATTATCCCTACCCTCAAAAACTAAAGGTTTTGTGGTCTATAGTAATACTTCAAAGAAGGGTCTTGGATGCGTTTTGATGTAGCATGGAAGGGTGATTGTTTACTGAAATGACCAAAAGATTGATGTCTTCTCCCAAGTGTAGGAGTGTCGAAGTAATAAATAACTCGACAAGACCGGGGTCGAACCACATGGAGGTTAACTATATAAATTATAAATAATAATAATAATAATAATAATAATAATAATAATAAGTTGAAGAAAACTTTGAGATGTGATATTGATATAAGGATTAAACAATGATAAAAACAATTGTCAAGGTTAGAGGATCCACTAATGGTATTTCAAACAAGTATAGTATAAACTCTTATTACTCAACTAGAAACCACAGACAAAGGAGGTTCCAATCGGATTATAAATTTTTAACATGATTACATTAGTTATTTTATTCGAATAATGCTAATACTTGTACATGTTGTCAGGTATTCATGATTATAACTTATATTAACAACAAATCAAGTTCCTTTCATAACACAGGTGTCGGTTATACCATATGGTTTGGGCTATGAAAGTGCCAAGTATTTGTTGTACCAAGGTTATACAACATAAATCTAGATTAACCATTTAACAAGCAAAGTATTAAGAGTGAATAAGATAACAAATACAAAACAAGTTAGTATCAAACATTAAAGTCCATGTTGAGTTTATACTATACTTATTCTTACACCATTACTGTAACCCTTTCACCTTGACATAATAAACTTAGCTAAACATAATGAAGAAGAGAAACATAAATAAACAAGATAAGAACATAAATAAGATATAAGTTAACTCAGTAAAGGAAAGGAAATGAAAAGTATAAACAAGAAATTAATATAAACAAAACTTAAGCATTATAAAAATATAAAGAGACAGAGAGAGAGAGAGAGAGAGCAAGAACATGATCTTGATATGAAAACCAAGATGCCTAAATGCATGGCAAATGCCTCCTTTTATAGGCCAAAATTTGGAACTGTTGATTTGATGACTAATTGTTGAGTGGGTGGCCACATCTTGACTTAGTGACAATCCTTATCTTCTTGTCTGAACAAAACGTCATTGCTAACATCAGAATTTGAAAGATTGTCCTCATGAAAGTTCTAGGAAATTGTCTCAGCTTTCCAACATAAAAAGAATTGGTGCATTTGGACTTTTAGAACTCGAGATATGGGCTGAATACTGAACAGTGTCTGGGCTGCAGGACAGATTCCGACTTCTTCATTGTTGCTAAGATTTGGACTTCCAGACAGCTGAATTGAGTCTTTCAGCCCCATGAATGTTTTAGGCCTATATCTTAGCTTTCTAGCCATATAAACCAAATTGAAATCCAAGATCTACAGCTTCAGATATGACTCAATGACTGAACAGTGTTCCAGTTTGGACTGAATCAGCATCTCTTTTCTAAGCTTAACCCTCTCTTTGTCTTCTAAATTTCAGTAGTTGAACTCATCAATCAATCCTTTGAGTTATGTGATAGGCTTGCATTTAAGATGAATATTTACCATAAATTAACGGTATCTTATATTATTGAACATGTTATTATAAAACATGCTCTAGTTAAGGACTTATTGATACTTCAAGTGCAAAATGATGATATAAAACCTTGATAAAAATGCACTTTTAAGTACTAATCACACCCTCTAACCAGCTTATTACTATTCCCTAGTAATCAAAACATTAAAATAGAAAAACAATTTGCAAGTTCCACATAGCAAGGCATTCATCATTCAACTTTCATTAATCTATCTAGATAAACAAACTCTCATTAAATTTATATATCTGCTCAATACCTCTTGAATAAAATATTAATAAACCTTCATTTTTATGTGCTCAATGTATGAAAACATAGATGATGGTGCTTTTATTGGAAGAAATCAATATTATGTTCTAATGTTTAAGGTTAACTTCCTTGGGTTGGGATTATTATCTTTTTCTTTTCTTTTCTTTTCTTTTTTAATATATATACATATAACTTAAAACACAATGCATCTTTAACCCATGTAACGAGCTTTCGGCTAATGACTCCCAGACCAATTAGTCTTAGGGTATTAGGTGTTGAGACACCCCTTCGAGCTTAGTAACTTGGGTTGCAGATACTGATACGTAGATAGTGCAATGTTTGATTCCCTTAAGCTTTTCTCCTTAACTCATGTGACAAGTGTTTGGCCAATAGCTTCCAAGTCAGTTGACTTTAGGGTATTAGGTGTTAAAACACCCATTCGGGCTTACTTGCTTAATTAGGTTAGAGAGGCTACAAAACCAAATTTATTTACGTTTTTATTATCATCAATTTTTTTTAATTTTTTTTTCAATTTTTTTTTTCTTTTGCAAATTATATACTAACCATTTCCCTTAGTTGTTACCTTTAACAAAAGAACATAAATAATGTAATAATCAAATGTGCATCCCACAATCATATGTTAAAGTGTGTATGTGAAAATGAATGTTTAAGAATATTTGTTAAATGAGTATATGAGCAGAATCAATTGATGATAATGCGAGAGTTTGTAAACCTAAATATTTCAAGAAGTATTCTGATAGACCTTGTTATGAATATTGCAAATAACCATTAGAAAATGTTTACTAAGTGCGTCTCAAGAGTCAATAAAATTTCTCCTTACTCTATCATCCTAATAACAGTTTTGTCAAATGGTTTTAATAATAGCAAAAACAGTTAGTAAGTTAGTTTTTTTATTTTTTATATCAAATACTACCCTCTCCCCCCAACCAAAACGAGACATTGTCCTCAATGTCCTAAGGTAGAAAGATAGAATATAGAAGACATCACCTGAAACAACGAACATTGACAAACCTAAAACACACTTAAATAAATATAAGAAATAACAAAACAAAAATATTAATAAAATCAAAAGACATGTTCTTACAAACTAAGGCTTAAATTGTAGTTGTGATTGTGGCTCACATCTTCCCTTGGTTTTACGTCCAAGAACGGCTTAAACGCCCTCTTTGGGTCGAGGATAGGCTTCCCATATAGTTTTTTTAAAAACTGGCAAACATCGTCTTTTATAGTCAGATTCTCAAGACTAAGTCAATCATGTTCTTTATGGAATTGTGGCCATAAATCATGAATTGCACGATGTACATCTCTACTAGGATGCGTCTCAAGAGTTAATAGAAGATTATCTAAAGACTCCTTACTCGGTCCATCTTTAATGAATTGTATTTTATCTTCATGGTTTATAGATACCATTCCTAAAGAATGACATTATGCATTACAAGTCCATCTAGCACATCTGTGACAGACTTTTAGTCGTTTTGCACGACGTTTCTTTGCAAAAGTGCTTTTACCTGTTCCAGGCATGTATGAAATGAAAGAATTGGAGGACTCACCTGATAATCAGACCTTTGCTTTAATTAGCCAGCGAATATCTTTAGAAATTCCATGATTCATTAACAACCTCAATCTTGCACACCTAGCACGGTAAATTTTTGTAATATTCTGAGGCAGAGCGGGAAAATACTTTTTTTAATTTTTCAAGAGTGGTGTCCATTTTTAAATGAGAATTGGAGAAGAGATTCAAAGAAGGGAGAAATAGCAAAGAATTATACACAGATATCAGTTATCATGGGAAACTAAAAGAACCGACTTAAGAGTCACGGAGTACCGTTATTCGTCATTTGACCGGGGTAAGAGAGACTAGCAAAACAAGAGTTACACCAAAAAGAAACAGAAAAACAATATGAGAAAAACAAAATAATCAACCTTTATCTACAGGATCATTCAAACCAATGGATTCATTTTCACTAGGAAAATTATCAAAGTAAGCTTTGAAACGATGTTCATTTACCTTAAAATCATTGTCATTCTTTGGATTCTCAATATCAAATACCCTATAAGGAAACGCATGTTTCTCAATAAATGGACCGCTCCATCTTGATCTTAGCTTTCCAGGAAATAAATGGAGTTGAAAATTATAAAGCAAAACTTTTTGACCAATATCAACTTTTTGATAATTTTCACAAGTTTTGCAGAATGCATGCGTGTCCTTGAACATGGTGGGCCAATAAAATCCACATTGTAAGATCTTTACAGTTGTCTTTTTTAATAAAAAATGGCCCCCACATGCCTCAGAATAACAAAATTTAATGACACTACTTACCTCATTATCAGGAATACATCTTTAAAATATTTGATCAGGATAATATTTGAATAAGTTAGGATCATCCCAATAAAAGTTCTTAATATTGTTCAAAAACTTTCTTTTGTCTTGGGTATTCCACTAAGTTGGCAAATCTCTTAAAGAAAGAAAATTGATAAAATTAGCAAACCAAGGCATTGATCTAAGAGAAAGTAAGGATTTGTCAGGAAAGTAATCATCGATTGGTGTGATGTCAGATGTCGAATCTATTGTCACTTGACAAAAGATCCGCATCAATATTTTCGATGCCTTTTTCATCTGTGACTTCTTCATGAGAATAAATCATTTGCAAATCTTCAGATTCATCAAACTCAATTTTACTCAAAGTAGATTCAAGTTGATCATAAACTAATTTTTCAATAAAATTTACTTCTTGTAAATCATTATCATCTCCAGGTTGCTTGCAAATGTTGAAAATATTCATCTCTAATGTCATGTTTCCAAATGATAGCTTCATCAGTCCATTCCTACAATTAATCAATGCATTAGAAGTTGCAAGAAACAAACGTCCTAAAATAAAAAGAAATGAATTACATGCTTCAACAGGTTGTGTGTCCAAGACAATAAAATCCACAAGATAAATGAATTTTTCAACTTATACTAACACATCTTCAACTATTCCTCTAGGCACTTTTATAGATCTATCAGCAAGTAAGAGAGTTACAGAAGTTGGTTTTAACTCACCTAGATTGAGACTCTAGAAAACTGAATATGAAAGTAAATTCACACTAGCTCCAAGATCAAGTAAAGCTCTTTCAATTTTATGTTCTCCAATAAAGCAAGAAATTATAGGACATCCAGGGTCTTCATATTTCAAAGCCTTATTGTTCTGAAGAATGGCACTTACTTATTCAGCTAAAAAGGCTTTCTTTTTCACATTCAGTTTTCTCTTCACAGTGCACAGATCTTTCAAAAATTTAGCATAAAAAGGTACCTATTTAATAGCATCCAACAAAGGTTTATTGATCCTTACCTGTTTGAAAGTTTCAAGGATTTCAGAGTTGTGATTGACTTTTCTTTGTTTGGTCATGACATGAGGAAATGGAAGTGCTGGCGGGAAATCAATCTTTTATTTGCAATGTTTGGATTCAACCCCTTCCTTACCCTCAGAGATTGACTCATCATCATTCTCACAAGGTTCAAAAATGGGTTTTTCAATAACCTTACCTCTACGAAGAGTAATGACTGATTTGACTTAATCCATGTGTTGGCTTCCAGAGCTACTTGCATTTGCATTGTATTGCCCATTTGGATTTTATTGTGTTGAGATGAAAACTTACCTTTCTCTTGAAAACTGAGAGCAGATGTCAATTTTGCAAGAGTATCTTTAAAATCTATCATACTTTGAGCAAGTTAAGTATTGATTATCTCTTGCTTTTCAATGAATGCATGCAATGTTTCCTCAAGATTTCTTCTAGAAGGTGGAGCATAAGGAGGTGCATATCCATGAGAATTTTAGAAATTATGGTGTGCTTGAAACGATGTTTGTGAAGTTTATGCATCACTCTTCCAACTGAAATTTGGGTGATTCCTCTAACCAGGGTTATATGTTTATGAGTATGGGTTATGATTGGGCCTTTGGGAACTGTTTAAAACATGGGCTTGTTCATGGAGACATTTTTTAAAAGAAGACAAAGTTGAACAGTTATTGGTTGACTGCTAATTGGTTTCGCATAATTGACACACAATGTCTTGAACAAATTTTAATTGACCACTCTTTTTCAATTCTAGTGCCTCGACTTTTCTAGCTAAAGATGTAAACTTGGCTTGGAGGTCATGATATTCTCTAAGGTTGTACATACCTCCATTAGATGTATGAGGTTGAGTTTTACTTGGTGCCTCATAAGTGCCTGTAGTGTCCTAATTTTGAGCATTTTCAGCTAGCAAGTCTAAGTACTCCATTGCTTCATCAGGGTCTTTATCTTCAAAAGTTCCATTGCACATTAATTCAACCATTTGCCTATATCTAGGTGTTAACCCTTCATAAAAATGTGAAACAAATCTCCATGTTTCAAAACCATGATGAGGGCAAGTATTAAGCAAGTCTCAATACCTATCCCAACATTGGTAAAATGTTTCTCCTGGTTTTTGAATGAAAGTGATGATTTGTCTTTTGAAATAGTTTGTTCTGTGAGATGGAAAAAACTTCTTTAAAAATTATTGTTGCATTTCATCCCAAGCACGAATAGATCCTGGTCTCAAAATTTATAGCCATGTTTTAGCTTTATCTTTTAATGAAAAAGAAAAATGCTTTAATCTGATGGTGTTCATGCTACAGTTTGAGTCATTATAGGTGTTACAGACCTCCTCAAATTCCCTTAAATACAAGTATAGATTTTCTAAATCTAAACCATGAAAAGAAGGTAAAAGTTGAATAATGTCTAGCTTAAAATTAAAATGAGATGCATCAGGAGGAAAAACTATGCATAAGGGTGCACTTGTTCTTGTGGGATTCATGTGATCTCCAAGTGTTCTAACACAATTATTCTCATTATTCTCATTATGAAGCGATTGGTTATCTTCTTCGGCCATATTTTATGAAAATGATGAGGATACCCTACAAAGTCTACCACTTAATGTACGTGACCAAACTCTCATGCACATGTAGGAAGAGAATATATGGAAGAAAAGAAAAGAAAAGAAAACAAAACAAAACAAAAGAAATAAAAGTTAGATAAAATGAAAAGTGAAAAGAGAAAATAAAATAAATATTATAATTTATACAAGAATTTACCTCCCTGACAACGACGCCAAAAACTTGACACGACCAAAAGATTGATGTCTTCTCCCAAGTGTAGGAGTGTCGAAGTAATAAATAACCCAGCAAGACCGGGGTCGAACCACATGAAGGTTAACTATATAGTAGTAGTAGTAATAATAATAATAATAATAATAATAATAATAATAATAATAATAATAATAATAATAAGTTGAAGAAAACTTTGAGATGTGATATTGGTATAAGGATTAAACAATGATAAAACAATTGTCAAGTTTAGAGGATCCACTAATGGTATTTCAAACAAGTATAGTATAAACTCTTATTACTCAACTAGAAACCACACACAAAGGAGGTTCCAATCGGATTATAAATTGTTATGATTACATTAGTTATCTTATTCAAATAATGCTAATACTTGTAAATGTTGTCAGGTATTCATGATTATAACTTATGTTAACAATAAATCAAGTTCCTTTCATAGCACAGGTATCGGTTATACCATACGGTTTGGGCTATGAAAGTGCCAAGTATTTGTTGTACCAAGGTTATACAACATAAATCTAGATTAACCATTTAACAAGCAAAGTATTAAGAGTGAATAAGATAACAAATACAAAACAAGTTAGTATCAAACATTAAAGTCCATGTTGAGTTTATACTATACTTATTCTTACACCATTACTGTAACCCTTTTACCTTGACATAATAAACTTAGCTAAACATAATGAAGAAGAGAAACATAAATAAACAAGATAAGAACATAAATAAGATATAAGTTAACTGAGTAAAGGAAAGGAAATGAAAAGCATAAACAAGAGATTAATATAAACAAAACTTAAGCATTACAAAAATATAAAGAGAGAGAGAGAGAGAGCAAGAACATGATCTTGATATGAAAACCAAGATGCCTAAATGCATGGCAAATGCCTCCTTTTATAGGCCAAAATTTAGAACTATTGATTTGATGACTAATTGTTGAGTGGGTGGCCACATCTTGACTTAGTGACAATCTTTATCTTCTTGTCTGAACAAAACGTCATTGCTAACATCAGAATTTGAAAGATTGTCCTCATGAAAGTTCTAGGAAATTGTCTCAGCTTTCCAACATAAAAAGAATTGGTGCATTTGGACTTCTAGAACTCGAGATATGGGCTGAACACTGAACAGTGTCTGGGCTGTAGGACAGATTCTGACTTCTCCGTTGTTGCTAAGATTTGGACTTCCAGACAGCTGAATTGAGTCTTTCAGTCCTATGAATGTTTTAGGCCTATGTCTTAGCTTTCTAGCCATATAAACCAAATTGAAATCCAAGATCTACAGCTTCAGATATGACCCAATGACTGAACAGTGTTCCAGTTTGGACTGAATCAGCATCTCTTTTCTAAGCTTAACCTTCTCTTTGTCTTCTTAATTTTAGTAGTTGAACTCATCAATCAATCATTTGAGTTATATGATAGACCTGCATTTAAGATGAGCATTTACCATAAATTAACGATATCTTATATTATTGGACATGTTATTATAAAACATGCTCTAGTTAAGGACTTATTGATACTTCAAGTGCAAAATGATGATATAAAACCTTGATAAAAATGCACTTTTAAGTATTAATCACTTACATATTAAGACAGTTAAAGCTTCACGAAGTCAATTACTTAGTGCATGATCTCGAGTTAGCCACTATGGTTTTTTGGTTAAAGGTATAGAGGCATTATCTATCTTTGTCATTGAGCCCACCCTTGCTTTAATGAGATCATGCATTTTCCAAATGTTGTCTATTTATATGTGCATTTACACTAGACACCTTCTAATTTCAGGAATCCTAAAAACGGATCTTCCACAACATCACATACACTTAACATCAAGAATGAATGGCCAAACTTTAACGAACATGTGATTGCGATGGAAAAAAAAAGAGTGGGATGAAAGCAATATTAGAGAATTTGCAAAGCTGGTGGAACAACATGAACAGACCTAGAAGGCTGCTGTAGAAGAACTTGAAACCATAGACGTGGGTAATAATCAGTCCAAGAAAGAGTTGAAAATAGGGACCTTAATTACTCCTGAGCAAAGAACAACGATGATCGCCCTACTATAAGAATATACAGATGTTTTTGCTTGGTCTTACAAGGATATGCCTGGTTTAGATATAAATATCATAGTACACAAGATCCCACTGGAGGAAGGTTGTAAACCAGTCAAATAGAAATTGAGGAGAGCCCACCTAGATGTTTGGATCAAAGTCAAAGCAGAACTCGAGAAACAGTGGAATGCAGACTTTCTAGAAGTAGTTAAATATCCACAATGGATATCCAACATTGTTGTTGTGCCAAAGAAAGTGGGAAAGATTAGAGTTTGCGTGGATTTCCAGAACTTGAACAAAGCTAGCCCCAAAGATGATTTTCCACTACTGCACATAGATGTTTTGGTTGACAATGTTGCACATAGTTCCACCTACTCCTTTATGGATGGTTTCTTAGGATACAACTAGATAAAAATGGCTTCAGAAGATAAGGCGAAGACAACTTTTGTTACACCTTGGAGGACATATTGTTACAAAGTTATGCCATTCGGTCTGAAGAACGCAGGGGCCACCTATCATAGAGCTATGGTGACTCTGTTTTATGATATGATGCACAAAGAAATTAAGGTGTATATAGATGATATGATTGCGAATTCCAAAAAGGGACAAGATTATGTAAAGGTTTTGAGAAAACTATTTGAAAGGTTGAGGAAATACGAACTAAAGCTCAACCCTATAAAATGTTCATTTGGGGTTAAGTTTGGAAAGCTGCTAGGATTTGTGGTAAGCGATAGAGGTATAGAGGTAGATCCTAATAAAGTAAGGCCCATCCAATCTATGCCATCCCTAAATACCGAGAAGGAGTAAGAGGATTCTTGGGAAGATTAAACTACATCACCCGATTTATAGCTCAGTTGACCACAGCATGCGAACCTATTTTCCGATTACTAAGAAAAAAAAATCCTGGGACTTGGAATGAAGAGTGTGAGGAGGCATTCAATAAAATCAAACATTATTTATGAAGTCCACCTTTACTTGTTCCTCCTATATCAGAAAGGCCTTTAATATTGTATCTGACAGTGACTAAGGCAATTATGGGATGTGTATTGGGTAAACATGACGAAACTGGGAGAAAAGAAAGGGTCATTTATTACTTACATAAAAAGTTTACCGAATGCAAGTCCAGATACACGGTGATAGAGAAGCTTTGTTGTGTATTGGTATGGGCGACAAAAAGATTACGACATTATATGTTGTATCACACCACTTGGTTGATTTCGAAAGTGGATCCATTGAGGTACATCTGTAACAAACCTTATCTCTCGAGTCGAATTGCAAGGTGGCAGGTTTTGTTGGCAGAATATGACATAGTGTATATGATAAGGAAAGTCGTGAAGGGAAGTGCGATTGCTGACTATCTAGCTGATAACGCTGTTGAAGATTATGAGCCATTAGATTTTAATTTCCCTGATGAAAATGTACTATCAATAAAGGAAGCGGAAGGGAAGACAGATTGGTGGACCATGTTTTTTGACGGAGTGGTGAATGTGTATGGTAATGGGGCCGACGCGGTAATAATCTCCCCTAATAAGAAGCAATATCCAGTTTCTGTTAAATTACATTTTGAATGCACCAATAATACGGCTGAGTACGAGGCTTGCATCCTGGGTTTAGAAGTCGCGTTAAAGCTAAAGATCAAAAAGATATATGTGTATGGTGACTTAATGTTGATTATTTGTCAGGTGAAAGGAGAATGGCAAACTAAAGAAGAAAAATTGAGGCCATACCAGGAATATTTATCCACACTGTCAGAAGAATTTGAAGAGATAAAGTTCACCCATCTAGGAAGAGAAGGGAACCATTTTGCGGATGCTTTGGCTACGTTGGCTGCTATGGCTACGATTAATCTTGGGCGTAAAGTACAGCCTGTACATTTTAACATCAGAAATAACCCAGCTCATTATTGCTCAGTTGAAGGAGAGATAAATGGAAAGCTTTGGTACTACGATATCAAGAATTTTGTGCAAAATCAGGAATATTCAGCGGGAGTATCAAAGATGGATAAGAAAACCCCAAGAAGATTAGTCAGGGATTTCTATTTAGATGGAGAGATTATATATAAAAGATCATTTGACGGAACCTTGCTAAGGTGTTTGAATGAGACAGATGCTAGAAATGCTTTACGAGAGGTCTATGAAGGGAGTTGTTCAACTCATGTTAACGACCATATGGTAGCAAGGAAAATACAAAGGGCTAGTTATTTCTAGATGATGTTAGAGAAAGACTGCATCGACTATGTCAGGAAATGTCACAAGTGTCAAGTGCATAGTGATAAAGTCAATGCACCTCCAACTCCTCTGTTTAATCTAGCATCTCCCTGGCCATTTGCAATGTGGGGAATTGATGTGATTAGACCTGTTAACTCAAAAGCCAGCAATAGGCATAGATTCATTCTCGTAGCTATTGACTATTTCACAAAATGGGTAGAAGTCAGTTCATATGCCCATGTAACATAAAAGGTGGTGAAAAGGTTTATAAAAAAAGACTTGATTTGTCGGTGTGGTCCGCCTAAAAAAATAGTGACTAATAATGCATAAAATTTCAACGGCAAAACAATAGTGGAGCTCTGTACTAAATGCAAAATCAAGCATTCAAATTCCTCACCATGCAAACCGAAGATGAATGGTGTTGTGGAAGCCGCCAACTAAAACATCAAGAAAATTATTCAGAAAATGGTAGTCACTTACAAGGATTAGTATGAGATGTTGTCATTTTCTCTCCATGCATATCGCACTGCAATGCGAACCTCGATAGGAGCTACTCCATATTCTCTAGTGTATGGGATGGAGGCGGTGATGCCTTTGGAAGTAGAAATCCCCTCGTTAAAGGTGTTGATGGATTCAGAACTAGAAGAGGCTGAGTGGGCCAAAGTGAGATATGAACAGCTAAATCTAATCAATGAATAGAGGGTAGCTGCAATATGTCATCATCAATTCTACCAGAAAATGATGGCCAAAGCATATGACAAGAAGGTTAGACCTCATATGTTCTATGAAGGAGATCAAGTACTGAAGAAGCTATTGTCTTTACTAGGGGAAAATCAAAGCAAATGGGCTCCAAATTATGAAGGTCCTTATGTAGTGAAGAAGGCTTTCTCGGGAGGAGCTCTACAATTATCTAGAATGGATGGAGAAGATTTAGCCAGACCTGTGAATTCTGATTCTGTAAAGAGATATTATGTCTAATATGTTCAGTTTTCTCCCAAAATCAATAAAATGAAGTTTGGCCATGATTTCTTGGTGTAAAAAAAAAAAACCTTTTTCCCATTACATTGATCTCACAACACTTAATCTGTTTATTTTCTAAGAAGGAAAATCTTGAAAGAATTGGCTTTATGTATGATTATAAGGAATATATCATAAAACGCTCAAAGGTGAATTTTAAGCACTTCCTAGTAAAGAGGGTACCAAACCAAACAAACCAAAGCTAAAGAGAAAACCCAATCTTTGATAGCATTTTGAATTGTATAGATAAAACGTCTGGGTAATCACTCTGTAATCATATGCAATTGTCGTTCGAGATTAAACAAAGTTTATCAATCCTAGTAAATTTACGTTTGAAATGAGGAAAGACCATTTTTGTTAGCCCTTCACTTTTTAAAAATTATATCTTTAGTGGTCCCCATTTGAGCCAGAACGAGTTTTTCTTTGAAAACCTTGACTAGGACCACACCCTATACTGGGGGCAATGAGAGATCCTTTGTTAGAAAAGATGGAGACAATGGTAGAATCAAGTGTAAAAAAGGGGGCTAGGAATGGAAGCCCTATGATTGATAAAAGGCTAATAAGAAAAAAGAGAAGGAATTTGAGCAAATTGTCAAAGAGAACACTCGGATCTTTAAAAGTCAGAACCCAGCACTTGGGGGCATAAAAAAAGATATAATAATTTGATGATGCTTTAAGACTGAGATAAGGATTCTTAAGCAAGTTTCTCCAAACACAGCCTGCGAGACAGCTTCACAAGAATAAGAGAGAGAAGAAGAGTGGTCCTAAGTCTTTAAACCCTCAAACACGCCTTAAAGCATCCTTTTCTAACCCACAACTATAATCGACATTATAAGCCTTTAGAAGTCCTTTTTAATCAAGCGCATATAACCTGGTTTGATAGACATTGGTCTTGCGGTTCGTTTGACATGACAAATGAGTGATAATTCATTTTTATCCAAGCAAGAAAATGCTAATATGAGATGATCCCCTTTTCTACACAGCCTTTTCAGGAAGATATTTGAAACCTTTTGAAAAGATTAAACATAAGGTTGCCTTTGGTAAAAAGTACAACCTAAAGTCAAACCACATTTCAGAAACCGATAAAACCCTCAATAAGAATTACTTAAAAGAGTTTTCGATGCGTATGTTAAAAGTTTCAGTTGTCATGAACAAAGCCAAGACTTTTAAAGATTTTTTTTTCTTTTAAGATTTTTGTGCTGAAACAGAACGAAAAAACCCTTAATTTGAGAAAAGACAAATTAAAGCATTGATAAAAGCATGATAACAAGCAATGACAGATCATGCATTTTTTGGAAAAAGGGTCACTAAAAAAGGGTCAGAGATTTCTTCTTTAAGATGTGGTGGGTAAGAAGGACGGCATGAGTGATAGATTTTAGCATATGATTTCAAACACAGGAACAAGCTCATGCCAAGGAAGAGTTCTACGAAATGGATGGGACCTATGATTCAAAATTAGGTAAGGATGCATGCATTGCATCTAACCTCAAAACATTGCACATACATTTTTTATTTGTTACGGGAAAATCCTCAAATCCAGCAAGATTGTGGACAAAGAGATAATCATTGAGCTGATAATAACAAAGAATCATGGTTATGACCCTGGAACGGGAAGAAGATGAGATGAACCCTACTGTTAGGAAAATCTCAAAGAAATGAGAAGATCAACCTTGTCATCATGAGAAGTCTTCAGGTCAACCCTGCAATCGGGAAGCACCAAGTTTTCCAACCTTATCATTAAGAAAAATCCAATTAATTTCAGTCATCAGGAAGGATAGATGTCAACCCTGCAATCATGAAGGACCGATGTCAATCCTGCAAAATCACAAAAAATAAAAATAAAAATAAAAAGAAGAAAGGCAGCATTAAGTGAAAAGTTTGATTAAACCTTATCATCAAGATGAAAAATGAGAAGAACCTTACCATTAGGAAATTCTCAAAAACAAAAAAAGAAAGTTCAAACCCTGCCATCAGGAATAACACACAGATTTTAGTTCTGGTTAAAGGGGATCGCTAGATGGGATCTCAGTTTAGCCAAAGCACATAGATTTTGGTTCTGGTTAAAGGGGATTGCTGGAGGGAATCTCAGGTTAGCCGAACCACACAGATTTTGGTTCTGCTTAAAGGGGATCGCCAAATAGGATCGCCGGATGGGATCTCAGGTTAGCCGAACCACACAAATTTTGGTTCTGGTTAAAGGGGATCGCCGGATGGGATCTCAATTTAGCCGAACCACATAGATTTTGGTTAAAAGGGATTGTCGGAGGGGATCTCAGTTTAGCCCAACCACACAAAGGATTTTAACTTTGGTTAAAAAAAAGAAAAAAGAAAAAGAAAAAGAAAAGAAAAAAAGGGAACCATGATCGGGTTCTCAAGATAATCAAGTTTGGATCATTAGTTCTTAGTTGAAGTTAGATTGCGGTAAAGACAAAATTTCAGATCAACCGAGTTTTGAGAAGATCAAGATTAAAAGTTTAGATTTGTTTATCTTTACAAAACTTATTATGCAAAGTCTTTGCTTTGTAAGTATTGTAAAGAGGGGGCATCTGTTGTTACCCATTTTTAGGTCCCTGCACAATATATATATTCGAAAAGAATAAAAAAAATAATAGGAGTTAGAAAATGATGCTGAAACGCCCATAAAATGGCTAGAAATTGGTTGAGGAGGTTAAAAAATACAAGAATTAAAATTTAATAGTATATTTTTAACTGGTGAGAGCCTTGTTGACAAGGAAAATTCAATTTTTGAGGAAGAAAAGTCCAAAATCAGATGTTTTTGGACTCAATTAAATTTTATCTAAGGTTTAATTGAATTTATTGAGGGTTTGATTGCAAGAAAAATTGATTTTTAAGTTAATTTAGGCTTTGATTGAAAGAAATTAAAGTTCTAGGGTTCCATTATAACTTTGGAGAGTTGATTTGGTCAAATCAGGGGCTTAATTGCATAATTATTAAAGTTTGATGGCCAATTAGGGACTTAATGGAAACAATCCAAAACCAAGGACCAAACCAGAAAAGGTTCTAAAATTAAGGTATTCAATTACAATTTTTTTGGGGGTTTGATTACAAAATTGCAAAAAATTCAATGACCAAATCAGAAGTATCAAAACGGCGTCGTTCCTTTGAAGCACTATTCATTGTCTTCTTAAAAACATAACAGCTGGGCAGTAAAGGCAGGAGATGTTAGTAGCAACAATGGAGCCGTTTTCAATCAGGAGGCACGTCTCGCGGTTGACATCCCTTACCACTGTGATGCACGCCGGCCGTTACAAAAAACGCCTGCGTCCTCTGACTATAAAAGCCAGAGGAGGAACCGAACACAGGGAGGAGAAAGGAGGAGAGGACAGCGTAAGAGAGGAAAGAAAACTAAGAGAGGGAGAACGTAAGGAATAGAAGAGGAGGAGAGGAGAGAACACAGTGGGAAATACAGGAGATTGAAACGCAAAGGAAGGCCACACAAGGATACAAAAACAGAAGAGCAAAGAGAAACCGAACGGCCAAGCAAAGCACACAAACAGCAGGGGAGGTTAGCACCACTACCGGTTTCCTTTCTCCAGAACCAAGTATGCTCATTTCCTTTCTCAGTCTTCGCAAAAATTGATGCATGTTTGTCTAGAAAAACAAAAAGAAAAAGAAGACACAAGAAAGCCAAAAGATCGCCATTTTGCACTCTGTTAATAACCAGGGGTGCTCGTTTTTGCAATCTGCAAAAACGAGGATGAACAATGCGACGGTAATTTAATTACCTTCACATTGTTCCATGCACGTGCATGATTTGGTTGGGTCACTTGCTTGGGCCAATGACCAGGCTGGGCACGGGCTAGCTCGGTCTAGCCCACATGGGGCGGGTTGGGCTAGCCCGAAAAAAATAAATCCTTCAAAAAAATTTGTGATTTTCTGGAAAAAAAATTACTGCATTTTGATCAGTATTGGTTTGTATTTTTATATTGTAAATATACAAATCCGGTATTAAAATACCTGGTTTTCGTCAAAACATTTTTTTTTAAAAAATAAAATGTTTTGTTTTCATGCATACAGCCAAGTCTCTCAAAAATAAATAAAAAAACATATTGTATTTTCATACAATAAAGAAAATTTCAAAAATATGTATCAACATGCATTTTGGCTTTAATAACCAATTTATTAAAGTCATGAGAACTAAGCCAATATTTCAAAATTTTCAAAAAAAATTATTTTGTTTTCTTTTAGCATCTAGGGTTACGACCTTATACGTAAGATGTATTCCAGATATTAAATTCTTTTGTTGATGTTAGAACAGTTAGATTTTACCCGATAAGATAAGGATTTCTTTACTAAAGATGACTTTTTTTAAACCATAGACAGACCAACAACTAGAAAACACGACAAGACCTTAGATTTTATCAGACAATAAAACAATGCAGCTTACCTTAGATAGGGCGCATTTGGGGTGCTAACCAATCCCCGTACCCAATCTCTGAGACTAGTTAGGGTTCCTAGTGACCAAAATACTAGGTGACGACTCCCATTCCATTTTTCCACAAATAAAAGACAAGAATTCCTTGTCTCCCCACATTTGCCACATTAGATATTACAAATGTTAAGAGTGGATGTTTTCACTGCGACATCGCACATGTGCGACACTATGAGTAATGGACCTTTATACTTTTTAAGATATGCCCTCGTATTTATACTTATCCAAAAAAAGTTACTTTATAAAACATTTTTTTGGGTAAGTAAGATAACTTGGTGATCTCAAGTTTAAGGATAATTTACACAACTATCATATGAGACTTTTCATACACACAAGTGATCTCTACATATGGAATTTCCATGCGTGTCAGTGCACAATGTACATGTCTTCTGACAAACACCTACATATTAGTTCTAAGTATCCCTCATACCTTAACTGATTAGAACAATTGCTTTATTTTATAAAGCTGATTAGTACTTAAAAGTGCATTCTCATTAAGACTTTATATCATCGTATTGCACTAAAGTATCGTTAAATTCCCTAACTAAAGCATGTTTTATAATAACAAGTCTAATAATATAATATATCTTTAATTTATGGTAAATGCTTGTTTTGAATGCAGGTATATCTCACAATTCAAAGGATTGATTGATGTGATTAACAATTGAAAGTGAAGAGACAAAAAGAGGACTAGGCTAAGAGAAGAGATGCTGGTTCAATTCCAAACTGGAACACCATTCGGTTATTTGATCATAACTGGAGTTTTAGAACTCGGATTTAGGTCCACTTTATATGGATGGAAAGATAAGACATAGACCTAAAACTTTCATGAGGGTTCAAGACTCAATTCTGCCGTTTTCAAGTTCAAATCTTAGAAACAACGGAGAAGTCGGAACCTGTCCTGCAGCTCAAACACTGTTCGGTTTTCAGCTCATATCTTGAATTCTAGAAGTCCAAATGAGCTCTGGTTTTTTTTGCTGGAAAGCTGAGACAATTGCCCACAGCTTTCATGGAACAAAGGGCTCAAATTCTGATGTTAGCAATGACGTTTTGGCCAACCAACAATATCAAAAATCTGCCAACAATTTCAAGAACCAGCAGCCAACAATGTCAAAAACCAGCCACCAAATCAATGGTTGGCCACCAACTATTTCATTAGTCCACCAAGCAATAGTTCCACATCTTAGCCTATAAAAGGAGACATTTGCCATGTATTTAGTCATCTTGGTTTTCAGATCAAGATCATGTTCTTGCTTTCTTTCTTTATATCTTTGTAATGTTCAAGTTTTCTTTCATGTTATATTAATCTCTTGTTTATGCTTTTTCATTTCCTTTCATATACTTAGTTAACTTATATCATAATCACGTTCTTATATTGTTTATTTATGTTTTTTTTCTTCATTATGTTTAGCTAAGTTAATTATGTCAAGGTGAAAAGGTTTTACTAATGGTGTTAGAATAGGTATAATATAAACTCAACATGGACTTTAATGTTTATATCCAAGAAAAATTGTTATTAGC
>Ga0325414_1002230_pt1 | contig 19452 bp, 10 predicted proteins | sample PopdelMetagenome_8_FD_206183 | JGI IMG/M metagenome (GOLD analysis project Ga0325414, IMG submission 206183) | Populus deltoides microbial communities from Bellville, Georgia, United States - Leaf-PdKOR-R3 | ecosystem: Host-associated > Plants > Phyllosphere > Phylloplane/Leaf | place: USA... | reverse complement strand
AAATTAATTAGATATATTTTATTGGTTTGTTTTGATTATGCTTGGATTTTTTATGTTTTGTTTTTAGTAGAGCCACCAAAATTATCAATTTTTTCTTACAATATATGTTTTGATTTTAGATTAAACCATGAACAAAATAAAAAGAATTGATTTTTTTAAAAAGAAAAAATATTGATAACTCACAACTTATTGAATGAGTTTTTTCAACGATGAAAATTGTTAAAATAAGACTTCGCAATCGAATGGAGGATGATTTTCTTGCAAATTATTTGATTGTCTATATAAAAAAAGAAATTGCTGAAAGATTCACAATTGATATGATAATCGATGATTTCTATTCTATGAAAGAACAACGAGCACAATTAAAATAAATATGTAAGAATCATTTTTTATTATTTTTTTGCTTTATTTCAAAGTTTATTAAACATAAATAATGCTTCGTTTTAGTTAATGTTTCTTATATACTTTGTATTTTTATATTTGATAGGTATAAAGACCAATAATATTAAAGTGATAGATACATTATGAAGATAAAAATAAATTTTATTGCTTTGATTTAATTTGGTATTGCTCCAAACCTTTTACCTTATACAAAGGTCATTATATATTTGTAGTAAATTATTTAAATAAAATTAAATTATGCAGGTTTTGTTCTACAACTCATATATAATAAATTAAAATAAATATTATATTTGTTATATTAATTTTAACTCCCCTAACAAATAATCTTAGTTCCGTATGTATTATAATAAAATAATTTTGTGCATGCATTATCTGCCAGCCTTAAAAATTCACTCGTGCATGTGCTTCTCCCACGCGGCTGTTTGCCCCTTCAATTTGCTGTTGCCAGGAAGCCTACGCTAGCAATCTCTATTGAACACATTTTTCATTGAAATAGAAACAGATCTTACACACGTGAATGAAGGGACGAGCACTCTACTCAATTAGATCACTGCGATGGCAAGATTTTACATTGATATATTACATGTTGTGCCAACCTGCGTCCCACAATATGGTGGTGAAAGCACTATCTCCTACCCTTTCCACTGATAGCAGGAGAAGATGATTACCTCGCCTACTTTCCTGCTAGAAATGGGATACTCTTCCTTGAACTCCAATGCACTATAATATTGGGAAGCCTTTCTTTCAAATGCTTGCTCACAGTTATCTTGTCCATTGCTTGGCAAATACGACTTGTTGTCCTCTGAAAAAATTTATGATGCCTGATATCTCAAGCTGCAATCAGCTGGAATCATAGACTGGTACGTCTTCTAGCTTGTCCTCCTCACTGTTAGGGTCCTGTACTTTCAAGATAGGCTCTTCTTCACCCTATATTACATAATTGCAATTAACATTTCATGTCCGATAATTACCGTAAATTTTATGTTTAATTTCTAGTATGCTACCCTAATATGTTGATTAAACAAAAAAGTCAGGCGGCCAAGTTCCGGCCTAGATATTCAAGTTTCCATCAGTATGGGGGCATTGAGGTTCGTTGCCAATGCAAGAAAGATTTGTTCATAATTTCACATCACCAACATAACAACTTATTTAGAATGACTGCATGAATTATATATATAACTCTTTAACACCCTTCAAGGATGATAAATTCAAATTATTTATCAAAAAAAAAAATCAAAATGATTAAATGCTACTGGTGCCAAAACAGAGAATCAAAAGTTAAAACTACTGATCACAGCTGAGTGCCATGCTGAGCTTGCAACTAAGTGACAGTGACAAACATAAAAGTGCTTCATAAAAATTACATAAAACGAATTCTAAATGTACAATTCAGAAAAGTATATTAAATAGTCATTTACCTCTTCATCTTCATTGAGAATAGAAGCATCATCAAACTTTGAGTACAAGGCTTTGTACACTTCAGATTTCTTGTCAGCTTCCATCTCCTCCTGGAATTAACATAAGATATTTAAAAGTTCATAAGAAATGTCATGGTTTAACACAGTTAATTCTCATACGCATCAGAGCACATCAACAAAATGTGGAAAAGGAGTCTTACAAGTTCAGACGTGACCAACTCAATTCTTTCCTGTAAATCTGTGATATGATGCTTCAGAGCCTGGAAAAGAAAGAAATAAGATGGAAAGACAGATGGTGTATCTTATTTAATCATGAAGACCACCAACTAGAAGAGTAATCTATTGTTGTCTTACCTCATATCTCTGAAGTTCCACTGATCTTGCCAATGCCTGCCTCCTCGTCAATAAATTCTCAGGTCTCATTGCCCGGGGGCGCATATAATTCTTCCCACGATAGACAATTATGGCATAACCTTTCGTAGTTCTATCCACAGAGACTAATACACCACCACTCTCAGCCTCCAAAGAAATTGCAATATGCTTGACTTGTGCAATACCTTTTCGTTCCACAATTATCTTCACCAACTCACGATACTTCCAGTGCAAGTGCATATTTTCTATGGTACCATCAAAGACACCTCGCCTCCCTGAAATAGAAATCACAAGGGATATTTCACTTTTCCCTAAAGAAACCATCATGGCCAGAATTAAAGTGGCGTTTCTTACCTAGAAAGAGATAGGGTTTCATACTCAGACCAATCTTACGGAACAAGAACCTCTCCTCATCACTTATGGTTTCCAGATCTGTTGGGAGCTCAGTCGGTTCCAGATTCTCCTGTACTTTTGCCAGATCCTTCTCAGATTTTTTGAGTTTTCCTTTTGCCTAGAACAATTTCAAAACCCAGAAAACAGTAAGTTCTGAAGAGCTCCTTGTGTCCCACAATATTCTGCATATTATTCAATTTAGTACTTTCTTAACTTACCTGAGCTAGTTTATTCTCGAGATGTTTCACTAATGAAGCATGTCTAGCCAAAGCTGAATCTCTTATCATTTCCTCCACATCTTCACTGCTTGGTTGGTTCCCCCAGCGAGAGATAGCTGCCACAGTTTCAACGAGTGTTCCAGCAACCAAGGGGCCTTTAGTAGCTTTGACACTTGATCCAATAAAGGCTGAGGTCATCTGACGGGCTTGATCTTCTTCATCTTGATAGAGGAAAGCTAGTTTCCTCCTCTCTTTCAGTGTCTCATTAATAACAGGTGGCAAAAAGTCATTACCCCTGTAAAATACGATGTACTCCTTGTTTCTAGAAAGCAGTGTTCCCCCTGTCAACCTCTGCATGCAAGAATTCCAATTTTCATAATAGAAAAACAAAACAGTGCCGCCAACCACAATGCATTCAGAATCTTATGTGCTACAGGGTGTAGTTGGAATTGGCAGGCAAGACCAGAAGATTGGCGTCAAACTTTAGCAGAACAGATTTTTTAGTGGCCTCAAGCTACTTCAAAGAAAAGTGAACATCAAACCTTGAAAACCAATAAAAATTAACCATGCAAACAGTGTATGGTTTGTTTGTTCTATTTTTAAACAATTATTTTACCTGGTACAAAAGAAAACTTTCCTTCTATAGTGTCATGAAAATGGAAGCCGTGAACTTGTAATTGTTACAATCGTGAAGCGATGTTAGACCCACCTGAAGATGGGATATGTACTTCCCAAAAAACTATAACATCTTGAATCCATCTTCAATGCCCAAATGAATTGTAGGATTAAATGCCAAGTAATAAACAGTCTCTAAAATTTCTGATTCATACCAGAACAACCTTTGAAAATGCAGAGTTGTGTGACACACTCAATATATGGCCATGCTCAGACCATTTCCGTGCAGGTGGAGGGATTAAGATCAGTTGGCCAAAGTGGCATCTTCAAAGAAAACACCTTTTCTTGTGAGGAACTTCAGAAAAAGAAAAAAAAAAGAGTATGCCCACAGCTCTAAATATCGTAGCCTTTTCCTTTTACATTGATGCTTACAACAGGCAAGAGAGACAAAGGATAACTGGTTTTACAAGTAGCAATACAATTTTAAATCACACAAATGTGCTTGGAATATCAAATCGACTTTAATATGCTTAAGCATAAAGTCCTATTAATATACCATCTTCATTCAAGAAGCATCTCAGTTCTTTTCATCTCACCTTGAGTTCTTCTGCCATAATCTCATTACGTGTATACTGTACTCCACGTTTGATGGCTATCTTTGCAATAGCACTTCTTTCCCATAGCTTCACCATAGCATTTGCCAAACCTTGCAGTTCCCTGTTCCTTCCTACAAAAATAAGTAATACAAACTCTTTAAGGAAACATGATTTGATGAATAAAACTACTGCCAAATTAGCTCTTACATACCAAGCACAAAGTGAGGAGGTGTTGTTCTAGCAAGCCTGCGGAAATTTGTTGTATTCTTGTTGCTTAAACAAGGTTTTACCCCGTAAGGAAGAAGTCTGAGTGGAGATTTATATCCAGGAACCACAGCAGGAAGCAAGTCTGCATCAACAGGCAATGGCTCACGACCACACCAGTCTTTATACCGTGGACCCAACTCATCTAACAAATGGTTGAGTTCACTGAAGTCCATGAGTTCTTCTTGAGATAGATCCTTTAAATACTTAGCAGCATCAGGTATAATTGATTCCATAGTTCTAGCCAAGTCCTTCATTCCTGCACTGCTAGTAGCACCATTAGTTGCTTCTTCCGCATATTGCAGAACATCCATACCAGCCTCATTTTGCTTGGTATATGACTGTACACATTGAAATTTGTAGGTTGTTCCTCTGTACAATACCACTGAACTGCCTGATCTCCATATAATCAAACCTCCAGTTCTACTCTGATAGAACAAATTAAAAAAATCTGTATGAGGTTCTAGCAGAATCTACTGCATTTACCACCAGCATAGCAGTACACAAACATTCAGGATGTCCTTAATAATGAATAAGCAGGGTATTGAAATTTTAGTACGGTTTGTAGGAAAAATCCACTCCAAGACCATGATTCATTTCCATTCAGAAAAGTTTCAAACAACACAATTCAGCCAAGTGTTAGCGAATTACCAAAGTCACTGAAAGCTATGAGATAATCAAAATTGTTTCATATCTAAGTAGGTGTAAAAAACGCAAAATACCAAACTTTATACAAAAACTGACCTCCAAAATCTCATGTGTCCTTTTCATGTTGCATGACAGTGGCCATTCAAACTTCAACTTCACCACTTCATCCAGCTTCCACTTCTCATGAATGGCGTCCACCAAATCCTGCGTAATGCCTGTGGCCCCAACTTTTATCCTCTCAAGCATCCTCAATGCCACATTCCTTAGCCTCTTCAACTCATGTTCAGGCAACATTCTCTCTGCCAAATCCGTGTTGCTCTTCTTCCTACTCTTATCTTCTCCCAAAGAGTCTAGTTCACTTGTTCGCTTCCATGGCAATTCATTTGAATTACTAACACCATTATTAGAAACCTCGACGTTTTCGAAATCCCCAAGATGTTTCTTAGTCACAGAAACTACATCATTTGAATCCTTGCATGACAAATTTTCAAATGAATCACAATGACCATCATTGCAAACCTCAATATTGCCAAAATCTCCATCGTCACCATCAAAAGGTTTCTCAGTAAGCGAAACCACATCATTTAAATCCGTAACTATTGACTTCTCCTTATCTCCTGGTAACTCAACTGAATTATAATAATGTTTGTCCTTAAATTTGTTTAAATTGCAATTAATTTTCTTTCCTACACTTTCTTTTTTATTAGCAACATTATCTTCACGACTATCTTCTTCGGCATTATCTTCTTCACGATTCTCCGCATACCTATGAACAGAACAATCTTTTATCTCCTTAGCTTCTGGTAACTGAAAAACAGAAGCATCATCAAAGTCGACAACTTGTTCCTTAAAATTGTTATCCAAATTGACCTCCTTCTCTATTCTTTCTTCTTTATCAATAACCCCATTTACAACATTATCTTCACGATTCTCAAAAACCCCATGAATAGAGTTATCTCCTTTTCTAGGTTGATAATCGAAATGGGCTTGTTTGGGTATGGCTCCATGAATCCAGGGAGGTGTAGTTAAGCGATTTGGTAAATTGAAACTCACAGTATCACTCACGGATGGTACTGCATCAACTTCTTTTATGTCTTCCTCTTCCTCTTCCTCTTCTTCTTGTTGTTGTTGTTGCTGCTGTTGTTCTTGTTCTTGCCAGGGAAACTTGTCTCTTGTTGAAGTGAGTTTGAGAGACCATTTATGGTGAATTTGTTCAAAGAAACTAGGCTTGGGCTTTCTCTTAGACTTAGCTGCATGAACCTGAACTGTGCGATTAGAAGGACAGTAAGTAGTGAATTTAAAAGTGATAGGAGAGGGGTTTTGTGGCTGGAGAAGAAGAGGGTTCAGTGATGAAATGCAAGTGTGGAAGGAGAGCGCCATAGGCGTGGCTCTTGGTGTGAGGTTTACTTCATCTCACAACAGATCATTTTTTATCAATAACCTTGTATACTACAATTTTCAACATTTCTCAATTATATCATTAGATGAATATCAATAAATTGTAATATATTTAATTTTTATATATTTTTTTAATTAAAAACACCAAGCCTCCTTATAGTTTATCAAAAACAAATTATATCTTTATTCATATAGAAATGACACTTTATGTATTATGTCAAAGTAGTTTTTTAATTCAAATAAAATAATCAAATTATCCTTCTATATAATATATCAAAGGAAAGCATAAAGCATGGTAGACCATCAATCAAAATAGAAGTTTTTGAGTTCTAGGGTTTAGATGACTCAATTTAATGTTGATTTTTAGGTTTGATTTGTTAATTTTCTTGTGTAATAAGAAGAAAGCATATTAATTAGAATTTTTTTTAATTTCTTTTAAGTTTGAATTGATGGGTTTTTGTTATATAAATCTTTGTAGATGCTCTTTCACTTGTTAAAGCGTTGAATAAAAAGGAGTGAGATAAGATTCTTTAAAAAAGATTTATTTCTACACTAAAACACTTATTATAAAAAAAATGACATAGTGAGTAAAAATTTTGAGAGAATACCGTATGGTAAAAGGTATTTAGAAAATAGCACAGTTTAAACACAACTGTATTTTTCAATATTAATTATGTACAAAACTGTTATTAAAAGTAATAGTTAAACACAACCTCGTTTTTTAATATCAATTTTATACAAAACCCAAGGTTGTATAGTGATGTTTCCTCTTCTTCAAAATAATTAGCCTTATTAAAGTCAACTCAAAATTTTATAAAAATTCAATTGTTAAAAGATAAGATTCAAGATTTGATAGTTAAGGAGATAAAATGACGTGGCAGGAAACAAAAATAATGGAAGAAAAAAATGGAAATAAAAATTGGATTACTAGTGATCCATTTTTGACACTCTCAGTGTCGTTAGAAATATCTTAACAAGACAATTGTAGATACATATTAGAAGACTATTAAACGAGGTCGTAATTAACTTCGAATAAAACCCCTAAAAAATTAGAACCACATTTAATTGTATTTCAAAATATAATTACAATCGTCTCATTGAGATTTTTTTAAGAATACTGGTTGTGTTGAAAAAAGAGCTTTGATATGCCATAGTGATCTTTTCTTTCTTGGCCATTAAATCTTAAATTTTATTTCTTGACCATTGATTTTTTATAAAAAATTAAATTAAACTTTTGAAACAATTGTAATTTTTTATTACCCAACTGCTATTTCTAATAAAAATTATATTCAAACTGTGTTTTTTTTTAACAAATGTTATTTTATTAAAATTTTTATTAAATTGTGTTAGAATGACAAAAATGTTATTTTATTAAATAACAAATTTATTTCCATCAATCAATCACGTAAACCTATAATAATAAAGGGTTTTAATTACGAAATATAAAAAAATGAGAGACACTGTAATAATTAAAATTAACATAAAGCTAAATAAGAAGTAGAAGTAACTTACTTATATAGTTACAGTGATAAATCCATATTTATTCGAACAGTGATTTGATGAAATTAGTATTAGCCCAAAAAGCTTTTATATTAGGGCTGTTTATTTATTGGAAATTTTAAAGTAGTTTTTTTAAAAAGTAAATTATTTTTTGATATTTGGTAGTGTCATGGAAAATAAGTTGGAAAACACTTTCAGTATATGGTTATGTCATGAAAAATAAACTAGAAAATAACTTATTAGTATTTAAAAAAATTATTAAAATAATAAGAAACAAATCTTACAAATTAAAAAGTTGAATGAGAATGAAATTGAAAAAAAATTTTAATTTCATAAATTATCTCAAATAAAATAAATAACAATCAAAATAATAGAGATCAAATATAACAGATAAAAAAATTAAAAGACGATGAAATTAAAATAATTATAATTATAATTTCATAAATTCTTTCAAATAAAATAAGAAACAATTAAAAGAATGAAGACCAAATTTAATAGATAAAAAATTTCAATCACAAGAATAATAAGAGAAAAGCAAATAACAATCATAAAAATAAGGACCAAAGTTAATATAAAAATAAAATTAAATTAAATTTTAAGAGGTGAAATTGAAAAAAAAAATCAAAACAAAATATATAGCAATTAAAAGTTTAAGAACCAAATTTATTATAATCAACAAATAATATGATATTTCTAATTTTTTCACAACTTTTAGAAAGTGTTATCCGTCAAAAATAAAAGAAAAAAATTTTTCTAGAAACCAAGCTAAATTTTCTTATGAGTGGAAAGTGTTTTCCATTGATCAATTTTTCTAATGGCAAACAAATACAGAAAAGTTTGGAAAGTGGTTTCTAAAAAACCACTTTTCGCCAAACAAACGAGGTCTAAGTCAATGAGAGTAAGAAGCTATTTTCACCATGATACAATTACCTTTAATAATTTATGCAGAGTTAGGTTAATAATTCCAATTTATATGCATAATAAATTTATTGATTTACCCCTATAATTAAAAAAAATGCATTTCATTCAAGGGCTTTATGGTCTTTTTAATTTTTTTTCAAAATAATTAAATTAATTTATTGCCCTCAAATCCAAATCAACATAACTCTCTTACAAGATTTTTCTTATCCTTTTATAATGGTTTTATTGTTAATTTAAAGGTTAATCAATGGCATTATTGTAATTGATCATATATTAAATATTAATTAAAAAACATAGCATGTACTACGCACGCGCCATCGAGTGAACAATCTTTACGCCCTATAAACAGCATGTACGAGGTTGTCTGGCTACCAAGTGTTGTTGCCTTCTATGGTGATTTTTGAAAGTCTCAAAACCCCTTTCATGATAGGGTGGTGATTACACCAGACGCGTCTCTTGTTTGATATCAATAACTATTTCTTTTTTCTTTTTATTTTTCTCTTTTTTCTCCTTGAATTTTGCATCAATCCCTACAAAAAGTCAAACCAACCCTTGTAATTTAGTTTTCCTTCACATTTAATCCATGCCTTTTGATTATTATTTTTAAAATTTTGAATAATCTATTAAATTACAATTGTTTTTTAGTTTCACCCGTACTATTTTTTAATCTTTCAAATTAGTTTCTATTTTTTTCATTGTTATTTGTTTTATTTGGGATCATGTCTTAGATTTTTCTTACAACTTGATCATCCTTGGATTTTTTCTATCAAACTGATCCTTATTCTTTTTGTTGCTATCATTTTGCTTTAGCAAGTTTTTTTAGATTGATATTTTTTTCATGATTCCATCTTTTAAAAATAAATTAATTAGAAATTGAACTTCTTGATTGAAACCGGGTCCAACATTTTACGAGTTGCAAGTTCTAGAGACTAGATCAAGTTTAGGAGGATCACGTCGACTTTGCTTGATTTTTTTTTCTTTTTAAAGCTTATGTTTTCTTATGTTTTAACTTCTTTTTTTTTTAGATTTTTGCTTTGTTATTTTTTATGTTTTGCTATCTAAAGAGTTAGTTCTAAATTCATGACCGGAGCCATCAGTTTTAAAGCTAGCCATAATTCTAGTTTTACCTATGGTGCATAGAACTTCAAGTTCATTTACCCAATTTCAAGCAATTACATTACAATCATTCTCCCTCGCTATTAACTGAAGTAGTCATAGTTTTTAAACATAGTCTATGACAAGTTCTAGGTCACGGGGTTAGATGAGTTGATCCAAATTAACCTAATTTTTTTATTATATAAAAAAATTAAAATGAAATTATTTTGAAAAAAATTAAAAAGAAAAAAGAAATTTTTTTGAATAATCTATTAAATTACAATTGTTTTTTAGTTTCACCCATACTATTTTTTAGTCTTTAAAATTAGTTCTTATTTCTTTCATTGTTATTTATTTTATTTGGGATCATTTCTTAGATTTTTCTTACAACTTGATCCTCTTTGGGTTTTTTCTATCAAATTGATCCTTATTCTTTTTATTACTATCCTTTTGCTTTAGCAAGTTTTTTTTAGATTGATATTTTTTCATGATTCCATCTTTTAAAAATAAATTAATTAGAAATTGAACTTCTTGATTGAAACCGGGTCCAACATTTTACGGGTTGCAAGTTCTAGAGACTAGATCAAGTTTAGGAGGATCACGTCGAGTTTGCTTGATTTTTTTTCTTTTTTAAAGCTTATGTTTTCTTATGTTTTAACTTTTTTTTTTTTAGATTTTTGCTTTGTTATTTTTTATGGTTTGCTATCTATAGAGTTAGTTCTAAATTCATGACTAGAGCCATCAGTTTCAAAGCTAGCCATAATTCTAGTTTTACCTATAGTGCATAGAACTTCAAGCTCATTTACCCAATTTCAAGCAATTACATTACAATCCTTCCCCCTCACTATTAACTGAAGTAGTCATAGTTTTTAAACATAGTTTATGACAAGTTTTAGATCACGGGGTTAGATGGGTTGATCCAAATTAACCTAATTTTTTTATTATATAAAAAAATTAAAATGAAATTATTTTGAAAAAAAATTAAAAAGAAAAAAGAATTTTTTTTGAATAATCTATTAAATTACAATTGTTTTTTAGTTTCACCCATACTATTTTTTAGTCTTTAAAATTAGTTCTTATTTTTTTCATTGTTATTTGTTTTATTTAGGATCATTTCTTAGATTTTTCTTACAACTTGATCCTCCTTGGGTTTTTTCTATCAAATTGATCCTTGTTCTTTTTGTTTCTATCCTTTTGCTTTAGCAAGTTTTTTTTAGATTGATATTTTTTCATGATTCCATCTTTTAAAAATAAATTAATTAGAAATTGAACTTCTTGATTGAAACCGGGTCTAACATTTTACGGGTTGCAAGTTCTAGAGACTAAATCAAGTTTAGGAGGATCACGTCGAGTTTGCTTGATTTTTTTTCTTTTTTAAAGCTTATGTTTTCTTATGTTTTAACTTTTTTTTTTTTAGATTTTTGCTTTGTTATTTTTTATGGTTTGCTATCTATAGAGTTAGTTCTAAATTCATGACTAGAGCCATCAGTTTCAAAGCTAGCCATAATTCTAGTTTTACCTATAGTGCATAGAACTTCAAGCTCATTTATCCAATTTCAAGCAATTACATTACAATCATTCCCCCTCACTATTAATTGAGGTAGTCATAGTTTTTAAACATAGTCTAGGACAAGTTCTAGATCACGGGGTCAGATGGGTTGACCCAAATTAACCTAATTTTTTATTATATAAAAAAATTAAAAAGAAAAAAGAAAAAAATCGACAGGTTCTTAATGAGTTTTCTAGGCTAAATGGGTCACACATCAATCTAAGTTTTTTACTTGATCACACGAATCAATTCTCTCTTTATTTTTGTTAAGACCTGACTCGGCCTATGTCTTGAGTTATTTGGATCATGGGTTAACTTGCCAGGTTACAAGTCAATCTATTAAGTCAGGTCTGGTTTTAAAACAATGTCCTATCCTGCTATTGCATAAAGTTGTTATTTGCTATACATGATTTGATTTTATTTTACCATGTTTCAATGGAAGTAAATGATACATGTGAATGAAATGTTTTTATTTTTAAAACATTTATTTTATGAAGTAGCCATATGTTACAGATTTCATTGAGTAAAAATTTAGGGAGTGTTCGGCATAACTTTTGCCTTTTATTTTAAGTGCTTTTCAAAAATATTTTTGACTTGAAAAAACATTAAATTTATGTGTTTTTTAGTGCTTTTTATGGTTTTAATGTGTTGATGTCAAAAAAATATAAAAAAAATTTATTTTAATGCATTTTTAAAGGAAAGAGTATTAGTTTGGCTAAGTATAAACCTAACTATTTAAAAATTACCTTTATCACAATCATAAACACCCCCTTGGAGACAATTGTTAGCATATATAGCTTTTGGTTATTGTCTTGTGATACAAAAGATTGAGATAGTGGAGACAGAAACGTGTTTGGTTGAAGAGACAAAGATAAAGATATAAAAATAAATCTATCTTTGAGACAATCTTAGAGTGGATTTAAACAAGAAGTACAAAAAAGACATGTCTCCAAAGACAATATTTTTTTATTATTTTTTATTTCTAAAAATCTTTGTAGAAAACTCTCAATTCCAAATTGTCCAACTAAGACATGTAAGATAAAAATAATAATTATTATAGTTTTAAAACTCAACTTGATGATCGATTTAGGGCAAAGCTTGTGTCACCAGTCGAGGCTCGGATCACGGGTTGGGTTGACCTGAGTCAATATAAGAATAAAAGTGGTTATTATCATAGTTTTAAAACCCAATTTGAGAATCGACTCGAGGCAAGGTTCAAGCCACAGGTTGCGAGGGTCAATCTATTTGACCCAATTTGTTTTTTAAATAATCAATGAAATCTTGTTTTGACCATTTTTTCAAAAAAAAAAGTCAATGGGTTTTTTATCCATGTTTTATCCCGGATTGATCTAGGTTTTTGACCAGGTTAGGTCGAGTCAATCCTTCCTCTATTTCTTCTTAAACTTGGACTAGTCCAGGCCCCGATTCAACCTGTCAAGTCAATCCTTATTTTATAACTAAGATTATTATAATATTACTAATTCCAATACTCAATATAAACTAAAAAAAAACATTAAATTATTTTTTAAAATATATAAGTCTGAAAACAATACATATTAAAAATAAAATATATTTTTTCATATTTTATTTTGTCTTGTTCATCATAACTGAATAAGATACATAAGCAATCATTTTATCTTTTAATATCACAACCAAACACAATTGTATCTTCTTCATTTTTTTTTCTAACTTGTCTTTTCTATTTTTATTGTTTTTTAATAATAGAATAGTAACCAAATATTATTATAAAAATACCAATTGACGATTCGTAGATAAACTAGTTGCGTGACCCACGTTCTGTCGCGGGTCAAATATTTTTATTTTTCATAAAAAATTATATATGCAGGTTTTTTCAATGCATTTTTGTAGTTAAAAAAATATAACAAATCAAAAAGTTTATGCACATATGCTATTAAATAAACTAAGAGTTATGTGCGCTATTAAATAAATAAAAAAATTATTAATGACATCTAGAAACAAAACTTGAAAAATTGAGAGATAAATGTAGATCAAGATATTTAATCTTGAAAAATAGGACATTAAATCGATTGAATAAAATAAAAAGGAAGAAAAAATAACATGTAAAGCCACACATATTAAAAATATCATCTGAAATTAAATATTTTTTATTTTCAAAAACATAATTTATTTATATAAAAGATAAAAACAAAACTAGAGATAAACTAGAAAAATCTCTCCAAAAATTAATTATATAACAAAAGAATCAAAGTTGTATTTTATTATTTAAAAGAGGCCCTCAAAATAAAATAAAAGAGATGAACTTCTGTTCATTTTTTTTTTGTTTTTTAATCGGTCATGTCACTTTATTTCTTTTCAATTGCATTATTTAAAGTTATATTTTCATGGTAACTATGTCGGGTCCAAGGCACTTGTATGTGGCGTCATGCCAGACCCAAGTGCGGCTGGCAGCCATTTCAGACTCAAGTGTCTTGGGGCTGACAGAATGTCAAACCTAAGTGTTTTAGGGCTGACCAAATGTCAAACCCAAGGTAGTGGGTCTTGTTGTCATGCCAGACTCAAGGTATGCTAGCAACAAATGATGCATCGCTTGCCGAGGTAGACGATGGCCACCTAATTTGCCCAGATTCCGGTCAATGTAGTGGCTAGAAAATCAGGATCTATGTTTTTTTGACCCAAAACTTGTTTTGCAACTCATTTTGACCCAAAATACCTATAAGACACCATAGAGATCATGAAAAACTCATTCGTGGCCTCAAAATAACAACAAAAATCACTCAAAAAATCGAACCTAACCCTAAACTAAAAATCAAACAAAGATCAGATCTGTTTTTTCAAGAACTTTTAATTAAGGTATAAAAACACCTTATATGAATTCTCCGCATCAAATGAAACAATTTGACACAAAAATCCCTCATTTTGGTGTCCTAAATTGATGTAAACGACAAGTTCTCTCTCTACTGTTGAAATTCAACGACCCCTTGCTCTCCTCTCTCGACCTGGAACAAAAAAAAAAAACAAAAATAAACCTTTGTACCAAAATAGAATTAGAACAATTTTGAGAGACCACAATTGTATAATTTGTGTGATTATTTAAGTTGGAGGACCAAAGTGAATGTTTTTTAAACTTATGGTATGCCACCTATGTTTGCCATGTTTTTTATTCGGTTTCCCTTTTCCAATCTCATCATTTTATAAGAATTTAAAATCAATTGCTCCTTAAATAGGACTTAATCACCAAAAAAATAAAGTTTGAAGACTAAACTAAAAATAAATAAAATTTTGCACAGTGAAAATCCACGAGTTCTAGTATATAAGTAATTAGGGATACAATTGGTTGAAACAATTAATTTTTAACACATTGAGAAAATATATTTATCACAAGACCGGAATCATTCATTTTTATTTTTTTAACCCGTCCCCGTCCCTCCCCATATTTGTTGCAGTGCTCTCTCTCTCTCTCTAGAAATCACTTTTGTCGTCATCAACTCCATCACCAGGTACCTATCTCTCTCCTTCATCTTGGATCTAAAAGATCCTGTTATTGTTGTTTAAATTTTTTTGATAAAAAAATTCGATATGATTGTGTCTGAATTCAACTGCTATTAATTGGTTTGGTTCGGTTCAATTTTGGTTTAAAGAAGAAAATGGGATTGTGTCTGAATTCAACTGCTATTAATTGGTTTGGTTCAATTTTGGTTTAAAGAAGAAATGGGGATAAGATTCATATTAATGGTGAACAAGCAAGGACAAACTCGTTTAGCCCAATACTATGAATGGCTCACCCTCGAAGAACGCCGTGCCCTTGAAGGAGAAATTGTTCGCAAATGCCTTGCTCGCAACGACCAACAGGTTTTTTTTTTTCCTTTCATTTTTATGATTATGATTACTGGAAAGAATGAAGTCGATTAATTTTTGTTTAGAGTAAGTACCATCCATCCATCCATCCATGTCACTTTCTGTTTGGAAAAAACTTTGGGTTTCCTTTGAAATTTTAGTGAACGTCATCTGATCTGAGAGTTGTGTTGTTGTTGTTGTTGTTGTTAATGAAAACTAACAAATAGTAATGTTACTATATATGATTATAGTTATATTAACATTTGAAACACACTCTCATGTTTTCTTTCATCCTTTGCTTGATAACAGTGCTCCTTTGTAGAGCATCGCAACTACAAAATTGTATACCGACGCTACGCATCATTGTTTTTCTTGGTGGGAGTTGACAATGATGAAGTAAGTTTTCATCTTTTCAACTATATAATGCTTCTTTTCTATAAGATTTTCGTGTCAGTGTGAGTAATACCCATAACAATACTCAATTTTATTTGTTTGTTTATTATTTATTATTTTGTGCCTTTCAAGCCAACAGTACTTATTAGTTTTATGCTTCAATTGCTCAAGTGTGGTAATCACTAATATTCAGTAGCATTTCTATTCCATGCCGTTACATGAGTTATCTTCTTGATATCCTTTGACATGGCTATGGATGGTCAAGAACAATGTCAATAGTAGAGGAAATGGATGAGAGGACTTACAAACTGAGCAGCTCTTAGAGTTTTCTAATACCTGCTCGCTATTTTAACATAATCACTGTCTTCACCTTACTCTCTTTTTAGTTAATATTCTTTGTTTCTGGAAATTGCAGAATGAGCTTGCGATTTTGGAATTCATACATCTTTTAGTTGAAACCATGGACCGTCATTTTGGCAATGTGGTAAGTCGTCTAATGCTAAGGATGAGGGGTTTTTTTTTTTTTTTCACGTCTCCTTTGACAGTGTAGGATGAACTAATCTTTGTCCTGCCTTCTATGTCGCCAAAATTGTCTCTTGGTTTTCCTTCATTACGCTCGCATGGAAGTTCACTTTTGTTTTTAATTTGTTTCTCTTATCACCAGTGTGAGCTAGACATCATGTTCCATCTAGAAAAAGCTCATTTCATGCTGGAAGAGATGGTCATGAATGGTTGCATTGTTGAGACAAGCAAGTCTAACATTCTGAGCCCAATACAACTGATGGACAAAACATCATAAATGATTGATTAGGCACAATCGTTCGCACTTGGACTTGTGACGAGTTAGTATTTTTTGTTTATCTTGCTGTCTGTTGTAAAATAAGCTCGATCTGAGATGTTTTCCCTGTATAAAACTCTGTTGTTGTCAGCACAATTTATTTTTCATACCTTAATCACCCCCCCCCCCCAACCCCGAGATATATTAATGTTGGAGCAAAGATGGATCCTCCAGCAGCTTGCACCTATTGCTCTCGTTAGCACGCTTGCTTGCTTCATCCCTGTTCTAATCTGGAGACTTCCAAGTTGAAGTGGATTTTGAAAGTTGGAGTATCGTCATGCAACATGTAATTTGCTAAGAAAATGTAGTTTTATTTCAAGAGTTGCGATCAAATCGCCTAATCTTTTACAGAACAAACGTTTCGTGGCTAGCTACCAATGGGTTTTTCTTTCCAGGGATTTTTCGATTAGAAAATCTGACAGATCAAATGGCTGCAGCCGGTTATCCTTTCTAGGATCGCTCACTGCTACAGGTCTCCCGTGGAATGTTAGGGTATTTACAGAATCTCTTGCATTTTCACGGTCCATGTCGATGGGGTTTTGGAGGGTTTGAACAAGAAGCTGGACAGCAGCTCCTCCTGCCAAACCTTGGCGACAATAAAAGGTGTCATGGAAGAAGATAAAGCTCTCTTGTGAGGTTCGATAAAATTTGCTGAAGCTGGAGGGAGTATGTCAGGGGTCATCTCTGTGGGTGTTGTTGAGCACAATTCCAGTACAAGGAAAGAGAACTCCAGCTCCAAAACCATAATTTATTGTTGTTGTCGTTGACACAGCACTCCCTTCTGCTTCCACAACGCAAGAGTAGCTAGTTCCGTGATCTCTAAGCCGACTCCACCTGCTAATTATAGCTTGTGATCTTGAGAATCACGACACAGTGACATTGATACCTGATTTGACAGGAAATACTTGATTGACACAGATATAAAAGGGCAAGCGAGAAAATATAACCTACCAGAGACAATCCAAGCGTTCCACTTGAAGGTAGTGGCATTCCATATACAGTGTAGCCCAGAATGTATGCAGCTAAGGCATCCATTATATCCACCTTGTAATTCTTTAGATCTTCCATTGTTAGAATCCCGCCAGCCTCTCTCACATCTTCACTAACTTTTCACCAACAGTGCCATTATAAAAAGCTTGTGGGCCTTGTTCTGCAACTGCCTCCAGGCTTTAGGCTAGCTCCAAAGTACAGCATTTATCACCAGCTTTTAACTACTTGGCATTCGGAGCGAACACTTGTTGCAAGTCAGGATCATTCGTGATTTTCTTGACACTTTTAGCAATGGCAAATGCAGGATAAGAAGCAACAACAAAACCATCCCTGGCAAGTTTTATGGCAGGTTGGAAAAGAGTCCTCCAAGTCAAACGCAATGTTGCAACCAAGATAACCTAGTGATCTAATATTTATCCGGAATTATCACTTACTTATGTAAGATTTTTTATAGACATAAATAATTTTTTTCTCCAGAATTTTTATATGGATGATTTCAATATATATATTATCTGACAAATACTTGTATATTAATTCTAGGTATTACTAATACATAATTTATAAGAATAGATGTTTTCTTATATAAAAAAAAAAAAAACATGATATATATTTGTCTCAATAATTTTAATTAATATTATATCTTAATAAAGTATTAATTAAGAATATTTAAAGAAAAATGTTTTGATGCAGTAAAAATCTCATAATTATAATAATTTTATAATTTTTTTGGTAAAATATTTTTGTTCAAAAAACTTTATTTTTATTTAAATTCATTAATCAAATATAAAAAATTATTAAAAATAAATTTTTTTATGAATAATAAATATATTTTACAATAACAAAATTAGTGTTAAGCTCAACCATACTATTCTTAGAAATTTTCTTAATCCATCTCTCGTGAGCCATCTTATAATTAGATACTAGTTAATAGAAAACTTATCTGACATGAAATTTTCATGAGCCATCTTTCGTGATTCTTAGAAAACATTTGAAAAGGCTTTGCTTGTTACACGTCCAGTTTTATGTGAATGAAGCCTCGGACTCTCTCACTCTCTCTCTCTCTCTCTCTCTCTCATTATATTGGACAGTTTCCAGAGCATATAGCTTGTCGAGTATCAATGGCTTTCCCCAGATTGAAGCTCAAGCTCTAAAATCTGGGAATGGATTAGTAAGTATCTGCATCTATGAATTTCAATAACATGAGAGCACATCAGAGGAAAATGGTGGAGTGTCAAAAAAAAGAAGAAAATTATTTGCCACTTATTTGTCTTGTGTTCTCAAGATTCAAACCAAATTATATCTTAAAACCAGTGAAGCATAAACGGATTTGAAATTCAGAAGTTCCAGAACCTGTGATTTTATACTTACTGGTGTTTTCAGGAATGAAAGGAAGAACAAAGAGAATCTCCCTACCGAATCCTCACCATGCTTCACATCAAAGCATTTCTTCTGGCTGTTTTTTTTTTACTCCTTTTTATTCCATCGTGCTTATGTCTTACTTTGTTTTGCACAATCCATTTCAGAACAGAAGGCTCAAGTTTAATTCTTGTTAAACTCTTTTCTCTACGATTTCAGAACAGGATACCAGAGGAACCACTTGGGGCTAAACCATCTAAAGAGGCTGAAATGCAGAAGATTTTGAGATCTACTACTTGCTTAAAACCCTGCATGCATGTGATTATATGTTGATTTGGTTCTATAATTTGTTTCCCTTTGCTTCAGGGTATACCTGGAGCTCCAGGCATAAAAACGTATTCAACGGAAGTGTTTGGTGATGAAGAAGCCGATGATGAGGATGGGTGTGAAAAGTTCAAGGATTCACATTCTATATTCACAAAGCTGGAATTCATTCAACAGAATGATCACATGGGTGGCACTTGAACAAGATTAAAAAAAAAGAAAAAAAAAGCAGAGGTAATGCAAGGATATTGTTTGCATGGCTTTGAGGGAAATAAATAAAGCTAAGGGATAAAAGCCCAAGCTGAATGAGAATCATCACGTTAATATTACAGCTACGGTTGTAAAG
>Ga0325414_1002229_pt1 | contig 19459 bp, 12 predicted proteins | sample PopdelMetagenome_8_FD_206183 | JGI IMG/M metagenome (GOLD analysis project Ga0325414, IMG submission 206183) | Populus deltoides microbial communities from Bellville, Georgia, United States - Leaf-PdKOR-R3 | ecosystem: Host-associated > Plants > Phyllosphere > Phylloplane/Leaf | place: USA... | reverse complement strand
GGTGTGCGGGCGCTTTGTATTGCAATTTAGTTTGTCTTTGTCTTGATTGATCCTTCATATTGTTTGAACGTCTACATTGCGCTATTAAACAATAGAAGTTTATCAATTTGTCCCAATTACTCGGTGATCAATTGAAAAATGTTTATTTTTTTTATGAGCACTTTGGTTAACAGGGAAATTAGAAAGAAGAATAAGCAAGGAATATTATTTGATTTGTTTGGTAAATGTTGGAATTCTAAGAATTCTTAGAATAATCTATAGTCAGAAATAGATTCTGAGAATTTCAGTTACAATAATTTAAGTTCACCTTACAAAGATTGCAGAGGAATCTTCTTGATTTTGTCAGCAACTTTGTATTTTTATTAAGATCCTTTCATATTTTCTTTAAGGTTTATGCGAAAGCAATGATCTCAAATGTTTGCCTTTGTTTTTTTTTTTTTCTATTGACTTTGAGGACTTGATTTTATACCTCTTATAGAGAATCTTTTGTTTTTTTAAAACCCGATTCTTTATAACCATATTCCATAATCTCTATACACTCTTGTGAGCCAAGAAATGCTTTCAGTCTGATACACCAACTATCATAATTGTCTTTAGTTAGCTACGAGATGAATGTTTGTGTATTTTTTATAGTCATTTTATTCTTTGAATGACTATATCATCTTCTGGAAGTTGAACTTGACAAGACAGACATTGCGTATGAATCTAGAATGGTCAAAATAATAGGTAATCGGTTTGACTTGGTTGAAAATGAGTCAAAAATAGGCTAAATCAGTCAAAAACCTGATTCTGAACGTTGGTTGGTTCGTTGTGGTTGAACCAGGAATATTTGATGAATATTATTCATCCAGCGACTTGATGGCTCGACTTATAATAATAATAATAATAATAATAATAATAATAATAAGGATTTTTATCCTTTTATGTTGACTCGGGTCAATGATTAACCTAACTCATGACCTAGTCCAAGCCCTGGGTTGACTCTCGAGTTGGTTTTAAAACTATTATAATAATTATTTTTATCCTTATGTTGACTCGGTTAATGGTCAACTTGACCTGTGACCCGGACCTAGTCCTAGATCAACTCTCGAGTTAAGTTTTAAAAATATAATAATAATCATTTTTATTTTTATATTGACTCATATCAAAATCAGTGTAAGACTCAAATTTTTAGTCCAAACTTAAGCTAAGTCAGCCCAAACCCAACATAACTTTGGTGCATCAAATATGATGACCCTTCTGCCGTTTCTCACTGCTTCAAACCCAAACCCACTGGTAAGTAAGTTCAACTTCTTCTTCTTTTCCCCTTTTGGCCTTTCTCAATTTATGTTCCATTTCTTATAATTTTGTGTAGTTTTTGGGTTCTTTTGTAGGGGTAGAAATGGAGGGGATGAAAGTTGAGGAAGCTTATTTTAGAGGCAGGAATTTACAAGGTGCCAGGCTTCCTATTCCAAATGGGTGTTCTGGTAACTTTGTTATATTGCAAGGAATTGAAATATGAAAATCTTAAGGGGTGTAACTCAACTGGTTAGATCCTAAGTTTGCTATTTAGAGATCATCAGTTCGAGTCCCACAAATCTCAGGGCCACTAAAGGCTTACATGGTCGTTAATTTCAAGACCCGTAGTATTAGTCGAGGTGCGCACAAACTGGCCCGGACACCAATGTTAATCAAAAATTAAAAAGAAATCATAATAAAAAAAGAGGAATTGAAATATGAAACCTGATTTTTCTTTAAAAAAATTTATGATCCAATATGGGAAAAAAAATTTATTCTCGTTGTCATCTTGCAATGCTTGAGAAGGTGGAACCACCCTAAGCTCCCGCTTCTTGGACAGAGAAGGTGGAAGCACCTTCAGCACCCGCTGCACGGACAGAGAAACATGAAAACAAATCCATTAGCGTTGGTAAAGTGATTAATTATAGGAAAATAGGTTTCCCAATCATGGTCCTTAATTATAGGATTACATTTTCTTTGGAACACTTGCAATACAAATCACTTATAGCTAGGTATAAAAAGCTGCATTTCACCGATTTTGAAGTAATTTGGAATATGGGCAAATTGAAAACATTCTTTAATTTCCTTGTAATTAACGAACAAAATTTACTTACAGCTAGGAATAAAGAAATGTATTTCATAAAAATATGGAACGGGGTTACTGTTGTACAAGAGTAGCTAGCTCACCTTGAACCATTTTATTTCTTCTTGTAGCTCGAGTGCAGGGCCGGGCTTGGTTCCTCCGTGATAGTGCTTCATGTGTGCAACTTGGTGCAACAATGTGTAGCCATTATGGTCGATTGTCGAGCTCATCCTGGTCACTAGTCTGTTATTGTTCTTGACAACACGGAAAACCCCCCGCTGTCGATGCATCACAGCCAAATGCAATATGTTCTGCCCCATTTGATTAACAAGCTTCTTGAAGAAAAGCAACAGATGGATTCTCATTCCAACACAGACTCCTCCTGCAACACTGACATCTTGCCACACAAATTGCAGAGTCCGACTACAGCATTGATTGCAGACTGCAGTCTCAGTCTGACTCCAACAGGATTATTGTTTTCTATAGATAGACTCTTGTAAGACCGTGATTATAGGAGATTAATAGCCATCATCCTTCATAGTTGTGTGTGTGTGTGTGTGTGTGTGTGTGTGTGTGTGTGTGTGTGTGTATCTCTGCTGCTATAACAGAAAAACATAATACAAGATTCTTCTGTCTCCTTTGTTTCTTCAACATATAACAATCCTACAACATGCTGGAAGGAGAGCCAAATCCTAATCACTGTTTAGGCTCCATTTTACTAAATGAATTTAACTATCTCCCTTGGTCAAGAGCTATGACAATTGCTCTTGGTGTAAGATTCAAACTTGGCTATGTCAATGGCCATATTAAGCCTCTTGAGTCTACTTCATCAGCTTATGAAGCTTGACAATGCAAAGACCAACTTGTTATGTTTTGGTTACTTAATTCAATGAAAAATTATATTGCTGAAATATTCAGCTACTCATAATCTTGGAACTATGAAAAGCTGTGAAAGAGATGTATGGAAATCAAAACAATTCAACTTGTATTTTTCATATCAAGAAAAATCTTGCTAATTTGCAGCAAGATAGAAAGATTCAATTACTCGGGACCCTAGAAGGTATGACGAGTGAACTTGCACCATATCATCCCTATACGGTTGATGCAGTAAAATTAAGGAAACATGAAGAGGAGGACAAGATCTTCCAACTCTTAGCTAGTCTCCGTTCAAATTATGAAGATCTTCATGTCAAGATCCTCATGAATCCTAATTTTCAATCCCTTACTAGTGTGTGCGCTACTATTCAATGAGAAGAAGCTCGCATAAGGTTATAAATTTTGACTCTAAAATCCCTTTATTAGAAACTCGTGCTTATGCTATCAACAAATCAATGAACAATGACGGACCTTACAAGAGAAAACGACCCGATTTAAAGTGGCATCATTGTCATAATATTGGTCACTTTATTAGGAGGTGTTGGATTTTTCATCCAGAGCTAAAGCCGAATTTTAAAAAGAAGAAGAAATCTCAAAGGGGCTATTAGCATAAAGCTTACATTGTTGCTATTGCTCACTTCACTAGTTCTCTTCCTAGTAATGTTAAGAATTTCTCTACCTCCTTCCTCAATGACTTTGTTGCCTATCTTATGGAAAAAGAGTGATATTACTATGATAACATCCGTCTCTGATTTTATGGCGCTCCTTGGTAAGTTTGCAGGCTTCCTTACAAACTTGGTTCACATCCCGTAAAAAAACACAGATGGTGGTATTCTCATTGCATTTAAAATTGCCTTGGTAACTAGTATTGTGCATGATTTTTGGGTCATTGACTCAAGTGCAGCTAATAATATAACTAATAAAATGACTAACTTATATAATTTTGAAGGATTTTCTTCTCCCACTCAAATGTCTATCACTAATGAAAAACATGTCTCTATCAAGAGTAAAGAAAATATTAAATTACTATCCAATAGAATAGAATCCTCAATCCTATATGTTCCCTCCTTTTCATTTCAATTACTTTTATTATAACCTAATTTTTTATTTCTTAAAAAAATGAATGAATAAAAAAATAATTTGAGAATTGGGTTAAGACAACATAAATCAAAAGTTTAAGGACTAATAAGGATTGAATTATAAATTTAGGAGTCAATATGGTCAAAAATTGAAAGAATTAATAAGTTTGGGGATTTAATTGAACTGGAAATTAGTTTAATTAATGAAATTAGAGGTGTAATTGAAGAAATATCAAAATTTGGGGCTGATTAGAGGCAGAATTGCAAGAAATTAAAATCTAAGGACCAAAGTGAAATGATGAGGGTAATTTAGGGAGTTTAATTGATTGTTTCAGGGGTAATCTTGAAAGAATTAAAAGTTGAAGAGTCAATTAAGGATCAAATTGAATAACTCAGAAACCAAGGATTGTTTTGGAAATGACGCTATAATCCAAGGGTCCAATTGCAATTTGATCCAGGGGCAAAAAAAAGAGATTTTCCTTGATTAAGGACCCAATTGCTAAATGTCAAAAGTTTAGGGGGGAAATTGAAGATAGCCAAACGACGCAGTTCCAAGACACTGTTCATTCTCTTCTCTAGGAAAAGCAAAGGAAATCCATTTGAGACACCACTAACACAGCTTCGGCCAGACACGATCTCCTCACCCACACGATATTCTCTGAATACCAGAATTGGTCTTGCAATGACAGGGCCTTTAGCACCCGACTAGTCTTCAAATGAAGGCGAACGTGCAAGACGCCCATCGTGCAGATTGTGCACGATCATACACGAAAGCCAGAGAATGACCACTGATAGGAGGGGAGAGAGATGCAAACAGAGAAAGACTGGGAGGGAAGAAACGAAAAACCAGAGGGGGTAACAAAGGAAACTGGGGAAGAAGAAAGGCAAACAGGGAAAGAGGCCAGGAAAGGAGAACAGAGAACAAACACAAGGGCAAATATAGAGTGAACAGAGGGTTTTCCAGGGGATATAAACGAAAAGGAAAAAGACTGAGGAGAAAAATCATAAGGAAACAGAAGCACAGAACAGAGGGGCACAAGAGGCCACGAACGAAGAAACAAACCCAGAGAACAGGGGGTGAGATACAAAGAACAGAGGAACAAAAAAGCAGAAAAGAACCCAACACAGGGGAAAACACATAACAGAGAGAAGAACGAAGAAGGAAGAAGAAGCCTTGTCCAGACGTCGTCGCTCCAGACCACCAGCTCCAGCAGACCAGGTAAACCTTTCTTCTTCTCTTCCCGCTTTGCAAAATAATTCATTTGATACTGTGCATCTTCATTTATAATTAACTCCGTCCTGTAGCACACGTGCATGAACATTTCACGCACGATTGTTGATTTGCCCAGCGGATCCCGATCACTGTCCGGGTCACTGGTTTGGAACAGTGAGTAAGTCCAGCTAAAAAAATAAATAAAAAATGAAACTGAGATTATGTTGGGCCTCAGGCCCAACCAGCCAAATCTATTTTGACCTGAATTACATTTCATATCAAACCTAAACAAACAACAAATAAAAAAAAATAATTATATATCTTAGTTATCAGAAAAAAAATAAACACAAATAATTGATTATTTAGCTGCAATCCAATCATGATATATCTTCAAGCACCATTTCATGTGAAAAAAGAACAGTTACACATCTAATTATACAATGAATAATTAGATTTGACCATAAAAAAGTGTTTCACAAACCTCTTTAAAGATAAGATACAGGTGCTTTAAACTTAATGAGCATGTGAAATACATAACAATAAATTTTTTTATTAAAAAATATATAAAAATACTAAACTGTCCTTATGATTCACAACTTTTTTTTTATTGTTTTTAAGGTTAAAAGCTTTATTTGCTTATGCTTATAAATTAGAAAAACATGAATATTCTTATAAAAATAACTAAAAAAATATTTATTTAATTATAAAAAATAAAAAATAAAAAATAAAATTATTATTATAATCTTCAGTCAAAAATTTATTGATCTAAAATGATTTTCTCGCAGTAGGTAGCTTTTGTTATAATGATCCCGGAAAAAAAAAACATTCTACCTTGCTGATGCCGTACAATACCGGTACATCATTGAAATGTCATTGCCATTAATACATTGACACGTGCCATTGTTTTATTTGGGAACGATGATTTGTTGGAAGTGTGTTTTAGAATATTTTTTTTTTACCTTCCTGTTTTAGCTATCCTTGGAAAGATGGTTTAAAGAGCGGAATGTGTTTTTTTTATTAAAAAAAAAACAATTTTTTTTCCATGAAGAACTCAAAAACTAAAACAGTGCAACTCTATGATTTATCTTTCTTTCTTCTTCTTTTTTTTCCCCTCTCCATGCTTTACCTTTATGTTTTTTAATTGTGCTTTTTTACTATTTTATTTACCCTTTTTGTTTAGACTAGTTGTTTCTCAGTTTTTTTTTTTTTAAATCATTAGATTTTTCTATCCTAAAAACTCAACTATGTTGTTTCTATTTAGATATTTTAATTTACAAGAATTATATTAAAGCTCTAATATTTTATTTGATATATTTTTCATCTATTTTACTGCCTTTCATCAAATTTTGCACATCAAATGCAGAAAATTTAGAGACCCATCCAAGATGACACGAGTACCATAAGGAAATTGAGGAAGTGTCATTTCTGTATCCTCGTTTTCTCCCTTTGTACCACATCTCTTCTACCTGTCTTTAAAAATCCATTAATTTGTTTTAATAATAAAAAAAGATGGTTCTTTTTTATCTACTTTAAAATCTTCAAAAATGAAATTATATATTGAAATTAACAATATATATCAAACCCAGAGGATTAATTTTAGGATGTTGACGTAGCATATCATAAGACAAACAGAAAAGCTCTGGAGAAAGAGTCTTAAGTCTGTAGTTTTTATTCAAACCATAGCTAAATAACTAGAGTTCTAGCTAGCAATGCATATTAGAAGTTTGCCATGGTTGGGCTAATAACTATGAAAATCAAAATAACTTGAAATATGACTCTGACGAAAATAGATATAATAGATAACTAGGAGATGCAATCTGGTCCGCTGATCAAATCCCTGAAAAAACATTCCCACGTTACAAGGCTCTAAATCAGCTTCTACTCCTTGAACTTCGGACTCGATCGGAGGTTTTCAGATGTTGAAATAGAATTAATCGTCATGCTGCTATTTCCTTTCCTCTGGACTCGTCGGAAGGGGTATTAGATGTAGAAGCATTATTCCCAGCTGGTATTTTCTGAACTATGGCCTTATGAATCCGTAGACCACCCTTCCATTTGTTAGTCCACACTTCATACAAGCCAAAATAGAGCGTCTCCTTGTCATTTTTAGCGTTTTCTTCACTTTTAGGCTCAACTCGACACTTATCCGGAGGAAATTCCACTTCTTCCCCTTTTAATTTTGATAGATCTATTGGTACACGCGTATATTCTCCCTCCTCTCCTATCCTTGCCATCACCGTAACAGGATCGTCCCAGCCAAAGGAATTCTCTGTGTTCATGGATAACATAAAGCTAACTTCATACGCATTCCCTTTGGTTACAGGCATTTCACCACTTACATCAAGCCAACACACCTCCAGCAGCTCTGCAGGAACATCATCCCTATATTTTGCAAAGAGCAAATAGATTCAAATTGACATAAACAAAATATGCTCTACATTACTATAGCACCACTATTCAAAATCTGCAGATTCACAAAAGGTAGTGATACAGTTCCATCATGATGGTAAACCATTGGTCTTTAGTTTAATATACTCACCCCTAAAATTTAATCCTGTCATGTAAAGAAATAAATAAAAAAAAACTTTGTTTTATGGTCTCGGCCAAAAATGAAAGGAAACAACAGAAAGAAACAATAACTAAAAGTATGGCCGGGACTGCACCATATACTGATTTCTAAACCTTTACTTTCCACGTTTAAGAATGTAACAATTCGGCCTTGGGATATTTGTAATCTTTACTTAACAATTTGAAGATTTTTGTCAAAATGATTCGTATAATTTTATAACACCTCTGAAAAGTTTTTTGTAATTTACCCTAAAACATAAACGTGGATCAAGAGAAAACATGTATGAATAAATTAAAGTATCAAATTAAATAGAGTAAATTATTACTGGATCCCTAATGTTTTCAATAAAATAATTAGTTAATCCCTTTGTTTTAAATTAATTGGTCCTGTTGTTGGTTTTTTACCAACAATATTCTTATCTATAATCAAAATTTCCAATCTTATCTACTATAGACAAAATTAAGTCTTTCAAAAAGGTAATTTAGGATTTTTTTAAAAAATCAACAGTCAACTTTGATTAAAGAATTAACATACAATTTTCAGATGTTATTTAATTTTTAGTAAAAGAAAAAAATAAAGATGAGATAGAATTGGGAATCAACTCAAAATTTATAGAACAAAGGCACCGAAACACCACAACAACGCCTTACTCAGACCATGAAAATAAGGATAATTAACCCTTCCTAGGGTACAATTACTTTTACATGTTTAAATTTAGAATATTGACAAGTTTGAAGGTCATGATGATGCATATAGATGCATGCACCTGGAAACAATATCAGGCCGAAGCAAATTACTTTGCATGACCCAGAGATGTTAGAAATTTTACTAAATAACTATACTGTCTGTACATGCAAACAAACAACTTATATGAATGAATCAATCCATACAAATTCATCAACACAATAAATGATTTCTAGCTGGGTTTGGAAGAGAAAGAAAGCTTGATTATGGTGATGACTGTTTGGGTTATTGTTGGGGTAGTTAATGGATATTTGAATAGTAGAGAAGAAGAAGATAGAAGGAGAAATTTGGGGAGATTGGGTATCCGAAAGAGAAAAAAAAGAGAAAAAAAAAGGAGGAAAAACTAGGTGTGAACCCGATCCAGCGATATAAAATACTTTTTATGAATTTAAAAGACTTTCGTAAACATTTTATGATATTCAAATTATAACTATCAATACTTTCTCTATAGAGAAGAGTTATGCATGAAAAGGATAAAGAATCTTTATAAAAAAATTAAATTGGTTCAATTCTAAAAGGACCAGCTATTATTATTAAAACTTTATATATTTGTAAATTATGTATTGATTTTTTATAATGAATACATGCAAGAATATTAATTAAAAATCTTGATTGTAATTTAATGATTCTAATTTTACTTTTATTAACAAAACATTTGTAACATAACAATAGATCAAGCACACCAAGATTTGTAACTATTCAAGAAGAAAACAGGTATGTTATCCTCACCCATCAGGAATACTCCAAAATTGATTCTCTTCCTGCCAGCAGATTTTAAGTTCCTTTGGTTTAAACATCTTTTTGTCACCAGTGTCCTGTGTCAAACAAGAGAATTTCCAAATTGTCATTATTAAATCGTTTCGTTTGACCCCTAATCATCATTACATAATTATCTTAATTAATTACCATTCAAGCAGTAATAATATTCTGACCTTTGAGGGGCCTTTATCCGTCTTTGACCCATCAGGATTTTCATTATCTGTAGATGATTGAGACTCTCCCGGCTTCTCCTTGCTATTAACTCCGAAAACATGCAGTATCATCATTTATAAATCTTATTTTTTACAACACATCTTAATTTGACTCCACTATGGACTTGTATTTAATAAAAAAAATGTTAAACTTAATGATGCAGTATAAACAAATATTTTATACAAAATTTTGCACACAAACACCTGAAAAATTATTTCAATTCATGGAAGATCAACCATTTATCATTTGTATAAAAACAATTTTATGAAAATCATTTCTCCGAATAAGAAAATAGAAATTAAGGTTTTGAATGAAGGGTGATATTATTACTTATCCCACTCCATACCATGACAGAGTGACAAAATAATTAGCCCTCTTTCTTGCACCTTTATAGAAATCTTAATATTTGTCAAAATTTTCATGATATCACATAATTGAAGGAGCTCTAAATTCAATATACAACTATTGAAAAATAAATTAAACTTTAAAAATTTGTGAATATTTTTTTAAATGCCCTTAGGCTTTATATTTAATTGTAAATGCGCTTGACATGTCTAAAATAAATTACATAATTAACCTATAATGTTTAATTTATCATTATATATACTACACTATACTAAATATAAAACATTTGATAAAGCATCACCACCAGTATAAAATATATTTCAATATAAATTATTTATAAAAAATTTTAAGAGAGTCCTTGTGATCATATTCAATCCATATATTTTTATGAGACCCATAAATTATTTAGATATAATGTGAAATCTTTAATTTATACTTATTCTGCAATGAATATCACAAATGACTATAAATTTTAAGTTATTATATTTATCATAGGAAGATTTTTTATAAGTTAATTATGTTTGTTTTTTAACATATAAAATAGTACCATATATTTTTAACAAATGACTCTACTCGTATTTTTACAATATTCTTCGTCAAATTATCTTTGATCCATTAATACAAACATAACACTTTGACCCAAAACCCAATTTGTGATCACAATATATATTAAGATAAAATTAAAAAAAAAAACTAATTAAAAAAAATCTGAATTAACTAAGTTAACCGGTCAAACTTAAGATCCGTGTAAGGAGAGTGATAATTAAATAAAAAAATAAATATTAAAGAACTAAATTAAACAAAAAAAAAGATTAATTAAAAAAAACTACAATTAAAAAGCATTTATATTTCACTATGGATTCGCAAAGTGAAAGTTGATGACTTGTAGCATAAAGTGTAATTCAATAGCAAGTTTTTTTCTTCTTTTTATTGGTTCAACTTGTAGTGGAGCCAAGTTGTTGTTTTCCTTAGTCTTGATCGTGATCGAGTAAAAAAAGAACTTTTGTGAAAGAAAATTGTGTTACTAAATATGGATTCCAATAGTATTTTGAATCAATTTGGGATATAAAAGCTCAATGGCTCCAATTATTACTATTGAGAGTTATGTATACAAAACCCATCTTCAAGGTCAGGACCTGTGAAAAAGATTGTTAGTAGAGAGGATAAAGAAATCATGGAGAATGCATCGGAAAGGACATATGCAAGGAAGAAATAGAAGATAAAGATGTGGTAAGGTATTATTTGCTCTTCGATCACACCTCAACATATTGGCGATCTCGATTCACCTAAAAAAGTATTGTGATTTTATTCAATAGATCAATCTTGTCTTTTTATCACCTTAATAATAAATTTTCGCATCGCCCTTGGATGGCTGGCTGATCTCTATTGACATAAAATAGAATAAAGGACCCTTTTTCCATTTTCTATGTGCAGATCATATACCAAAAATAAACTGATTAGTAAACAATGTTTCAACCACTGCAGAAAAAGCATGCACATAGAAGCTTCAAATAGGAGGGAAAAAAAAACCATATTCTCACCTTCCACCAGATCCCCGAGGGTCACTTGAATCAGACTTGTTGAACCATGATCTAAAAAAAGGCTACACAAGAAAAATTCCAAATTGTCATATCATTAAAACATTTCATTTGCTCACCTGATCATTACGAACTGATTATCTGAATTACCGAAGAACTAAAAAGAATTCCGACCTTTCGAGGCGGTGGTTGAGAACCTTCGGGAGCCCCTTCTCTTGAATTTTTGGAAGGAGAAGTACTCATGACCTGGATGCCAAAGAGATTTCAAGGAACTATGTGGTAAAAGTTCAATACAAGAACAATAATGAGAGCTTTGTTGTTTGGGAGTATCAATTTCCACGATCTAATATTCTAAGTCAACCATTACTTTACCTATATCCTAAAAGGAATGGGATTTCTTATGTGCATGGCTACACGATTTATGTTTTCATAAATTATTGTAGATGGGTTATGCAAAATTTTATATATTTTTTTAGTTTGGTCCTTAAATTTTGTTTTTAAACGATTTAATTTGTCTAAATTAAAGATTAATTGATTTTAAATTATTATGAAAGGGTAAAATTGAAAGAGGAGGGATTGAAATAAAAACCGAGACAAAAATAAGTGGTGTACCATAAGTTTTGCAAAAGATAAACTTTGATCCTTAAACTTAAAAAATCATGTAAATTTTATGATTTCGGTCCCTCAATGTTTTTCCAGTTTAATTTTGGTATAAAAATTTATTTTTGTTATTTTTTTTATCCCTGATTTAGAGAGAAGAGAGATGTTACTGAATTTCACTGATATAGAAAGAAACATGTCATTGACACTGATTTAGGTCATAAAAAAAGACGATATTTGTGTCAAATTGTTCATTTTGATTAATGGAGTTCATATTAGGTGGGTTTTTTTTTTTATCTTTAAAGTTTGTGGATAAAACATATTTGAGTTTGGGTTAAATTTTTAATTCAGGTTGATTTCGTTTTTTGAAGCAGTTTTTTTGGGTTTTTTGGAGGTCACAGATAATGTTATCACCGTTCCAAAAGTATTTTGGGTTAAAAATAGATCTTTAGGTCAAAATAGCTTAAGCCCTGATTTTTTGATCACCACGGTATATGCAGCCTGCATAACATTTTTTATAAATTTAATATGTTTATCCATTTTTATTATCATTTGATTAAATAAAAAAATATTTTAATAAAACAAAATTAGCAAACGTAATCAGGAAAATATCTTGTCTTATTAGATTAAATATCTTAATTTGTACTTGTCTCTTGATTTTCAAGTGTTATTTTTAGATGTCATTAATAATTAATTATTTATTTATTAGTACATGTAGTTTTGGGTTTATTTAATTATATATACACATAAGCTTTATGATTTGCAATTAAATTTTTTAAAGAAGTAAGGGCTTGACCATGTTTTAACTTACTTTTAATGCTTTAACATTCAATCATGAATAACTAGCGGACATTCATTTCTCTACCGGCCTATCTGTCCATCTATTAAATAACTTAGGAGCCAGCTGGAGCTGAGAACTGGTCAGAAGTAATAACTTACTTTTAATGCTTCACATTCATTTCTCCACCGGCTTTTCTCTCCATCTACTGAATAATAATTGAAGGTGTACGTACGTTTGTTTTTTTATTCGTCAATATATTAAAATAATATTTTTTTTTATTTTTTAAAAATTATTTTTAATATTAACATATCAAAATCATATAAAAATATTAAAAAATAAAAAATATTTAATTTTATAAAAAATATTTTTAAAACATCAAAATAAAATATTTTTAAATTGTAATCGGAAGCAGGAAATCGATATTTTCATAACAAAAGCTGTACCGTTCTTTGAAAAAATACTTTTAATGCTTCACATTCATTTCTCCACCGGCTTTTCTCTCCATCTACTGAATAATAATTGAAGGTGTACGTACGTTTGTTTTTTTTATTCGTTAATATATTAAAATAATATATATTTTTTTTATTTTTTTAAAATTATTTTTAATATCAACATATCAAAATCATATAAAAATATTAAAAAATAAAAAATATTTAATTTTATAAAAAATATTTTTAAAACATCAAAATAAAATATTTTTAAGTTGTAATCGGAAGCAGGAAATCGATATTTTCATGACAAAAGCTGTACCGTTCTTTGAAAGCTTACGAACTCCTGAGAGTGGATGGTACATTTCCCTAATGAATTTTAATTTCATTTCATCTCTGAAACCATCTTAGGAGTTTGATAGCCGTAATAAATTTGGAAATCGGGGGAGAGTGCCTCGTTTATGGAACATGGTTGGCCCTAGGAGCATAGTTTTGAAACCCGATCCGGTGGCTGACCCGGTCTAATGATCGGATCACGGGTCAGATGGGTTGACCTGGATCAACCCGGGTCAACCCAAAAAAAAGAAGGCAAAGAATAAAGAAAAGACTAAAGAGAAAAGGCATCTTTCCATCTATGAGACTGATTAACGCCATCGAGCTGCGTAAATTTTCAAGGCCTCCTCTATGAGACTAGATGGCATCTTTCCACCGGACTTGACTGCTATCATGGTTCTCCAATACAGGTCTATGCCTAATTCTGCCATATCTTCAGCCCACCACCCTTTGCTTGGCGGTTTATGTCTCTGGCTCTCCGCATAAGCAAACCTTTCCCGATCCATGTCAGCCCAACAATGGAATGAATTTTAAGCAAACCACTGTTTGTAGCACCAAGGCATAAGTTACCTATTCTCACTCCAATAGCCTGTACCAGATCTCCTAGTAGGAACATGGTCAGAAGAACTTCAATTTTTACCAAAGATTATATCCATTGCTTCTTCAAAGGTACAACCACCTGAATACTCTGTTCCACTAGTTTTTAGATCCAATTTGTTAACTAGAGAACCTAACGCCTGAGCGGCCGTAACATAGCCCTTAAGGAACACAATCATGAGAAAACGCAGTGCTGTTCTTATATTCGGAATGCGTGTTTGAAAATGAAGTGCTATAATTACTGATGTAAATAAAGAATGAATCCACTCATCTCTACTGGAAAATTTGTCCGTTTCTTGTGTCTTCTAACTCTTCTAGTTGAGCTTGAAGAGAGGACAAGGAATCCTTCGTTGATAAGAAAGTGTTGGATGAGAGTACAGTATAAGCTTTATCAATTATTATGTTCTGGCTTTCCACTAAACAAGAAGCAACAACGAGCTTCATCACCTTCATTGTAGCATCAAGAAGCTCATGAATAAAAAAATAATATGTCAAAACGACGTAGTTTCACATTTGTGTATATAAAAAAAAGGACTGGGTCTCAGCCGGGTTTATCCAGGTCGCCCTGGTTCCAGCCGACCGGGTTTCACCATGTCAACTCCTCGACGGGTTTTTACTTAGACCCGGACCGGTTCCAGGTCCCGGTCGGCCGGGTCCCGGGTCGACCCGCCGGGCCGGTCCGGGTTTCAAAACTATGCCTAGGAAGCCTCGCAGCTGCTCGCAAGAGCTAGAGTAATTGTGCGGCTATACGCAAAGATGTTAATTTTCTTCTTTATATTGTTTTTTTTTAATGTGAATATCCTGATCAGTTTGTGTATATCTCGAATAATTTTAGGGGCCCTGAAGTTAACGGCTATGTAAGCCTTCGGTATCCCTAAAATTTATGGGACTTGAATTAGAGACTTCTAAAGAGCAAAATCAAGACCTGAGCAGTTGAGTTTTACTAATCAAGACCTGAGCAGTTGAGTTTTACTTTTCAAGGTTTGTTAATTTTCTGCTTAATAAGATATATTGAACTTGGTTGAGTTCATGGTCTAGGTCATGAGTTTAATTTTTTTGATGGTGTTGTATATATTTAATTTTTGAAAACATTATTCTGATTTATCTATATTTTTTTTTATCTTTTTTAATTCAAGGATTTTATTTTTAAAAAGAAAAACTATTTATGCTCAGATAACATTTTTAATATAAATAACCTTGCATAATATGTTTTCTTTTCACTTTTATTTTATTTAATGAATTTAATATGTGTGTTTATTTTTAATATTATTTGATTGAATAGAAAAATTAATTTTAATAAATAATTTAAAAAACACAACCAAGTAAATGTTTTATTTATTAAGACATTTAATTTTTTCATTTTTATTTTTAGTTATTGTTAATATTTTTTTTTCATATATTAACTCATATAGTTCTCGATTTATTTAATTATATATATATATATATATATATATATATATATATATATATATAAAATTTTCAATTTAAATTTTAATTTTTAATGTACAAAAATGCGTCGAAAAATTCCAAATTGTCATATCATTAAAACATTTCATTTGCTCCCCTGATCATTACGAAATGATTATCTGAATTATCGAAGAAGTAAAAAGTATTCCGACCTGTCGAGACGGTGGTTGAGAGCCTTCGGGAGCCTCTTTGCTTGATTTTTTGGAAGGAGAAGCACTCATGACCTGGATGCCAAAGAGATTTCAAGGAACTATGTGGTAAAAGTTCGATACAAGAACAATAATGAGATCTTTGTTGTTTCGGAGTATCAATTTCCACGATCTAATATTCTAAGTCAACCATTACTTTACCTATATCCTAAAAGGAATGGGATTTCTTATGTGCATGGCTCCACCATTTTTTTTTTTCATAAATTATTGTAGATGGGTTATGCAAAATTTTATATATTTTTTAGTTTGGTCCTTAAATTTTATTTTTAAGCGATTTAATTTGTTTGAATTAAATAGAAATTGATTTTGAATTATTATGAAATGGTGAAATTGAAAGAGAAGGGACCGAAATGAAAACCGCGACAAAAATAAGTGGTGTACCATAAGTTTTGCAAAAGATGAACTTTGATCCTTAAACTTAAAAAATCACGTAAATTTTATGATTTCGGTCCCTCAATGTTTTTCCAGTTTAATTTTGGTACAAAAATTCATTTTTGTTATTTTTTTATCCCTGATTTAGAGAGAAGGGAGAGAGGTCACTGAATTTCACTGGTATAGAGAGAAACATGTCATTGACACTGATTTAGACCACCAAAATGAACGATATTTGTGTCAAATTGTTCATTTTGATTAGTGGAGTTCATATTAGGTGTTTTTTTTACCTTTAAAGTTTGTGAAAAAAACATATTTGAGTTCGGGTTAAATTTTGATTTAAGGTTGATTTCGTTTTCTGAAGCGTTTTTTTTTTTTGGGTTTTTTGAAGTCACAGATAATGTTATCACCGTTCCAAAAGTGTTCTGGGTTAAAAATAGATTTTTAGGTCAAAAGAGCTTAAGCCCTGATTTTTTTATCACCACCGTATATGCAGCCTGCATAAATTTTTTTTATAAATTTAATATGTTTATCTATTTTTATTATTGTTTGATTAAATAAAAAAATATTTTAATAAAACAAAATTAGCAAACGTGATCAGGAAAATATCTTGTCTTACTAAATTAAATATCTTAATCTGTACTTGTCTTTTGATTTTCAAGTTTTATTTTTAGATATCATTAATAATTATTTATTTATTTATTAGTACATGTAGTTTTGGGTTTATTTAATTATATATACACATAAGCTTTATGATTTGCAATTAAATTTTTTAAAGAAGTAAGGGCTTGACCATGTTTAACTTACTTTTAATGCTTCTACATTCAATCATGAATAACTAGCAGGCATTCATTTCTCTACCGGCCTATCTGTCCATCTATTAAATAACTTAGGAGCCAGCTGGAGCTGAGAACTGGTCAGAAGTAATAACTTACTTTTAATGTTTTACATTCATTTCTCCACCGGCTTAACTATCCATCTACTGAATAATAATTTAAGGTGTACATACGTTTGTTTTTTTCAACGTGTTGTAATAGGAAGCAGGAAATCGATATTTTCATAACAAAAGCTGTACAGTTCTTTGAAAGCTTACGAACTCCTGAGAGTGGATGGTACATTTCCCTGATAAATTTTAATTTCAGTTTTGATTTTTTTTTGTGAGTAATAAATAGGAGAAAATGTTTCCACTACAGTATGGAAATCGGGGAATGTGCTTCATTTATGGAACATGGTTGGCTCTAGGAGGCCTAGCAGCTGCTCGCAAGAGCTAGAGTAATTGTGCGACTATACCCAAAGATGTCAAAATTTTTTTTTTTAATTAAAGTAGATATTCAAACTAATTTGTATATATCTCTATTAATTTTATAGATTCTGAAATTAACGACTATACAAATCTCTAATGGTCATGAAATTTATAGGGTTTGAACTGATGATCTTTAAAAAACAAATCCAAAAACTAACCAGTTAAGCTGTATCTCTCAGAATTTGTTAATTTTCTTCTTAACATACAGAAAGATGGAGGTTGGGGAGAGATCTGTCTATGGAGTAATTATATATATGTTCTAGCCTGTCAAGAAAATGGCCTCATAATTCTTGAACATTAATCCTTTTCCTATCACCGAGCGGCGAAGCAGATAATCAATTCACATTTGGAAGATGGTGATTTTCCCCAACAGGTAACTTTCTGAAATTAATTTAGTGAGGAAATCACTTGAATCAAAACCCTTAGCCCATGATCTTATTGATGAAAGGAAATCACTGGTGTTTTCATGAAAAAATGCATGCTACATTACAAAGCAACAGAAATATCTTTCCAATGTGGGCTCTGGCAGAATACCAGAGGCATGTTCCATTGCCTTCCAAGTGAATCTAAACTCAACAGTAAATTATTCAACTCATTGTTGTAAATACAATTAGAATCATGTGAGTCCTATATCAGATTTTTCTCATAGAATTATAAAGGTTTTTGTATAATATTGCTTTTCGTAACAGGATGCTCTGTTCTGGAGTTTAAATTACAGATGCAGCATAGTAATATCAGCAAACCTATTTACCTATAATCTAAAAGACAATTATAAAAGACATGGGATTTTCAATGTGTTGGTGTGCACTGTTCATCATCTCATGTATTATTGTGGATGGAATATGCAAAATTTTTATTTTTTTAATTTGATCTTCAAGCTTTTTTTTTCCCAACTATTTCATCTTAATTGAAGACCAATTGATTTTGATTTCTTAAGAAAGGGTGTGGTTGAAAGAAGAGAAACCATAATGAAAAAGACGGCAAACATGGGTGACAAGTCATAAGTTTTGAAACAAGTACACTTTGATCCTCAAACTTTAGAAATTTCGCAAATTATACAATTTTGGTACCTCAATATTTTTCAAATTCAATTATGATACTAAAGTTAATTTTTGTTATTTTGTAGTCCCTAGTTGAGAGAGGAAAGAGATAGGCTGTCGGAATCCGATGGTAGAGAGTGAAACACGTGATTGACACTGATTTATGCCACCAAAATGGACAATATTTGTGTCAAATTGTTTATTTTGACGAGGGGAGTTCATGTTAGGTGTTTTTGCCTTGGTCACAAGGTTTGTTACTAAGTCTTTAAATTCTCCCCGAAGACCACGAAACATATACAAAGTAAAATCTTCTAGCGAAACTAGCCAGCCAGCAGCAACCAACTCATCAAATAATGCCTTGGCTTTTTTATAAACTTATAGCACCCGACATCGCGGCGGCCTTAAAAACTATCATAGATTGAGGAAAAAAGAACAGATATCTGGCATCTTGTTCTTTAATGGGGAAAGGTCTTGTTTAAGGAGTCGCCACCTAGTATTATGATCACTAGGAACCCTAACTGGTCAACAGAGATTCTATGGTACGGGACTGGTTACGTAAAAGGGAAGATATTATCACCCCTTAAACATTCTGCCTAAGGCAGACTGCATTGCTGTTTTAATCTTAACTTGCTAAAGCTTTTTGTTGATTTTTTTTTTGTGTAAGGATGTATGATATTATTGACTCTAATTTCAATGAATAAACCTAAGAAATAAATTTAAATCAATGCATGTATATTTTTTTATTTTTTATGTTTTTTTTTAAAAAATAAAATGATGGTTTAATCTGAATATCCCTGACTCTGGCGTCAATGAATATTTGATCTCGAATATTTCCAACTCTGGCGTCGGTAAAATATTCCATCATAAATAATTCCAATTACACCATGAATAATTCCAACTCTGGCGTTGGTAA
>Ga0325414_1002228_pt1 | contig 19466 bp, 15 predicted proteins | sample PopdelMetagenome_8_FD_206183 | JGI IMG/M metagenome (GOLD analysis project Ga0325414, IMG submission 206183) | Populus deltoides microbial communities from Bellville, Georgia, United States - Leaf-PdKOR-R3 | ecosystem: Host-associated > Plants > Phyllosphere > Phylloplane/Leaf | place: USA... | reverse complement strand
TGTGCTACAAGCCTACGTACAATTATTCAAAGCACAAGTGGTCAAGTTATGTTAATTAGAATTAGCCAAGTTGCCTCTCTCTCTCTCTCTCTCTCTCTCTCTCTCTCACACACACACACACACACACATTAATTTCACCTGAATTTACTAATCATATTAATTTTGAAGCATATCATACGAAGCACAGGCGAAGGTGTAAAGCAGAAATTAGTTAACAGCTAGCGAGCTTGAGTAGTTTATGATAATACACAATCATATACTAACAAAGTAGCTCATAATAAGCTCGAAGAAGACGGGGAAAGTAAAAGACTTTTCTATACGCACATTAAAATATGTATTTATCAAATATACTTATAATAATAATGTATGTTGATTTTTATACACAAGTTAAGTATTGAGGATATTCATCCTAATATAATTATGAAATCAAGAAATATTATAATAATTAAAGATGTGTTTTCATTGAAGAAAGCACAAGAAAATTATTTATTTAAGAGAATAAATGATGCTGACATAAACAATTATCATCAATATGAAGATGAAGTTGAGCCAAGGAGTAAAATGAAAAAAAAAAAGCAAAAATATTTGGTCATTATTTTCTAACATACTCGTTAGGAAATAAACCTTGAATTTACTCTGAAGCAATGTTATGTTTGAAAGATTTTTATTAGAAAAAAATAGTCAATAACATAATTGAATCCATTATGAATAATCATACATGAGAGTTGATGGATCTATTATGAATTATCATACATGGAAATTAGTGGTTATTTCTCCTATAAATAAACCATTAGACCGTATGTCATAACCCAATTTTTGACCTATTTTAATTATTATTATTATTTTATTTACTGAAAAAAATTGATGATGGAAAAAAATAATAATAATGATAGAAAAATAAGTAAAATAAAATAAATGAAGAATGAATTAAAATTTGGGTTAAGGGCAACATGATTGGAAGTTTAAAGATTTAATTAAATTTTTGACTTGTTTAATTAACCAAGTTAAGGGTTTAATTGGAGAATTGATAAGTTTTGAGACTTAATTGAGCTTGAAATTAATTTAATTAATCCAATCAAGGTTTTAATTGGAGAATTGATAAGTTTTGAGATTTAATTGAGTTTGAAGTTAATTTAATTAATCCAATCAAGGGTTTAATTGGAGAATTGATAAGTTTTTGGACTTAATTGGCTTGGAATTAATTTAATTAATGAAATCATGGACTTAATTGAAAACATATCAAAGTTTGGGGTTTAATTGGGGTCCAAATTGAAAAAATTAAATCCAAGGACCAGCTTGAAAATGGCACGGAAATGCAAGGATCCAATTACATTTTAACCAGGGGCCTGATTGCAAAGGCACAAACTCTCGAGGACCAAATTGAAAGAAACCTTTGGGATGGGAAACGGAGTTGTTTTGGGAGGCGACTGTTCGCTCGTCTTTTTCCTCTGCAACGGCTCCGCCATTAAAGGCAGAGACGTTTGTCCATTGAATGCAGCGCCCCACGCCATTACTGCCAACTGTTACAACGCCGATCAACCTCTGGCCTTATAAAAGCTGGGCAAAAGGCAACCTCGGGGGGGAGAACTGGGGGGAATTTGATTGAAACGAAGGAGGAACCCAGCATAAACAGGGAGGGGGGAAAACAAAAAAATCAGTGAAGCATAACGTAAGCAGAACCCAGAGAAAACAACAGAAAACAGAGGAGAAAACCCAGAAAAACAGAGGAAAAACCAGTGAAGAACAACCTAGAACACAGAGAAGAAAAAAAACTGGGGGAAAAAGGAAGCCAGAAACAGAAGAAAAACATGGGAAACAGGGAAAAAAACAGAGAAACGGGCAGAAATAAAAACGCAAAAAGCAAGGGAGAAAGAGGGCAGCACACACACACAGTGAAGAGAATTATCTTTGAAACCGTTTTCGTCCCTGCAAACAAAGGAAAGACCAGTATTCATTCAAAGAACATCACAGTAAACCGGCATCTTCATTATTGTTTCCTTCGTCATCTCAGGAGCTACGGTAAAACTAAAGTATACGGGCACAGAATCAAAAGGAAACAAAGGAAAGCAGAAGAAGGAGAAGAGTAGAGGAGGTAGTCGGCCAGCCAGAGCTTCGCCACCGTCTCCATCGCCTCGCAGACCAAGTAAGCAAGCTCTCCTCTTCAATTAAGTGTCTTTTACACTGTGCAAGTGAATTTTAATTCACTTGCACAGTGCAGCTCAGCCCAGCCAGGCCACTGGCTTGGGCCAGTGGCCAGGCCAGGCTGGCTGGGCTTACATATGGGCTGAGCTGGGCCCAGCCTAAAAAAATAAAAAAAATAAAAAAATAAAAAGTAAAAAGTAAAAAATAAAAACAAAGATGTGTGTATGTAAAAATAAAAAAAAATAAATATGAATTTGTTGTTTTTATTCATTAACGCCAGAGTCAGAATAAAAATACTGATTCAAATTTATTTTATTGTATTTTATTTAATTACATAAAAATAAAAAATATGAATGCAAAAATAAAATAAAATAAAGTAAATTTATTGGTTTATTCATTGACGTCAGAATCAGGAATAAAGATACTGATGTAAATTTATTTTATTTTATTGTATTTTACTTTTATTTAGTTACATAAAAAATATGTATGCTTAAAAAATAAATTTATTTGATTTTTTTATTCACCGACGCCAGAGTCGGGAATAAAAAAATGATTTAAATTTATTTTGTTTTTATAGCTACGTGATATTTACCAACTCCAGAGTTGGAAATATCCGTAGTTAAATATTCACTGACGCCAGAGTTAGGAATATTACACGCAAAATTATCATAGCCTAAACTAATAAACATTTAGCAATTTAAGGCAAAACTTGCAATGCAGTCTGCCTCAGGCAGAACGTTTAAGGGGTGATAATATCTTTCCTTTTACGTAACCAGTGCCGTACCATAGAATCTCTATTGACCAATTAGAGTTCCTAGTGACCATAATATTAGGTGGCGACTCCTTAAACAAGACATTTTTCCTAAAAGAACAAGATGCCAGAAATCTGTTCTTTTTCCTTAAATCGAGGATTATTTTTAGGGCCGCCGCGATGTCGGGTGCGACACCGTAAGTGGATCTTTGAAAGAAAGATGAAAGTTGATAAAATTATTAATAAATATAAAAGTAGACTTATTGTTAAATGATTTAGATAATAAGAATGTGAGGATTATTTTCACACATATTCATTTATATTAAGAATAACCACCATATGAGTCATTGTAGCTATTAACAAGCTTGAAATGCATCAAATAGATGTAAAAACAATATTTTTTAAATAATGACCATGATGAAAAGATTTACTTGGAACAAACCTAGCGGTTTGTTATTAATAGACAAGAAAGGAAAGTACATAACATTGTCAAATCATTGTATGGTTCGAAACAAACACCTAAAGAATGACATGAAAAAATTGACAATCTTATGTTATCAAATGAGTTCAAAATCAATAAAGAAGATAAATGTATTTATATAAAAAAAAACATAGATAAAGGTTATGCTGTTGTATATCCTTACGTAGATGGCATGTTTATTTTGGACAGTAATAACTACATGATTAAGTCTATAAAAAAATATTAATTTATAAATTCAACTAAATAAATTTTTTTAGAATATTTAAAAGTTTGGATTATAAGTTTTCATGTCATTTAAATTGTTATAATGCTTTTAACAACCAATTTTTTAGAAGAAAATTTCAAACACTAAGATGCCAGACACATTACAAAAGATGATTGTAATCTTAAATGATTCATATCAAGTTCATATGCTCATGTGCTCAAGCCTACAATTATTGAAAGCACAAATGGTCAAGTTATAATAAGAATTAGCCTAGTTGCCTCTCTCTCTCTCATTAATTTTACCTGAATTTATTTATCATATTGTAGAAGCATATCAGAATAATGCGCTGGTGAACTTGTGAAGCAGTAATTATAGTACCCAGCTTCAAAAGTTTTGGTATTGTAATTTTTGGTGGAGTTCATAGAGAGAGGATAAAAATTAGAGTTTTTAAATTCTAAAATTATAGTTCTAACATTATAGAAGAATAAAAAAAAAACTTTGATATTCTATAAAAAAAAAGTCTAAATAATTTGAATAATAAAAAAACTCTTCAATTATTTATGCAGAAGTCTTAAAAACCGATTTAACTAAAAAGTCCAAAGTTAAGTAGAAAAAAGCTACTTAAAATATAAAATTAACTTGAAAAATTAATAATTAGAATAAAAAAACAATTTATGAACCTAATTTCAGGAGATCCAAATGATTAACATAATGAATCTTAATAAGAGCTCGGCTTGTACAATCCTCTAACTATGTAGTTTTCTAGCTAGACCTTAAAAGTGTAATTATATAACTTTTCTAGTGGGCAAAATTTGCGAGCTCTACACTTGTAGAAGTTTGAACTTGGTCTTCAGTTTTTGGGATGGTGGAATTTTCTCTGGACAAATGAATACTTGCCCATCTCCAAATTCTCCTTTTTGTCAGTGCTTCTTGAATGTAGCTCAGGATCTGCAGATTCCTTCCCATACGCAGAATAGCAACTAGGAAACCGAAGGCTGACACGCTACCGGATAATATGAATAGCCCAGCGAAAGGCTCCAGATCTAAACTCGAGTTGTCCCTTAACGCATCAGAGGAGCAATTGGGAAAGGAGAGAATCTCTTCCATTTGCCTCATTTCTTCACTCTCTATAACTTTCAGGATTGCCTCTGACATGTCAAAAACCAGAGGAGAACCCTTTGGAAAAACCTGGAAATGAAAGCCATGCCAGTAAAATGAAGAGTAAGAATTCTCTTTATGCAAATCAATGTGGAAACGAGATGAGGAAACAAAGACAGAGAGAACTAACATAGCCAAAACCGCCTAATTGAAAGGTGGATTTTGCTTGTGTGAAGCGCTCGCAGTATTTTCCCAGGAAGACTTTTGCATGTGGCTCAACAAAGAATGCTGCTTTGATTTGTCCAGTTTCAAAGGCTTCTAGGTAATCGTTTCCTGAATAAAACTTCCTTATATTTTCTGGTTTGAAATGCAAAACGTCAGTCAAATATCGCACAACAAAGGAGTTCCCATTGCACCCAACAGGTGCGTTGGTTTTCAGTAGTGTATCAATGTCCAAAACTGATGGTTCTAGCCGTGAGACTGTCATCCTTGAGGAAAGATCAGCCGTGAAGCTTGCCGTGACGATGAGAATCACAAATAACCATGGTGCCACCATTACTCGAGATAAATTGTTTCTAAGCGGCCCTGTATTCGGTAAACAATGAAGAAAATTAAGCCAAACCCTTGTACAAGAACAAGAACTAGCGACAATTATCATTTGCAAATTAATCGAATTATACTTACGATGTGCGTAGAATATTACTGTGACGGAAAACCATAACATACCCCCGATTCCTTCAAATTCTGTGTTGCCCCCACGTTCAAGTATCCATACTAGGCATCCTATGAACAAATGCATTGCTACCATTAGTAACCATAACTTTTTGGTGAAGGTTTTCAGCATCCATGTTATACTGGACTTGGCTGATTTCGCTGGTACTGTCATGACGAGTCTGGAATCAATATATGGTTGAGAAAATTCTGCGTACTGAAACCTTCCAGGCTCTATTGAAAAATCACCAACAGCAGCATCCAAGCCCTATTTGCATGAGAAAATCAATGACTAAAAGTTGTTTATATCATGATAAATTGGAGAGAAAAAATTTGCTTCTTGTTTCATATGAGACTAGTGATAGAAGAAAAATAAATAAACCTGACCTTGTCATGAACTTGCTCCACCATCTTGTCGTATGACCCATTGAATGGAACGAACACATACGGCAAGTTATATGGGAGACGCTTTAAAGTTGCTTGAAATACATTAATTGAGAACCCTGTGACACAAGTTTTGTTATTGGCCTCGTCTAAACTGACCTTCACAAATTCATGAAAAGCGCCCATGGCCGGAACTCCTATCTTCAAAGGACTATCCGTCTCAGAAATCACCCATCCGCGAGGAACACTGCCCTCTCCACCAGGCCAATAAACCGGCCCCCATTCTTCAAAAGAACTACTGGAATTCACACCATTATGTTTCTCGAGGCTCTTTAAAAAGCCGAAGTCTGGTGACCAAAATGCAATCTCTCTGTAGCTGTTACCTACAACATTAATGATTTGAAATGAAGGCATTTGCCGCAACACATTATTTTTAAACCTTATTACTCCACTTACACCTCTAAATCTGCTGGATGAAATGGCTTTAGATAAGTCTTTTGAGCTTATTTTTCCTGGTGAGTTTTTCATAGCTTGAGCAATAGCCCAAGTTGCATCATAAGCACGGAGAGCAAAGATACTTGGATTGCAATATTCTTCTTCTTCTGGATACTCTGATCGATACTTGCTGCGAAATCTAGATCTAAACCGTTTAAAAGGCTTGCTACTGCGTACAAATCCGGTTCTAAAACCAATCACACCTTGCATGTTGTTGACAACTGAAGAATCGAAAGAGTCAAGAAAGCTTGCAATCTCATCGGTGACAATCCACACATAACCTTTCTCCATCATCCCCATCTGCTTTGCTTTCTCAAATAGCAGGACTGCCATTTCTAAAGAAGATATCACAACTACGAAAACCCTGTTGCTCCTGCTCCTCATATTGACAAGCTCTTGTTCAATGAAGGCTTCTGCGTTTGATAGAGAAGGCAAGGAAGGGAAAGTTGAGTGGTGTTCAATGTCTGTGTTGACAGCCTTGAGAGTGTCAGATAGGAGAGTTAAAATCCCAGAATAAGCAGAGAAACCATTTTTTGATTCATATATCACTGTAACTTTCCTCCACTTGAACTGGCCTACAATAGCAGCTATGCATTGTATGTGGAAGGTGATATGGTCACTAAATTGAAAGAAGTGTGGTAGTTGGTGTGCTATCGATGGCGGGGTTATTGCCGGTGATGTTAAGGATATTATAGGAAGATACTTGATGTTTTTGTGAATCATGGAGAGAGGTCCTGTTTCCTGAGCTGACATCGTTCCTATGAACGCCTGCACTTGTTTGCTATCAATGAGCTCAACTGCTGCAGCAATATGATAAGAGGCCTGTTATATATTTGTGGCAAATATTTGGGCTTTATATCACAAAATACAACAGAGATAAGCATTGGTGTAACAGTGTGTGCTGTGATTATAGAAATATCTGTGACCTTAACACCATGATTGTCAAAATGAGACTGAAGCTGAAAAGTAAGACCTTTTCTCTTTATATTGTTAAAAGTCAGAAAATCAGATTTTTATTTTATTTTTTTAACCTTGTTGGGGGTTTTCGATCAGACTACGTTAATTCGAGTCATACCATGTAGATTATTAGTTGGATCAATTTCAGATTGGTATGGTGAATTTTTATTTTTATTTTATTGAATTGTGATTGCAATTTATTCTTAAACTTATGAGACATTAAAAAAGCCTTGAAAAATAATAAGATATTTCAAGAGAAAAAAATGTCGGGACCAGAGTTAAAAAAGGCCGTGTTGATCAAACAACTTTTAACCTTAAAAAATATTAAATTGATTTTTTATATAATTTTATTATGTTAATATTAAAAATAAAAAATAAATATATTATTATAATATATTTTTAATTAATAAGTATTTAAAAAAAATATTTTACCCTGCATTATCAAACACAAGCGTTTTCTCAAAATCTTTTTTCTCGTTTATTTTTTTTAAATACTTTTATAAAAATGAGCTAGTTTTAGAAAAGAAAACCCAATTCTTTGTTTTCCTTCCATTAACGCTAATTTATTGTCGAGTTGACAATTCTTTTTGTGGCTGAATAAACTGACAAAGCCTGGACCTACCAACCTAAGTGATAAACAATTCTGACATGGGATAATCTACTTTGCATTGGATCTCAACGTGGACCTTGCCAGCAAGGTGAAGACATTGGACCTGTTCGTATTTTAATTTTAAAAAATATATATTTTTTAATTTGAATTAATTTTTTTATGTTTTTATATATTTTTAATATATTAATATTAAAAATAAATTTTAAAAATATTATTTTAATTTATTTTGAAGCGAAAAAAAACCTCACTTCTAAACCAAAGAAATGCCACGAGCCAATAACCAGTACGGGTTCTATGAAGCCCCTTTTAAGCATGAAAAATGTTTGTTCCTATGAAGAAATCCATTGCTATATATGATATTGATTCATAGAAAAAAAATTGTTCCTCCTAAGATAATTTGCGAGAAGTGAAGCTTTTTTTATTATAATTTTTTTGTGGCTGTCAATGAACGGGGAAGATAAGCCTTACTGGAAGACGCAGCTCCGGCGGAGTCTCCACGTGAATCTTCAAGTTGCAAAACCAGCTGCTTAGAGCAACTTGATCGAGCAAAGTCTTCAACAGCCATCTCCATTGCAACTTTCTGCTCTTTTCCAACCCGAGAGTACCGATAATCTATAACGCCACCTATATTCCCCATTATGTGGCGGGCCAAGGGGCAGTGATCCCCAGCTGGTTCATCGGCGTTAGTCTTTGACACCGCCACTAGCAGCCAAAGCATGCAAAATGAGAGGATAACAAGAGGCATTTTTACTTTCGAATTGAGAAGGTATATTGAATGAGAAGGATTAATTATGCCACAGCAAGGAAATTTATTAGAGAATTTTAGAAAGAAATGTTCAAACGCTTGCAAAGTATCAGAAATTTCTTACGAAACGTCTGTTAACTAGCAGATTATTTCGTTCTACTTATAGTGATTTAAAATTCTTGCTGCAGCCATCTCCTTTTTCTTGGGTTTTGGGTCAGTTATATATTACATCCATTTACTTATAGCGCTGCTACTAGAAAGTCAATAGCGCGGTGTTTGACTGATTATAATCAAAGTTATTAAAACCAGAGCTTAGCTTTGGATTATAGCGCGGTGTTCAAAATTTGACCTTAGCTTTGGATTATAGGTTGAATATGTTAACCTATAATATGTTCATTATTTCCTTTGGGTTAATCTATTTTAACAGTGTCATTTTAATTTTTAAAAAATTAAAATAATATTTTTTAAAAAACTATTTTTTTTTAAAAAATCAAACTATATTTTAATCAAATTAATTAATTTAAAAATCCACCGTTTTGACGAGATTATAATAAATTAAAACCCACTTTATTTTTTAAAAAAACCCAACCTCCTCCAAGTTGCCGATTTTTCGAGAGAAAATAAATCCCAGATTTGACAATTTTTGTGGCTTAATTCTTACATCACTTTCCATCCCACTTTTTACGTATTGAAGTTAAAATATACTAAGCTCAAATTAATGGCACTTACAATATTTTATAGACCAAGTCTCGAATTCCTAAATAAGAGGAGATTGCAAGAGAAAAGTAAACTTGTCAGGCTAACATCCGTGACTGTGTCACCTCATTATATAGTTTTGAAAATATATTTATTAAACTCAATTTAAAAATGATTTAGGGTAAGTACTCACATATTATAAATTTATAAGGGTTAAACCAGATTAATTTAAATTAATCTAAAAAATTAAAAATTTAAACAATATCCATTTAAAAAAAATTAAAGAAGTCAAGTAGATTTTTGTTTGGATTGCTAGACAACTAGGGTTTTTATTAATAAAGTCCAACTAGATTAACTCTTTTTAATTATTATGAAACTCAGACGGAATCCTATATCAACTTACCAGTTACTTTAATAACCAGGTTTGAGAGCATACTTGTGATTTTTAACATTTTACATGCTTAAATAAACAATAACATGATGAAGCTAGGTCATCATCATTAGGCAAAATTGGCATAAATCAATAACGTAAGATGTGAAAATGTTTTTTTATTTTTTTTGGATTCAAGGAAACCCCATCCCTTGAAAAGTGTACTTTGTGGGTCTAGGTAAGCGAGTAAAATCTCAGTTGTCCCAGGCTCTTACAAGAGGTGCACGCCTTGACTCGAACTTGAAATCTGCTGTACAAATCTCAAATCCTTTATCATCACACTACGCTCCTTAGAAACGTTAAAATGCTTTCCTTCCTTTGAAACCTAAATTAATGTCTAACAGATGAGTATATGGATTCAATTAATTATTGAGATAGAAATTCATCCTCATAGAGTAAATGGGTATTATAATTTTTGTAGACCATAACAAAATTTGTATTTTCAATTAGGATATGATTTGATGAAAAGTTGATTCAGATCTTTATATTAATGCAGAGAACTTGAAAGGTTGTATATAGGATCCCAAAATCTATTTAAAAGATCAATTTTCAAACTCTATTAGCCATTTGATCCAAATATCATATGTAGAGTTCTGTAATAGTTTAGTGATCCATTTTTAAAATGTATTTGTTTCCTTTACTTTTGCATTCATTTTGAATGTTCTTGGTTTTTATATTTATTTTATTGAGTAAATTATAAATTAGTTCTTCTAGTTTTACAAAATAATTTATAGTCCCTCTAGTTTAAAAAGCTTATTAATTAATCTTTTAACCAGTATTGAGCATGTTCAATTTAATGTTACTTTGTTTTGAAAAAAAATCCTTTTTTTTTCTCACCAATACTTCCATGTTATTTACTTGTTTTAATTTATCATTTTTTCTATTTCTTAAAAGCAAAAATTAAAAACATAAATTAAAAAGAACATAAAATGGATGAAAGATACTAATTGATTAGTTTTTAAAACTGGAAAGAATATTTATTTAATTTTATAAAATTAAAGAGACTAATTTATAATTTACTTGCATTTTATTTTAATGTTTAGCTCGATCTTATTCAGCTAGAGAAAGCTATTTAAATCAATTTTATAGGCATGTGTTCGTTGGTTATATTTGAATAAAATTTTTAAAACTTATTAGAACTATAACTTTATTGAGTTTATTTCGAATATTGTTGATAATTAACAAATCTCATTTTCCTACTACATGTCCTTTCTCTTATCTTCACATACATCATTGCAAACCTATCAAGAGAATGAAGTGATTCTATAGTTTCCAAGTTTCATAACAGTGAAGAAAAAGATGATCAATTGTTTCTCTTTCTGGGTTACAAAAAGGACAGCCATTTGAAAAGCAAAGCTTTATTTTTAATTTCCTGTCAAAGATCCTACTCCCAGACCTCTTCTGTCTTTTTCTCGCACCACTAGATCCCAAGACACTTTGCAAATCTTCCAGTATCAGAAGTTCGAGCCCAAAGAAATCGTCTTTGAATAGACTTGATATCTTGCACCACACCCTTTGGCATTAAGAAAATGGACATGTAGTATAAATTTAGGGAGTTTAGAACTGTTTTAAGCAAACAAATACGTCCAACCATACTAAGCAATCTTTCTTTCCACATACCAGCCTAGAACTAATGCGAGTGATAACTGGTTTCCAAGTAGATAGTCTTTTAGAATTGGCTCTAAAGGGAGGCCAAGGTAATTGATAGGGAGGGAGTCTACAAAAAATAGATCTTGCCATACCAGCCGTGAAGTCTTCATCCAAATTAATTCCTACAAGAGAACTTTTGTAGAAGTTAATTCGCAAACTCGAAGTCAATTCAAACCATCGAAGTATATCCTCTTAGCATGAGTTAGAGAATTGTAGTCATTAGGTATGGATATCAGAGTGTCATCTGCATATTGCAAAAGACCGAGGAATTCATCATTTTCATATTCAAGACCTCTGAAATACCCAGATGCAGAAGCTCTTTGAAAGAGGACAAAAAGTCTCTCTACTGTTATGTTGAAAAGAAAAGGAGAAAGAAGGTCACCTTATTTCAATCCTTTCTGAACACTAAACTCTTGACTTGGGGAGCCATTAATGAGAATGGCTAGGTGAGAGCTGGAGATGCAATCCTGAATGATATTCCTCTATTTCTTGTCAAACCCCATGTTATCCATGACTTGATCGAAATACTCTCATCGCACAAAGTCAAAAACTTTGTGAAAGTCTAACTTTAGGATAAAACCATTCCGGCCTTTGATGGAGTTCTTGGCTCTTCTAGAATTAGCTACTAGATGGAAGAATTTAGTATTTCTGTCTCCTAGCTTGCACCAATTTTGTCTAGACTTCTGTCTCCAAATTGCTTCTACATTTCTTATTACCACCCATTGCTTATTATTCAAGTTGCTTAAAAGAAATTGTTCAGTAGCTGACAAAAGCCCACTCTCCCCCTTTGCTTCCAAGACTTAATCTCATTCTGCAGCTCTGAAAGTCTACTATCTTGATTACCAAAAACTATTCTGTTTTAAATCTGAAATTGTTTTGTCAGGTAACTCAATTTTCTGATGAACTGGAAAGTGCCATTCATGAAAGGTTCATCCCACATTCTTCCCAAAAAGAATCTAGATACTTCAAAAACCAAGGATGAGAAACCCAGCAATCAAGGAAACGAAAAGGCCTCCAACCCCACTTCTAAATAGCTGACCCGATAACTAGATGACAGTGGTCTGACAAGCCTCTAGGATATCTAGAGAAGGATAAATAGGGGAAATGAAGAAAACAGTCTGCCGTAGCAAAATCACGGTCAATTCTACTCATTAAGCTACCACGAAACCATGTGTAGCAATGACCATGAAAAGGGTACTCTAGCAAATCACAACAGTTAAGAAAGAACTTAAAAGCTTTGGAGCCTCTAACATTAATATAACCATTACATATATCTTTAAAATGAAGAGTTTCACCTACCACAAAAAGAAAAAACGAACATCAAAGGTAGACTTTAGGGTTATGAGTTCTTTCTATAGAATTCTACGCTCATGGGCTGAGATTATAGCATAAACTCCTACTATTACACAGTGGAATGAAGTTGCAACATGATAGCCGAAGAGGGCTATCCATTGCCCACTAAATTCTATAAATTCCACCTTGAAATAGTTATCTTTCCACATGGCTAAGATACTGCCAGACTTTCTTTCAGAAGCAATATAGTCCCACCTAATATTGGTTTCATTCTATAGATTTCTAACCAAGTTATCAGAACATAATGACATTTTAGTTTCAAGCAAAAAAGAAGACTTCTATTTCATGATGATTAAGCATATTTTGAATAGAAACACGTGTAGAGGACGTACCCAAGCCACAAGAGTTCCAAAAGAAAAACTTCATAAGATCAAATGGGAAGCCTTGCCTATTGACTCCTGATGAGATCAGCTACTGTGTGTCTGCCCAGTTTTCAATCTCCCTACTCACTTGTCCCTGAATATATGCGGCCATTTCTTTCGAAATATTCAGCTCACCAAAACCCAATGCCATTCCATCTTTTATCATCTCTTGAACCTCTTGTTCAACATCTAGTTTTGGGGATGATAACGGGGCAGCACTGTGAAGAAGGCGCATATTTGATTGCTGTATGCAGGTCTTTGAATCTGAAGATCCCTCTTCTTTTCTCTTCAACTGTTTCCTGTACTGTAACATTAGCTGAAAGAATTTTAATCTTCCTTTTACTCTTGCATAGGGCCATTTTATGTGTGCTGGTTTGAGCTTTCGATAGTTGCAGCTTGGTTATGATGTTTGTTCTGATAGAATCCTGGGGAGAACACAGTGAGGAGCATGAGTCTCAAAAACCATGATCGGACTGGGAGAAGTAGGCTGGTTTGCAATAGCCTTCTCTACCTCACAACTCTGTCTATTGGTAGAACTATCATCTTCTCCCATTAAAAGACCATTGGCGGTACGTCTTCCATTTCCTTGATTCACAAGCCTTTCATATGGATGAAACATCATGATTTCTGGAAACAGAGTCTCAATTGACAAGGATGTACTATATATCTCCCTGTCCCAGTGCTGATAGAAAGAGGCATCAAAACTATCCACCTCACTCTTGCATTCTGTCAAGAAAGCAGGTTGGGCCTGACTAGACTCAACATCATCATCTTCTTCAACCTCCAGTTGTGGGCTAAAAGAGTTCATATTATACTTTATTGTTTCATATTCTGGGTAGTACAAATGATCTATCTCCTGAATATTGATGATGTGGTCCCGACCTTCCATCCTTAAGACTGTATCTTCTTTGATTGGGCTTGTACATTGGGTTGCGATCAAGAATTTAAATGTATCAAGAGTGTTGAAAAGTAGTTTTATTCTATCAAAACCATTTACTTTTCCCAGCATATACAGAATCTTCTTGATGCAAGTAACATTCCAAGCCATAATAGAAAGATTAGAAACTGTTACCCATGCTAAGCGATCATTAGGGCCATCGGTCTGTGTCCATGGTCTCAACTCATCAAAAGAGAACTTATAAGCAGTGGTATGCAACTCAATGGTTTTCATTTTATGGGAGGCAATCGAGCCTTCTAGCGGCAAATTAGCTAGGAGCTCGGGGGTTTGCTGAGTAGTTCCGGGTCACAAGATTTTAGTCTTGTGTTTGAAAATTATCCCAGACGCCCTATCCTGCGTTCCGAAACAAAAAAAACACTTATCTTCACCCTATTAACAAACTAAACGAGTTTTCTTTTTATTGAATTGAATATTTCAAAGTGTCTTTCCTGACTTCCTGAGTATGCAAGACAAATTGGTTTGGCTAGACCTATCCTTCAACAACCTTCAGGGGAAAATACCTAGATAGATGTGGACAGTGAGTGCAGAAACTCTATAATACATGGATGTTTCTCACAACTTTCTAACAGGCTTTGACCAACCTCTAGCTGTTCTTCCATGGTCAAGCTTACGCATTTTTAACCTTAGTTCAAACATGCTCCAAGGCTCACTCCCATTTCCACCATTCTCGACCATACTTGATCTCAAACAATCCGCTGACCGGAGAAATTCCACCATTGATTTGCAAGGTCAGTACCCTTCAAGTAGTTGATATGTCAAACAACAACGTGAATGGTACTATTCCACACTATTTGGGCAACTTCAGCAATTCTCTATCAGTTTTGAATTTACAGAACAATAAACGATTCAAAAAAAATTAAAAATAATTTTAAACAAAAAAAATTTAATAAAAATATTATTTGAAACGTAATTTCAAATACCCCTAAAAGTTTCACAAGGTCAATCCATTCAAGAAAATGTATAATTTTTATTTTTTTTTATTTTTTTTTGGTAATAAGCAAATGTATAGTTGCCAAAGCTTTCCTGGTATGGAAGATGTCAATCCAACACATCAACTTTTTACTGGGAGCAAAATCTCAGGTTCAACACGCTTGGGTCGAAGAAGTCTCCTTGGTAGAACTTTTTCTGGACAATTGAAGACTTGCCCATCTCCAAATTCTTCTTCTTGTGAGTTCTGTTTGAATGTAACTCAAGATGTGCACATTCCTACCCAGACGAAAAATGGCAACGAGGGATCCGAAGGCTGCAATGGTACCTGACAATATAAATAGACCAGCAAAAGGTTCCAGGCCTAAACTTGAGGTGTCAATTGAGGTAGTTCGAGAGGTACAATTAGAAGAGGAGAGCAACTCCTCTAACTGGCGCAATTCTCCACTCTCTATAACTTTGAGGGTTGCCTCCGAGATGTCAAAAGCCAGAGGTGAACCCTTTGGAAACACCTGAGAAGAAAAACCAACGAAAGGATCGAAGTATAAGAATCTGTTTTTTAGGCAAAATAATTATGTGCGGTGAAATGAGGAGCAGACACAAAGGAGAGAACTCAACAAAGCCAAAACCGCCGAGCTTGAGGGTAGGTCCTGCTTTGGTGTAACCTTTGCAGTATTTTCCAAGGAAGACTCTTGCATGAGGCTCCACAAAGAATGCTGCTTTAACATATCCAGTTTCAAAGGCTTCTGGGTAATCATGTATTGAATTAATCTTCTTTATGTTCTCTGGTTTGAAAAGCAAAACATTAATCAAATATCTTACAATAAAGGAGTTCCCATTGCAACCAACAGGTGCATTTGTTCTTTGAAGTGTTTCAATATCCAACACTGATGGTTCGAGCCGTGAGACTGTCATTGCCGACGAAAGGCTAGCTGTAAAACTTGCCACGACAATGAGAATCACAAATAGCCATGGTGTCAACACTAATCGAGATAAGTTGCTTGTGAGCGGTTGTCCTGCAGATGGTAATTGATCAAAAAATTTAAGCCAAAGCCTTACAGATCAATAAACAAGGAAGTGTAGTTAAACTTACGATGTGCGTAGAATATTATGGTAACCGAAAACCATAGCATTGTCCCGATCCCATCAAATTCAGTGTTGCTCCCACGTTCAATTAGCCATACTAGCAACCCTATGAACACATGCATTGCTATCATAAGCAGCCACAATTTTTTCGTAAAGGTTTTCAGCATCCATGTTGCGTGCGATGTTTCTGCTTTCTGAGTTACTACCATAACAAGTCCGGAATCAACATATGGCTGCGAAAATTCTACGTACTGAAATCGATCTGCCATTATCTCTGTATCGCCAACAGCTGCGTCCAGGCCCTATTACAGGAATCAGACACTGTCATCAGCCATGACACAAGGTTAGCTCCAACAATATTGACATCATATATAAAACAGAATAAAGTAGAAAAACAAGCCTGACATTGCGATAAACTTGCTCCACCATCTCATCGTATGTTCCATAAAAGGGAACTAACACATAAGGCAAGTTATAAGGCAGGCGCTTGACAACTGCTTCAAATACATTGATTGTGAACCCGGTTACACAAGTTGCATTCTGGGTCTGATCAAAAGTCACCCTCACGAATTGTTTGAAAGCACCCATAGCAGGAACCCCTATCTTCAATGGGATATCTGCATCAGATATCGCCCATCCTCTTGGGTTTGTGCTTGGCATTCCACCTGGCCAATAAACTGGACCCAAGTTTTTCAAAGAACCGTTGGCAGTCGCTCCATTATATTTCTCTTCACTCTGCGAAAATCCAAATTTTGGTGACCAAACTGCCATCACTCTGTAGCTGTTACCAACAACGTTAATGATCTGAAACGATGGCGATTGCCATAATACATTGTTTTCAAACCTCATGGTGCCACTTAGACCTTCAAAATTACTGGATAAAATGTTCCCAGATAATTCATTTGAGGTTATTTTGCCCTGCGATTTCTCCATAGCTCGAGCAATAGCCCAAGTTGCATCATATGCGCGGAGTGCAAAGATACTTGGATTAGAATATTCTTCTTCTTCTGGGTACTTTGATCCATACTTATTTCGAAATCTAGATTTAAAACGTTTAAAAGTGTCACGAGTGCGTGCGAAGTTTGTCTTGAAACCAATCACGCCTTGCATGTTGTTCACGACAGAGGAATCAACAGAGTCGAGAAGGCTTGCAATCTCATCTGTGACAATCCATACATAATCTTTCTCCATCATCCGCATTTGATTTGCCTTCGCAAAGAGCAGGATAGCCAATTCCAAGGAAGATACTAAAACTATGAAGACCCTATTGCTTTTGCTCCTCAGCTTGATAAGCTCTTGTTCAATGGTGATTTCTGGGTTTGATATAGATGACAAGGAAGAGAGATCTGAGTGGTATGAAATCTCTGAGTTGACAACTTTAAGCTTGTCAGATAGGAGAGTTATAATCCCAGAATAAGCAGAGAAACCATTTTTGTGTTCGTACAGTGCTGTCACTTTCCTCCACTTGAAGTGGCCTACAATGTCAACTATGCATTGCATGTGGAGGGTTATATGGCTACTCATTTGTAGGAAATACGGCAATTGATGTGCCATCGATGGTGGAGTTATTGCAGGCGAAGTCAGGGATATAATAGGAATGTTCTTCATGTTCATATCAACCTCCGAAAATAGACCAGTTTCCTGTGCTGTCATTGCCCCCATTATCGATTGGACTTGTTTGCTACTAATGAGCTCAGTTGCTGCAGAATTGTTATAAGCCGAAGGGGTAAGTTCAAGCAAACAAGTATCCTTCCAAAATTCAAGCAGGATAAGAACTGCTACCTTTTCTTTCCTAAAATGTGCAAAGAAATTGTATTTTATGGTAATCCAATTGACTCTTCTTCTGAACATGACCAATTAGTTGAACCACACCACAGTAAAGTTTACTTCATCTGCAATTCGTGTAACACAACCGACCGAAATATATACATATATATATATATATATATATATATATATATATAATACTCAGAGCATTTAAACTACAAACTACATTAGGAATAAAGGATAATTCATAATTTCATGCGTTTTAGAAACAGAGTGTTTTTTTTACAATGCTCACCCAGTTAGCCTTGTCCAATATATATGTGAAATATATTTATGGATATACAGAAATGACAAAGTTTAAGAAAAAACTTACTAAATAACATAGTTTTATATCTTTTTGGAGTTCAGCCGGCTAAAACTAGCTAAATCTAAGAAGTCTGTCAAATTAGACCTAAAATATTTTGTTTATGTAGTTTTAATTATTTTCCTGCCTCTGTTTTAATTTTAATTTTAATTATTTTTCCTACTTAGTTTCAGATTGTTTTTTTAGACCAGTTTTTACTACTATATAAACAGTGTTATTTTATCATCATGAATATATGAATTATTAACTTTTCAAAATATATTACCAATTGATAAAATAATCATAATTACTAATTTCATTTTTTCGCTATATGTTGTGTAAAAGTACACACTATTCACTTAAATTAAGCTATATATATACCAATTGATAATCATATTAAAATGATGAAATGATGTCTTATAATATCATTTAAAAATATAGAAACAGTATGTTAAAATAAAAATAAAAATCATATCAATTTTAATATATTAATTATCATTAATCAATACACATGACTGGGTATGAAATGATGAATGCTCCCAAAATACTTGGAGATATTTCCATCCTATGTCTACGTACTGACTCTTCCCAACAACGTTATTTTTTTTAATCTACAACAAGAAAAGTAACGGTCGAATATTATTGGTAGAAACGTTGACCTTATCAAGATACTACACATTAAGTAAGACAATAAAAAAATATACTACCCTACACCCTAAGAAAAGAAAATTCCTAAGGGTCCCCGTTAATGTTTGAACACGGCAGGCAGGACCAACTTGTTAACTCGAATGCCGGCATGGCTTAATTAGGTTATGGGCTAACACCATGCCAGCACGGCTGAGCTACGTCTCAAGTTGCAGAAACTAGCTAGTAACTAAGCATGAAAATGGCTTATTCGAGCGGGTGAATCATTTCTAATAGTAATTTTCTTGCTTATGATTTTGTTAAATATGCTTGTTAAAAGACAGAGAGAGCGCCTTACTTGCAGAGGCAACTCTAGATGAGTCTCCACCTGAATCTTCAAGTTGCAGAGTTAGCTGCTTAGAGCAACTTGAACGAAAATAGTCTTCAACAGCCATCTCCATTGCTACTTTCTGCTCCTTGCCTAAACGAGAACTATAATTGATAACCCCACCAATCTTCCCCGTTATCTGATGGGTGATCAGTGAACAGTTATCTCCTGCCTCGATCGCCTTAGCTTTTGATTCTAACAGTAGCGGCAGAACCAGGAAAAAGAAGAGGAGAGGAGACATTTTTGTTCTTAATAGAATCTTTGTTGTTAGTTGCATGATATGAAACTAAGGCTATGAAGAGA